>Ga0209805_1000240_pt1 | contig 33326 bp, 20 predicted proteins | sample GraSoiAngelo_148_FD_185905 | JGI IMG/M metagenome (GOLD analysis project Ga0209805, IMG submission 185905) | Grasslands soil microbial communities from the Angelo Coastal Reserve, California, USA - 14_1009_09_20cm (SPAdes) (version 2) | ecosystem: Environmental > Terrestrial > Soil > Grasslands ...
AAGCCGGCCTCACGGATGGCGACCACCGGGGTGCCGCACGCCATCGACTCGAGGGGCGTCAGGCCGAAAGGCTCGAGCCGAGCCGCGCAAACCGTCGCGAGCGCCTGCCGGTAGCGATCCTGCATCGCCTCGTCGCCGAGCGCGGCCTCGAGGATGAGCTCAACGTCTCGCTCCTTGGCGAGCCGCTCCAGCGGCTCGGAGTTGCGAACCCACGTCATGACGAGCCGCATTGCCGGGCGGCGGTCCTTGGGGATACGGGCCAGCGATTCGATGACCAGGTCGTGGCCTTTGATCGCCGAAGGCAGACCGACGGACAGCACCTCGCGCCTGCGCGGCGCGCCCCTGCTCGGGGTGAACCTTTCGGCATCGATGCCGAGGTAGCAAACCGTGGCGTTCCGTGCGTAAGCTGCCCAGATCCTCTCCCGCGAGTAAACGGAATTCGTAGCGAGGGCTTTGGCTGCGCGGGCGTTGCGCCTGTCGTGGCGGCCCATGCGGCGCAGCGCCAGCAGCTCTTCCCGCTCGCGAACGAGGCCGAGGGGAAGGCGCCGCAGGCCGGCGAGATACTCCTCGAGGTTCAAGCGCTCCTGCAGGATGCGGAAGGGTTCCTGGCAGAAGTAGACGCCTGGCACGCGCCACACATGGCCCAGCAGGTGGGGGGCCTGCGTGTACCCGTCGGTGTGCGCGAGCAGAACGTCGTAGCCGCGGGCGTCGATGTCACGAGCCATCCGGCGATGCACGCGGATCAGCGGACCGAACATCGTGTATGAGCGAGGGGTGAGCTTGCCGCGTTTCAGCCGGTCGTCAAACAAACCGAAGAGGGCCGAGAAGCGATACGTGTAGACGTGCTTTGCGAGCGGCGCCAGGTCAAGCGAGCCGGCGGCGGAGGTATCGAGCCGGTAGAGATCGATCTCGTGTTCCGCCGCGAGCCAGCGGGCGAACTCGAAGGCGGCGCGTTTGGCCCCGCCGAACGGGAGGTTCTCGTAGATCGCGATCCGCATGCGAGTCAGAATCTAGCGCGCGGTGATCGCCTTTGACGTGACGCCACTCCAAAACGGGCATCGGACGCGAGGCATCGGCACCTACGTCCGCGGCCTGGCCGCGCAGCTGATGACGCAGGACGAGGTGCCGATCGAGTTCTGGGGCTGGGCCGACCACCGCCCTTTTGAGGTCCGTCCCCCGCACAGCGGGCTGTGGCTTCCGCGCGGTCCGACACCGCGAACCCGATTTCCATTCCTGCTTCGGCAGGCGATGGGCGTGCGCGCGAGGTTGTCGCGTGCGAGGGCTTTCCACATCACCGATCCCAACGCCTTGATCGAGCCAAGAGGACGTCGTGTGATGGCGACCGTGTACGACCTCATCCCGCTGCACCGGCAGTCCAGCAGCCCGGCGTACCGGCAATACCTGGCAAGGCTCAAGTCGACTCGACTGATGTTCGCCATATCGCAGGCCACGGCGGATGACCTCGTCACGTCGCTTGGCGTGGCGCCAGAAAGGATCACTGTCGCCCGGCCCGGCGTGCGGCTCCCGGAGCTGAACGAGCCGGTGGAGTCGCCCGTCAAAGGCCCGTTCTTCCTTTATTACGGGTCGCCCGATCCACACAAGAACCTGGGCGTGCTGCTCGAGGCGATGAAGCTTGTGCCGGACCTGAAGGAGAGGCTGGTCATCGCCGGCGACTGGCCGGCGGAGTTCGTGGCCAAGCTCTTGGCCGATGCGGATCTTCAGGATCGCCTGACCCACCTCGGTTATGTGTCGCCCGGCCGGCTGCTGTCATTGCTGCGGAGCTGCACCGCGGTGGTCATGCCCTCGTTGATCGAAGGCTTTGGCCTGCCGGTGGCCGAGGCGATGGCCGCCGGGGCCGCCGTCATCCACAGCCGGCTCCCTGTGTTGGAGGAGGTTTCCCGAGGTTGTGCCCTGACCTTTCCGCCGGCCTCGCCGGCCGAGCTGGCCGCCTGTCTTCGGACCCTTTCGCTCGACGGGGGGCTGCGCCAAGAGATGCAGGACCGGGGGCGCCGCCGGGCCGAATCGATGACGTGGGATGAAGCCCTCGAGAACACGCTTCGGGTGTACCGTGAGGCGCTCGATAACTAATCGGTAGAAGCGCCGTTGTCAGCAGCAAGATGTGGAGTCGGTGAGACAGCACCTCGAAGCCTTCCTGAGATACGTCGCCGACATGCCGAGGTTCGCCGTGGCTGGGATCGCCGGCGGCCTGGTCGTGCTCGCCTTTGGCGGCGGAGCGTATGCCGTCTACGTCCAGAAGACGGCGGCCACCACCAGCGCGCACCCGGCCACCACCACCACTGCCACCGCGACGGCGTCACCTTTGCCTGCGGCAGCCTCAAACCCCGCCTCACCGCTGGCGGCTGCGTCCCCGGCTGCCGGTTCGCCGCCCCCTTCCGCTGTGCTCTACCAACCGCCGACGGCCAGCGCGGCCCGCGTTGCAACCCTGCCGCCCCTGCAGGCTGGGACGTGCCGCCTCCCGATGGCGTACGTCTCCGAAGCCAACGGCGGCTTTGTTCTCTACCCGGGCGGTCAATACCTCCCTGACGGGGCAAGCAACGTCGCCCTGCCGGGCAACACTCCAGGTCAGGTCGGAGTGAATTACGGCCTCACATACGACTATGAGATTGGCGTCTGGGTGCCTGTGCCGTACCACTGGCTTGCTCCCGGCGGCCAGACCTACGTCTATCAGGATTACAAGTCCGGAATGATTCGGGCGGTCAATGTCGCCAACGGGACATCGGGCGCCGTCACGCCGGGCGGAGGCATGCAGCTGATCGGCGTCATCGATTCCGGCGTCTACGCCGCCTCCGCTCCCAATTCTGCCGGCGCTTACTTCGTGCCCTTCGGGGGCCAGCCTCAGCAGCTGGTCGACCACGGGACCTGGGACCGCTACGACAGGGGTGCCCTGTGGGGCCGGGATGCGTCGAACAAGTTGGTTCGCCACCACCTCAGCACAGGCGCCGAGACGACGTGGGGCTCGGTGACCTCGGCCTCCTTCGTCATGGGTTTCGCGGCCTCAGGAGAGCCCATCGTGCTCACGGGCGGAGCGCTGGCGCTCCGCCACCACGACGGATCGACGACTACCGTCTGGCCCGGGACAAACGGGCTGATCGCGACGGGCTATGCGTGGGGAGACTCCCACGGGATCTGGTTCGAGGTCGATGGATCGAGCGGGATTCCCGGCGCATCGGGTTCAGGGACCTACCTCTGGTCGCCGACCGGGAAAGCGACCCGGGTGTCGGATGAACCAGCCGTCCACGTGATGGGGCCCTGCGTCTAACCAGGCGTCGCAAGGGACATCTGGCTGGCGCCGGGCTGGACGCCTACGGCGGCTTCCACTCGTTCCGGAGCGCGTCCGCGACGCAGCCGCCCTCGATGGCCCAGTACAGGTACTGGAGCGGACGGCACATCGCGCTAGGCTTCTGGTTCATGCCCGGCTCAACCGGCGGCTACAGCCTGGATGCCTATGGCGGCATACATCCCTTCACTTCTCCCGCTCAAGCGCTGCCCGCAAACTTGAGCCAGTACGCTTAGTGGCGCGGCCGCGAGCTCGCGAAGGCGCTATGGGGCGCTTGATGACTGCCTCTTGCCGCGCGAGCTTTGTCGTGATCGCACTCATCGTCGCGTCCGCTGGAGTCGTCCATCAGCCTGCCCCATCGGTTCGTGCCGCCTCGTCGCCGGCGACGCTCAAGGCCGGGGGACTGAACCGCCCCCGCGGCTTCGTGCCCCGGGTCCACATGGGTCCCCAGGGGTCGCCTCGGTCCAACGCCGCGTCGCCGAACCCGAACTGCTCCCAGTGTGCGCCGCCGCTCCTCTTGACTCGGAACTACCCTGTCATCGGTGGGCTGACCGGGACTCCGGGTCATGTGACCATCACTCCGTACTTCTGGGAGCCACCGTCCTATTCATATGTGTCAACCACATACCTGAAGCTCATCGACCGATATACGGCCGACGTCGCCCAGGCGAGCCAGACGAACAACAACGTCTTTTCGGTCGCGACGCAGTACTACCAGCAGGACACTGCGCAAGGAGCGCCCCAGCTGCACCTCGCTTACGCGGTGACCAAGGGCAACGAGGTCGTCGATACCAACGGGTATCCAGCCTCCGGGGGAAGCGGGTGTACACCGGCGGCCAGCTTCACAGCGTGTGTAACCGACGGGGCGCTCCAGTCGGAGCTGACGAGCCGGCTCAACGCGCTCGGCCTTCCGATCGACGACTCTCATATCTACATGGCGTTTTTCCCTTCTGGGGTCGAGACGTGCGAGGGGCCGAACACCATCAGCACCGTCAAATGCAGCGCGTCGGACTACTGCGCGTACCACAGCGATACGTCGAGTGCGCCTTACCTCATTTATGCCAACCTCCCGTTCCCGGATCTCAAGTACTGCGTCGATACGACCAACGGGGCCCAAGCCCCCAACGGTGACGCGTACGCGGACACAGAGATCTCGCTGATCAGTCACGAGGCGAGTGAGGCGATCACCGACTGGGCCGGCGCCTGGATGGACAGGAACGGCTTCGAGAACGGCGATCAGTGCAATTTCATTTTCGGTGTGCCGCAAGGTACTGCCGGCGCTTACTACAACCAGGTGATCGGGACCGACAAGTTCTACACGCAAGATGAGTTCAGCAACGAGGACTGGGCGATGGGGAAGGGGGATCCCATCACGACCGGAGCGACGGTCGTTCCGGGGTGCGTGAAAAACGAGGAGCTGCCCATTGCGTCGTTCGCACCTCCATCCCCGACCACAGGCGTGTCGTCCTCGTTCGATGCATCCGCCTCTTCCGACCCTGACAACACCCAGGCTCCGTTGACGTATTCGTGGAGCTGGGGCGACGGGACCCCCGGCGGCTCCGGCGTCAGCTCCACGCATCTTTACTGCTCGCCGGGCACCTACAACGTCGGCCTAGCGGTCACCGACAGCAGCGGCTGGAGCTCGTCGATCATGCAGCAGGTGAGCGTGGCTGAGGGCGTTCCGATCATCAATGTGGTGGCACCCGGCGTTGGCCGGGAGACCGGTGGCACCAACGTCACGATCAAGGGGTGCGCGTTCACCGGTGTGACGGGAGTGAAGTTCGGCGGAACCGACGCTTCGAGTGTGCAGCTCGTTTCGGACCAGCAGATCACCGCGGTGACTCCCGCGCACTCGTTGGGCACGGTCGACATCACGATGACAAGCTCGAGCGGCACCAGCGCTGTCTCGACTGCCGACCGCTTCACGTTTGTCTTCAACGGCCTCTATACGCTCGACGCATACGGCGGAATCCATCCGGCGGACAGCTCGGGCGTAAGCGTCAGCGGCTACTGGGCCGGGTGGCAGATCGCCAAGACCGCCAAGCCATGGCCGGGCAAAGGCACCCCGCAAGCCGGCATGGTGCTGGATGGATTTGGCGGCTTGCACCCATTCGGCTCGCCTACTCTGCAGGTCGGCCAGGAGCCTTATTACCTGAACCACGACGTGGCCCGCGACTTCGTCTTCTTGCCCGATGGCACTGGCGGCTACGAGCTCGACGGCTACGGGGGAATCCATCCGTTCTCGATCGGGTCCAACGCCATGCCGGCGGCGGCCGGCCAGTATCCGTACTTCCCGGGTCAGGACCTGGCCAAGAAGATCACGCTGCTGCCTGATGCGAGTGGCGGATACGTGCTCGATGCGTACGGCGGACTGCACCCCTGGTCGGTGAGCGGGCACGTGCTGCCCTCGCCGGTGGCCGAGTACGGGTACTGGGCGGGCCAGAACATCGCGCGCGACATGTGGCTCGCCGCGGGCTCGACCGCAGCGTCGGGGAGCGGCTACGTGCTGGACGCCTACGGAGGTTTCCACCCCTTCTGGACCGCTGCGGCGACCCCGCCGCCCTCGATGGGTGAGTACGGCTATTGGGCTGGACGGGACATCGCCCGCGGCTTCTGGTTCATGCCCGGCGCCACACCGGGAACCGCCAGCGGCTACACCGTGGACGCCTACGGGGGGATCCATCCCTTCGCGGCGCCCGGCCAGGTGCTGCCCGCAACCCCGGCTCAATACGGCTACTGGGGCGGGCAAGACCTCGCCCGTGCAATCTGGGGCGCCTGATCCTCTAGGCGAGTTCGGCCCGTCCTCGACCTTTAACCATTCTTCACTTGATGGGTCCGGACTCGTCTGCGCCCCGGTGCAGACTCGCCGCCAGTTTTGCGACGGAAGATCATCGTCGGGATACTGGGCGGATTCATAGCGACGCTCAACCTGGCAGACGTCACACCGGCCCAGGCTGCGAGTGTGCCGCAGCTCGATCACGTCTTCGTGATCGTGATGGAGAACACGGCCTACAGCAGCATCATCGGCAGCTCGGCCGCGCCCTACATCAACAGCCTGCTTGCCTCAGGTGGCGTCGCCAACAGCTACTACGCGATCACGCATCCGAGCCTGCCGAACTATCTCTCCCTGACCGGCGCGAGCACCTTTGGCATCACGTCCGACTGCACGACATGCTGGGTCAACGCGCCCAACATCGCCGACCGGCTTGAATCCGCAGGGAAGAGCTGGAAGGCCTACGAGGAGTCGATGCCGTCAGCATGCTTCGTCGGCGACAGCTATCCATATGCCCAAAAGCACGATCCTTTCATTTACTTCAACGACATCCGCAACAATGCGAGCCGCTGCCAGAGCCACGTCGTTCCCTACGGTCAGCTTGCATCCGATCTTCAGTCGGCGGCGACGACGCCCAACTACGCGTTCATCACGCCAAACATGTGCAGCGACATGCACGACTGCTCGATCCAGACCGGTGATTCGTGGCTGCGGCAGCAGGTACCGACGATTCTCAGCTCGCCTGCTTTTAGACAGCAGCGCTCGCTGCTCGCGCTGACCTGGGATGAGGATGATTCCGCGGGCGCCAACAAGGTCCCGTTGATCTTGCTCGGATCGGGCGTGGGCAGTGGGCTGCAGAGCTCGGCCGGCTACAACCACTACTCGCTGCTGCACACGATCGAGGTCGCGCTAGGCGCGTCAGCGATTTCAACCAACGATGGGAATGCCGCGCTGATCGCCGACTTGTTTGCAACATCGCCGCCCCCGCCTCCGCCCGTGCCTCATCCCTGGACCGGCCTCTACACGCTCGATGCGTACGGCGGCATCCATCCTGTCGATGGCAGCCTTGTGATGGCCGACACGCCGAGCTTTGCGTCGCCGCTGGCGCGAACGGTCAGGGCAGCGCCTGGATCGACCGGAGCGCAATCTGGGCTGGTCCTCGATGCCTTCGGTGGCCTCCACTCGTACGGCAGCCCAGGGGTGCAAGTCGGCCAGGAGCCTTACTACCCGAATCTCGACATCGCGCGTGACTTCGTCTTCCTGCCCAGCGGGACCGGCGGCTACGAGCTCGACGGCTACGGCGGAATCCATCCCTTCTCGATCGGCTCCAACACCATGCCGGTGGCGGCAAGTCAGTATCCGTACTTCGCGGGCAGTGATCTGGCCAAGAAGATCACGCTTCTGCCCGACGCCAGCGGGGGATACATCCTCGATGCGTACGGCGGCCTGCATCCTTGGTCAGCCGGCGGGCATTCGCTGCCCGTGGCGATGTCCCAGTACGGCTACTGGCCCGGCATGAACATCGCGCGGGACCTCTGGCTGGCGCCGGGCTCGAACGCGAGCTCCGTCAGGGGATATGTCCTCGATGGCTTTGGAGGGTTCCACGCATTCTGGAGCTCCCTCGCAGCGGCTCCGCCGGCGATGGCGATGTACGGCTACTGGGGTGGCCAGGACATCGCTCGGAGCATCTGGTTCCTGCCTGGAGCGACGGCCGGCACCGCGAGCGGCTTCACTCTCGACGCCGCCGGTGGGCTTCACCCCTTCACGGCGCCGGCGCAGCCGCTGCCGGCCAACCCGGGCCAGTACGCCTACTGGCCAGGCCGGGACATCGCGAAGTCCCTCTGGGGCGCCTGAGAAGCGGCAATATGGGCTTCGCTGAGCTGAATTAACGAATCTTTACGCCTGGGGGCCGGCCAGGCGGCAAGAAGTCCTCAGGTTGTCCGTCGTTGTACCGGTGAAGAGCAGGATCAAAGCCGCCATCGCGCTCGTGGTCTCCCTCGCCGGTTTTTTGGCCATCGCCACCGTCTCGCCGCTGCCGGCCGCCGCCTCCAGCGGCTGGCTCGATCGCTTCAACGCCTGGCGCGCCTCCTCGTACCTCCCGGCCCTGACAGAGAACTCAACCTGGAGCCAGGGCGATTACAACCACGCCTTGTACATGGTCAAGAACGACCAGGTCACGCATTACGAGGTGTCGACCCTGCCTTACTACACCGCGGCAGGCGACACCGCCGCTCGCAACAGCAACATCGAGGTCAGCTCGACCACGTCATTCACCGACGAGCAGTCCATCGATTGGTGGATGGCGGCTCCCTTCCACGCCCTCGGCATGATGGATCCTCGACTGACCTCGACTGGCTTCGGCTCGTATCGCGAGGTGAAGTCGGGTTGGGACGCGGGCTTCAGTCTCGACGTGCTGCGCGGCAACTCGTTTTCCGGCGGAACCTATCCGGTCTTCTTCCCCGGCAGTGGCTCGAACGTGCCTCTGACGTCTTACAACGGCAACGAGACCCCGGACCCCCTTCAGGCCTGCTCCGGCTACACAGCCCCCACCGGCTTGCCTGTCTTCGTCCAGGTCGGCGGCAACGTAGCGACCTCGATAGGGGCGCACAGCTTCACAGGTAACGGTGTGCCTCTGGCACACTGCGTGATCGATTCGAACAGCCCATCCGTCGGGAGCAACCTAACGTCGCGAGGCGCGGCGATCCTGATCCCCCAGCGGCCCCTGCAGGCGGGTGTGACCTATGTGGCCGCCATGACCGTCAACGGTGTGCCCTACACATGGACCTTTGGCGTGAACTCGTCCAACACGCTGACCGGTACCACCTGCACAACAAGTGTCAACCTGGCCGCGACCCAGTCGACGACGGCTTTCACGGTGGGAGCATCGGCCGGCACGTGCGCGGTCGCCTACTACGAATTCCAGCAGTTCGATACCACCCTCAATGAGGGTTGGTTCGGCCTACCCGCAGTGGGCTCTTCAGGCAACCTCGCGGTGCAGGGCTTCCAGGGCCACACCTATCAGTTCCAGGCGCGGGCGCACCTGGCCGGGGGCTTGGTCACGCCATGGGCACAGGGCACCACGGTGGTTTCTCCGACCGCGACCAGCGCCCACCCGTGGAGCGGGCTGTACACGCTCGATGCTTATGGCGGCGTGCATCTCGCCGACAGCCCGCCCTTGGGCGGCGGCCCTAGCTTCTCATCGCCTCTGGCACGAGCGGTGCGATCGGCGCCGGGGGCGAGCGCACCGCAGAACGGGCTTATTCTCGACGGCTACGGCGGGCTTCACGCTTATGGCGGTCCCACCCTGGTGGTCGGTCAGGCGCCCTATTACGCAGGCAACGACATCGCTCGAGACTTCGTCTTCATGCCCGACGGCTCAGGAGGCTACGAGCTCGACGGCTATGGCGGCATCCATCCGTTCTCCGTCGGCTCGAATCCATCACCCGCGTCGGCAAGCCAGTACCCGTACTTCCCAGGCCGAGACCTGGCCAAGAAGATCTTCTTGCTGCCCGACGCCAGCGGCGGATATGTGCTGGATGCTTTCGGTGGTCTTCACCCGTGGTCGGTTTCCGGGCATGCGCTGCCCACCGCGATGGCGGAGTACGGCTACTGGGCCGGCCAGAACATCGCGCGTGACATCTGGTTCGCACCTGGTGCCACCGCCGCCGCCGGCAGCGGCTACGTGCTCGACGCCTACGGCGGGTTCCATCCGTTCTGGAGCGCCGCTGCGACGGCACCGCCCGCTATGGCGCAGTACGGCTACTGGTACGGCCAGGACATCGCGCGGGGCATGTGGTTCTTGCCGGGCTCGACGCCGAGCACGGCCGCCGGCTACACCCTGGACGAGTCGGGCGGGATCCATCCTTTCACGGCCCAGGGTCAGCCGCTGCCTGCGAGTCTGAGTCAATACGCCTACTGGCCTGGCCGCGACGTCGCCCGAGCCATCTGGGGCGCTTGACGAGAACAGGACGCAAGCTAGCCGCATCGGGTTAGTTGTCCAGATGATGAAGGTGCGGATGGCCGCGGCTGCCCTCGCGAGCGTGGTCATGGCGGTGCCTATGGCTTTTGGCCAGGCACCAGGCATAGCCGCGGCTTTGCCTGGCACAACCTGCAGCTTCTTCCCGGCCGACAGCGTGTTCAACGCCGACATCTCAGCCCTGCCCGTCAACGCCCAGAGCACGACATGGATGGGCAACATGACTCAAAACGCCAATCTGCATCCCGACCTCGGCACCTTTGGGCAGTGGTACGGCATTCCGATCAACGTCGCGCCGACGCCGGCAAGCGGCGTGACGCCGACCTTCACGTATAACCCGGAGAGCGACCATCCGGCGGAGGGCTACCCGATCGATCAGAACACATGGATCGAAGGCGGGCCTGCCGCACCGTCAGGCAGCGACCGGCACGGCCTGGTGGTCGATAAGAACCTCTGCAAGCTGTACGAGATCTACAACCTCCAGAATTTCACCAGCGGCCAGACCCCGCAGGCCGGCTCGGGCGCGGTCTGGAACATGAATTCGAACGCGATGCGACCTGATACCTGGACATCAGCTGACGCTGCCGGCCTGCCCATGGCGCCACTTCTGCTGCGGCCTGACGAGATCCTCGCCGGCAGCATCGCGCACGCGATCCGGTTCACGGCTCACTGCACCGCCAACGCGTACATCTGGCCTGCTTCTCACCAAGCCGGCTCGTGCAGCTCGGCCTTCCCGCCTATGGGTGCGCGGTTTCGCCTGAGGTCGAGCTTCGACATCTCTGGCTTCAGCGCGACCACGCAGGTGGTGCTGCGCGCGTTCCAGCATTACGGGCTGATCCTGGCCGATAACGGGTCGGACTGGTTTTTCGGCGGTTCCACCGACGACTGGTGGGGCACCGCTGCCGGCAGCACGGTGGTCAGCGAGCTGAAGACGATTCCCGCCAATCAGTTCGACGCGGTCGACGAATCGAAGCTCCAGGCAGTCGCTGGTTCCTACCAGGCTGCGGCGAGCCGCGTGGCGGCTTTGCCCCGGGACCGCCTCCACTTCGGACTCTCCAACAATCCCGATCAGCTCAGCTGGATGACAACAAGCGGTGTGCCGTGGCGCTACCGCTATTTATATCTGGCTGGTGGGGTGAACACGAGCAATCCATGGCAAAACTGGAACAGCCCGCCGGGTGCATACGCCGCCAACTTCATGAACAGCTCCGGCGCGAACGGTTACGTCCCGGTGTTCACCTATTACGAGCTTCTGCAATCACTGCCCTCGACTGGCAGCAACGAATCGGACCGTGACTTCAGCAACCTCAACAACACGTCGACCATGGCCGCCTTCTACGCGAACTTCAAGCTCCTGATGCAAACCGCCGGGGCCTATGGCAAAGCCGTGGTCGTGCACGTGGAACCGGACCTGTGGGGCTACCTGGAGCAGCGGGCGGGTGGGCAAGACGCATCGACGTTGACCGCCAGCGTCGCGAGCTCGGGCTTTGCCGAGGCGGCAGGCATCCCCAACACGGCCCAGGGTTTTGCGTGGACGCTGCTCAAGCTCCGGGACATGTACGCGCCGAACGCGATCCTGGCCCTCCATGCATCGGCCTGGGGCAGCGGGATCGATATCGCGAGCAGCACAGACCCCACCGTTAACCCGGCTTCGGTGGCGGACGCGACGGCGGCGTTTCTCAATTCCGCCGGCATCACGAGCAACCCATACGGAAGTACGTGGGACGTCGTCTTCAACGACCTCGACGACCACGACGCCGGCTGGTGGGAGGCGCAGGGGTCGGACAACGCCAACCTCACGCATTGGTGGGACCCGACCAACACGAAGTTCCCAAACTTCAGCCGCTACCTGGCGTGGGTTGGTGAGCTGCGTGCTAAGACGGCCCGCCCACAGATCGCTTGGCAGGTGCCGGTCGGCAACCAGTACTACCTGACGATGAACAACACCTGCGGGCACTACCAGGACAACGTCGCGCAGTACTTCATCAGCCACCCCAACGACCTCTTCAACGCGGGCTTGATCGCGGTGCTGTTTGGCGCGGGCAACGCGTGCCAGACGACCTACACCGACACGCAGGGCGATGGTGTGACGAACAACAGCGGCGCGCCCACGACCGACACGCTCGGCTATTGCAACGCCTGCAACACACAAGCCTCGATCTACTCGGACGACGACGGCGGATACCTGCGCGTCTTCGTAGGCCAGTACTATGGGGTCAGCGCTCATCCCTGGAAGGGCTTGTACACACTTGATGCGTACGGCGGGGCGCATCCCGCGGACAGCCCGCCGCTGGCCGGCGGCCCCAGCTTTGCCACACCTCTCGCCCGAGCGGCCAGGGCCGCCCCAGGTGTGAACGCCCCCCAGAACGGCCTCATCCTCGATGCTTACGGCGGCCTGCACTCCTATGGCTCGCCGGTGCTGCAGATTGGACAGGAGCCCTACTACCCCAACCTCGACGTCGCCCGCGACTTCGTGTTCTTGCCGAGTGGAACCGGCGGCTACGAACTCGACGCCTGGGGCGGCATCCATCCTTTCTCGATCGGCGCCAACCCGATGCCGCCTGCAGCCGGCCAGTACCCGTACTTCCCGGGCCTAGACGTGGCCAAGAAGATCGAGTTGCTGCCAGACGCCAGCGGCGGCTACGTGCTGGACGCGTACGGTGGTCTCCATCCGTGGTCGGTGACGGGCCACGCACTTCCTGTGCCGATGGCCGAGTACGGCTACTGGTACGGCCAGAACATCGCGCGTGATATCTGGTTTGCGCCAGCCTCGACCGCGAGCTTAGGCAGCGGTTACGTGCTCGACGCCTACGGAGGCTTCCATCCGTTCTGGAGCGCGGCTGCGCCGCCGCCGCCGACGATGGCGCAGTACGGCTACTGGTACGGCAATGACATCGCACGCGGCGTGTGGTTCATACCCGGATCGACGGCCAGCACGGCGACCGGCTATACGCTGGACGCTTTCGGCGGCCTTCATCCCTTCACGTCGCCTGCACAATCGTTGCCCGCACCCATCAGCCAGTACGCGTACTGGCCCGGCCGTGACATCGCCCGCGCGATCTGGGGCGCTTAGGAGGCCTTGCCTGCGGGCTTGCGCAGGTGCTTCGCGGGATCGACTCCCTCGAGTGTCATATCGTGCTCGAGCATCTCGTAGACGAGGCCGTCGAATGACGTCTGCGGCTTCCAGCCGAGGTTCTTCGCTGCTTTGGACGCATCGCCGCGCAGCTCATGGACGTCGGCGGGCCGGAGATACGCCTCGTCGATCACGACGTACTTCTCCCAGTCGAGGCCTGCCATCGTGAAGGCGGCGATCAGGAAGTCGCGCACGGAGCGCATGACGCCGGTCGCGATCACGTAGTCGTCCGGGTCGTCCTGCTGCAGCATGAGCCACATCGCCTCGACGTAATCGCGCGCGTGGCCCCAGTCGCGCTTGGCGTCGAGGTTGCCCAGGCGCAGCTTGTCCGTCTTGCCAGCGAGGATCTGGGCGATGCCGCGCGTGATCTTGCGACTGACGAAGTTCTCGCCGCGCCGGGGTGACTCATGGTTGAAAAGTATTCCGCTGCACGCGAACAATCCATGTGCTTCGCGGTAGTTGACGGTCATCCAGTGCGCGTAAAGCTTGGCGACTGCGTATGGGCTGCGCGGATGAAAAGGGGTGCTTTCGTTCTGAGGCGGAGGCGTCAGACCAAACATCTCGGAGGTCGACGCCTGGTAGAAGCGCGTGGGGAGGCCGGCGGTGCGAATGGCCTCGAGCAGGCGTGTCGTGCCCAGTCCGTCAGCGTCGCCCGTGTACTCCGGCTGGTCGAACGAGATGTGGACGTGGCTCTGCGCCGCAAGGTTGTAGATCTCGCCCGGCCGCACGAGCTTGACCAGCCGGTTCAAGCCTCCGGAGTCGGTCATGTCCCCGTAGTGAAGGACGAAGCGAGAGCCTTCGGCATGGCTGGGGTGCGCGTGCTGCAGATGGTCGATCCGGCCGCGGTTCATCGTCGACGCTCGCCGCACCACGCCGTGAACCTCGTAATCCTTCTGGAGCAGAAGCTCGGCGAGGTACGAACCGTCCTGGCCCGTGATGCCTGTGATGAGTGCTCTCTGCGCCATCGCAGTACAAAAGTCTAGGGCCTTTGGAATTGACGATCCCCGGGCCAAAACGTTAGAGTGGCTTGCCCCCCAGGTCACAACTGACCACCGGTTCGTCACAAGTCGGACCACTCGCCCAGCTCATGTCCTTGCAAAGAATGAGGAACTTTTCACTCACACTTTTGACGCTCGCCGCCCTTGGCGGCGCCTCCATTCAGCTGGCCGCGGCTCAGAGTGGCCCGACCCACGCTGCTCGGCAGGTCCTGCAAACGGTCCCCGCCGGGCCACAGCGAGAGGTGTTTGGCTTTGCCCTCGCCAGCAGCTTGAGCGACCCCACCGTGGGCTATACGACGTGGGATCTCTCGCTCGTAAGCACCGTGGCCTTCTTCGGGCTGCATGTGCAGAACGACGGGACTCTCGCCGGTGACGCCGGGTCTACCGTGTGGAACTCGAGCCAGCTGACCAATCTCGTCGGCGCGGCGCACGCGCACGGCACAAAGGTCGTGCTGACGATCATCCTCCAGGACTTTGCCACCAACACGCCCAACATGTGCGGCGGCCTGAACCACGTGTCGGTCACGATTCCGAACGCGGTCGCAGAGATGAGGGCGAAAGGAGTCGACGGGATCAACGTCGACTACGAAGGACTCAACGGCAGCTGTGGCTATCCGGATCCCTCATGGGCTCGCCACGCGTTCACCAACTTTCTCATCGGTCTGCGCAGCAGCATGCCGGCCGGTTCATATCTTTCGGTCGATACGTACGCCAGCTCGGCCACCGATTCAGTCGGCTTCTTCGACATCTCGGCGCTGAATGCGAGCGTCGATTCATTTTTTGTCATGGCATACGACCTCGAGTATTCGAACTACGCCCGGCCACCGGCCAGCTGCAGCACCTTCTGCCTCGGCCCGACCGGGCCAGTGGCGGGCTACTACTACACCGACACCTCGACCGCAGACCAGTACAGGTCAGTCGTCGCGCCTTCGAAAGTCATCCTCGGCGTTCCGTACTACGGTCGCAAGGCTTGCGTCGCCAGTCCCGCGCCTAACGCGTATCCGACGAGCAGTGTCGTCGCCGACACCTACCTGGACGCATCGACCGAGGCCACATCGAACCTGGTCAAGCCAGGCAGCTACGTCGCCCATCGCGACGCCAATGACGGCGCCGGCCAGGAACGCTGGGACACATGGGTCAACACGTCGATGAACTGCACGCGAGAGCTGTACTTTGACGACACGATTTCGCTCGGCAACAAATACGCGCTGGTCAATGCGGACAACCTGCGCGGGGTTGGGATCTGGAACCTGAATTACGGGGGCGGTGCGCCGGAGCTGTGGTCGCTCTTGTCGACCTATTTCGCCTGCCCGACCACGATCAACGTGGCCGCCACTCAGAGCACCACCTCGTTCGGCTTCCAGGTCTCCGCCGGCAAATGCACGGTCGCGTACTACGACGTTCAGGCGTACGACAGCACCCTGAACGAGGGCTGGTTCAGCCTGCCCGCTGTCGGCGGCGGTGGCGCTTCATCGCTCCAGGGCTTCGCGGGTCACACCTATCAGCTAATGGCTCGGGCGCACTCCAGTGGAGGGATGTTGAGCTCATGGGCGCAGGCCTCGACGCAAGTGGCGGCGAGCGCGACCAAGTCCCACGCGTGGAGCGGGCTCTACACGCTCGACGCATTTGGCGGCATCCACCTCGCCGACAGCCCGCCGTTGGGAGGCGGCCCGAGCTTTGCCTCGCCGCTGGCGCGGGCGGTCAAGTCGGCGCCGGGGGCCGGCGCGCCGCAGAACGGCCTGATCCTCGACGGTTACGGTGGCCTGCACGCGTACGGGGGACCGACCCTGCAGGTGAGCCAGGAGCCGTATTACCCGGGCAACGATATCGCGCGCGACTTCGTGATCCTGCCCGACGCCAGCGGCGGTTACGAGCTGGACGGCTACGGCGGCATCCATCCGTTTGCGCTCGGCGCCGGCCACCTTCCCGCCGCGGCCGGCCAGTATCCGTACTTCCCGGGCCGAGACCTTGCCAAGAAGATCACGTTGCTTGCGGACGGGAGTGGGGGATACGTGCTCGACGCCTATGGAGGCCTGCACCCTTGGTCGGTGTCAGGACATGGCCTGCCGAGCCCGATGGCCGAGTACGGCTACTGGGGCGGCCTTGACATCGCGCGCGACGTTTGGCTCGCCCCCGGTTCGAGCGCAACCGCGGCGAGCGGCTACGTGCTCGACGGATACGGAGGCGTCCATCCGTTCTGGAGCCCCAAGGCGACACCGCCGTCCGCGATTGCCCAGTACGGCTACTGGACCGGCCGTGACGTTGCGCGGAGCCTTTGGTTCCTGCCCGGCGCGACAGCAAGCACCGGCACCGGTTATACGTTGGACGGTTTTGGTGGCATTCATCCCTTTGCCGTGGGCGGCCAGGCGCTTCCGCCGGCGATCGGTCAGTATGCTTATTGGCCCGGCCGCGATGTCGCGCGCATCCTCTGGGGCGCCTGAAACATCGGGACCGGGTGATACAGTGACTGGCCGTTTGACCCTCTCCAGGTGGTGTTTCACGGGGTTGGCTTTGCTGGTGCTTGGCACTACGGTGCTCGCACCCGCGGCTCCGGCATCAGCCGCCGGCGGCCGCGGCAGCGCGACGATTCCTCGCTCGTTGACCGTGAAGCCGGGCCCGCAGCGCGAAGTCTTCGGGTTTGTCAACGCATCGAACCTGGGCGATCCCAACGTCGGATACACGTCATGGAACATGAGGCTGCTGACCACGGTCGCGTTCTTTTCGATCCAGGTGAATAGTGGTGACGGCAATCTCGTGACCTATGACAACGGCTGGGCTGTGTACCACTCACAGACCATGACCAACTTGGTCAACGCCGCCCACGCCAACGGAGTGCGAGTCATCGTGTCGCTCAACCTGCACAGCGACAGCCAGGTCTGCGCCGGCCTCGTGGCCGCCAACACGCAGAACACGATCAGTTCGGCGATCACGCAGATGAACCTTTACGGCCTCGACGGGATCAACCTCAATTACGAGGCGAACAACATCACCTGCCCGAATGGGCTGAGCAGCCGCGACCAGATGACCGCATTCGTCAAGAATTTCAGGGCCGCGATGCCGTCCGGTTACCTCGCGGTTGACACGTACGCCGGCTCCGCCGAAGACAACCTCGAGTTCTTCGATGTCACGGGCCTGGCGCCGTATGTCGACGCGATGTTCGTGATGAGCTACGACAGCGACTACAGCAACTCCACAGAGGTGCCCCTCAACTGCAGCTCCTACTGTTTCAACCCGGTCTCCCCACTCAACACGTATCGCTTCAATGTGTCCAAGACCATCGCGCAGTACACAGCGCTTGTCCCAGCGAGCAAGGTGATCATCGGCCAGCCTTACTACGCCAGGCGGGGCTGCGTTCCGTCACTTAACGTCGCTCATCAATATCCGATTCCAGGCACAAACTTCGTCACCACGCCCTACACATACGCGTCGACGATTCCGAGCCAGACGGGGGTCTACAACTTCTCCAAGCATCTGGACCCTGGCGACGGCGTGAGCGAGTGGGATACCTGGTACGACACCGACTGGAACTGCAATCGCGAGCAGTATTTCGACGGCGTCACCTCTCTCGCTGCCAAGTACGACCTGATCGACCGCACCGGGGTTGCCGGAGTCGGAATCTTCACGCTGGACTACGGCGGCAGCTCGCCCGAGCTGTGGTCACTGCTGGCAACTTATTTCGCCTGCACGGTCTCGGTCAGCATCGCTCCGACCCAGACGACCACCGCGTTCAGCATCGGGATGTCGGCAGGCAGCTGCCAGGTCGCTTACTTCGACGTCCAGCAGTACGACACGACCCTGGGTGAGGGCTGGTTTGGCCTTCCGCCGGTCGGGGCCGGAGGAGGCTCATCCGCGAGCGGCGGTGCCGAGGGTTTCCAAGGCCACACCTATCAGTTCATGGTTCGCGCGCATTCGATTGGAGGCGTGACGAGCTCGTGGACCCAGGCCACGACCCAGGTCTCGGCCACGTCGACCAAGGCGCACGCCTGGAGCGGGCTCTACTCGCTCGACGCGTACGGTGGGATCCACCTCGCGGACAGCCCACCCCTGGGCGGTGGGCCAAGCTTTGCTTCGCAGCTCGCGCGGGCGGTCAAGGCGGCGCCGGGGGCGAGCGCGCCGCAGAACGGGCTGATCCTGGACGGCTACGGCGGCCTCCACGCCTACGGCAGTCCGACGCTGCAGCTGGGCCAGGAGCCTTACTACCCTGGCAACGACATCGCCCGCGACTTCGTCTTCCTCCCCGACGGGAGCGGTGGCTACGAGCTGGACGGCTACGGCGGGATCCATCCGTTCTCCCTCGGCTCCAGCCCAATGCCGGCGCCAGCCGGTCAGTACCCCTACTTCCCGGGCCAGGACCTGGCCAAGAAGATCCTCATGCTGCCGGATGGCAGCGGCGGATGGGTGCTCGACGCCTACGGCGGTCTGCATCCCTGGTCGGTGACCGGAAGGGCCTTGCCCGGGACGATGGCGGAATACGGCTACTGGGGCGGGCTGAACGCCGCGCGTGACCTGTGGCTCGCGCCAGGCTCGACCGCCAGCTCCGCCAGCGGCTACGTGCTCGACGCCTATGGCGGAATGCACCCGTTCTGGAGCGCGGGCGCGACGCCACCGCCGGCGATGGCGGAGTACGGCTACTGGAAAGGCCAGGACATCGCGCGTGGGTTCTGGTTCATGCCCGGCTCGACCGCAGCCACCGGCGCCGGCTACACGCTGGACGGCTATGGCGGGGTACATCCCTTCGCAGCCTCAGGGCAGGCTCTGCCGCCTGCCATAGGACTGCACGCGGCCTGGCCAGGGCAGGACCTGGCGAAAGCGCTCTGGGGCGCTTAGACCCCGCGGCCTGAGGGGTCTCGGTCCAGCACCGCGGCGTAGGCCGCCTCGACCCTCTCGACGACTGAGCTCCAGCTGAAACGCCTTGCCAGCTCGAGGGCCCCGTTGGCCCCCATCTCGGCCGCCAGGCTGGGATTGGTAAGGAGCCGTTCGATTGCCGCCGCAAGCTGCTCGCTGGAGCCCGGTTCCACGAGCAGGCCGGTCTTACCCTCGGTGATCACTTCCTGCACTGTCGGAATGCGGGCGCCGATCACGGGTTTGCCCTTCGACCAGCCTTCGAGGTAAACGCGGCCGAAAGCCTCGTTGCGGGACGGCAGGCAGACCACGCTGGACGCCTCCAGCGCGTCCCACTTCGTCTGCTCGTCGACCCGGCCGAGTAGGTGCAGCCAAGGGTACGAGTGCTGGGCGAAAAAGCGTTCGGAGAAGGGAGTCGACGGGCCGATCACGACCAGCTCGGCGCTGACCTTCCGCCGGCGGACCATGTCCACGGCCGCGACGAGCTCAGTGATCCCCTTGTACTGATACTGCTGGCCCATGAACAGCACGAGTGGGGCGTCGCTTCCATCGATGCGCTGGCGAAAGCGGGCAGCGTCGGCCGGCAGTGGAGGATCCGCCGCGCTCCAGATGACGTGAATCCGGTCCGGCTCCACGCCCAGGCGCTGGAGCTCGTCGCGCTCAGCCGTGGTGAGGGCGAGGACCGCGTCGGCGGCGCGATAGACGTCGATCCAGTCCTGGTATCGATAACCCCGCCACTTCTGGTGGTGATGTGGCGTCAGGACAAAAGGCTTGCCTCGCTTCCTGGCCACTGCAAGAGATGCCTGCGCCAGGAACGGACGCCCGATCCGATGATGGTGAAGGAGGACGTGATCAGGCTCGACCACCGCATCGATGTACGGAACCATCTGCGCCGCTATGCGCCGTGCCATCCCCGCCGGATTTGCGTAATAGGAAAAGACCCAGAGGAGCATCCGCCTTTTTGTCGCGCCACTCCAGCGAACAGTGGTAACCCCGGGCTCGCTTGGCGCCGCCGCGAGCTCACCCAGCCTCAATGTGGTTCCGAGAAGCCAGTCGGTCCGATTTTGTGTCCACAGCGTGAGCACGTCGGCCTCGAAATGCGCGAGGTGTGCGCGAAGCTCGGCGACATGCGCCTGGACGCCACCGACAGACGGCGGAAAAGCCGTCGTAGTCAGAAGAATCCGGCGCCGGGCCGCGCTCACTTCTGCGCCGCTAGTTGAAGGATGCTCTCCATCTGGTCGCCTGCGCGCGACCAGGTCCATCGCTCGACGACGTCCTTGCGCCCGGCTTCGCCCATGGCCAAGGCAAGCGGTGGGTCGCCGGCGAGCCGGGCGATCGCAGTCGAAATCGAGCGCGCGTCGGGCTCGACGAGGATTCCAGTCACTCCATCCATGATCGATTCTCGGTAGCCCGCCTCACGGATCGCGATGACAGGTGTGCCACATGCCATCGATTCGAGGGAGGTGAGGCCAAATGGCTCGAGCCGTCCAGCGCAAACCGTGATCAGGGCATGTTGGTAGCGATCGACCACCTCGAGCTCGCTCAGGCCGGTATCGACTATAAGCTCGACGTCATTCTCGCGGGCGACCTGCTTCAGGCCTGTGTCGGGCAGGGATCTCGGCAGCACGACGCGAATCGCCGGGCGCAGATCGCTCGGGAGCGCGGCCAGGGCTTGGATGATTAGCTCATGTCCCTTGGCCGCAATCGGGGCACCGAGCGACAGCACTTCGCGACGGCGCGCCGACATCGGTTCCGCCGGCCTGAACCGGTTCGGGTCGATGCCCAAGTAGCAAACGATCGCGTGCCGCGCATACGCCGCCCAGACCCGCTCTCGGCTGTAGACCGAGTTGACCACGATGACCCTTGCGTGCCGCGCGCTTTCCAGGTCCGCCTTCGCAAGCCGGCCCAACACCAGCGTGTCCTCCGCGACACGGGCCGGCCCTAACACGCCGGGCGAGCGGGCCAGGTTCTGCCTGTGCTGCTCGCGCACCGCCATCTCCGAGGCATATCGCGGCGGCTCCTGGCAGTAGTAGACCGTCGGCACTCCGTCGAGCCAGCGCAAGACATTGGGTGCGTCGGTCATGGCGTCGGGGTGCAGCAAGACGACGTCGTAGCGCCCCGCCTTGATCCGCGCCGCCAGGCGACGGTGAAGGCTCTCGAGCGGCCTGAACAGCGTGTAGGAGCGGGGCGCCAGGTGCCCGGTGCGGAGGCGGTCATCAACCAATCCCCCGAGGGGCCGATAGGGAACGACGTCAACTGAGTGGACTTGTTGTGCGAGATCGAAGGGACCCTTGTCGGCGTATGTGCTGAGACGAAAAAGATCGATCTCGTGACCACGCGCGACCAGCTCGCGACCAATCTCAAACGAGGTTCGAAGCGCCCCGCCGGGCGGCAGGTTCTCGTAGACGGCGATTCTCAAACTACAGCTCGTACCTGCGGAGACCGAGCTTTTGCATCGTCACCGCCCAGATGAACCAGGGATTGTTGACGAGGTAGCGGCGCCACAAGCGGCGAGGTTCGGTGACAAGCCGGAAGAACCACTCGAGGCCGGACCGCTGCATCCATCGCGGGGCTTGCCGAACAGTGCCGCTGTGGAAGTCAAAGGCAGCGCCAACCCCGATCAGGACAGGCGCCTTTAGCCGAGCTCGCATCGTTGCCATCCAGCGCTCCTGCTTGGGCGAGCTGATGCCAACCCAGACGATGTCTGGTTCCGCGGCGTTTATGACTGCGGTGGTTTCCGCCGATGCCAGCTGGTTGAGCGGCGCGAAGGGTGGCTCGATCGTCCCCACGATCTGCAGGCCGGGGAATCGAGCACGCATCCGCTCGGCGAGCCTGGCGGCGATCCCGTGCCCTCCTCCATAAAGGAAGTGGCGATGCCCGGCGGTCTTGGAGCGCTCGAACTCCGCAAGGATGAGATCGGGGCCATAGACGCGTGTCACCCGCGAATCGTGGGCGCGAGCAAGCCAAACGAGAGGCATTCCATCAGGTGTCACCATGCCGGCGCGGTTGAAGATCTCTCTCAAGTCTTCGGAGCGTTGACATTCCATCACGCCGTGCACCGAGCAGATGCATACATAGGTCTTGTCGCGCCCTCGAATCCAGCGGTCGATCTGATCGAGCGCCTGTTCCATGTTCACCAGGCTGACCCCGACGCCGAGAATGTTGGTACGGGCCGGTGAGCTCACGACGCGTGACGCGTCGCCCCGAGTACCTCTCGGTAGGCCTCGACTGTCCTCGCTGCGCATTTTTCCCAGGTGAACTGTCGAGCGCGCGTCATGCCTTTGTCCTTGAGCTTGCGGCGAAGGTCGGAGTTGGTGAGGAGCCCTTCGAGAGCTTGAGCGAGGGCGCGCGGCGTTGCCGGATCGATCAGCACAGCCGCGTCGCCCAGGACCTCTGGGAGGGAGCCACGATCGGAGGCGACTACGGGAGTGCCGACGGCCATCGCCTCCAGCGGCGGAAAGCCGAATCCTTCGTACAGGGAGGGATAGACGACGAGCGTCGCTGCGCAGTAAACGGCCGGGAGCTCTGCGAACGGCACGCTGCCCAGCCAGCGCACGCGACCCTCCAGGCCGAGGCTGCGGATCTGCCTCGAATGCTCGGGAAAGTCCTGTGCTCGAGCTCCGGAGATATCCAGCTTCACGCCGGCGAGAGCTGAGCCGTCGGCCGCCGCGGCCATGGCGCGCAGCACCCCATCGAGATTCTTGCGTCCGATCGGAGCACCCGGAAAAAGCATTACAGGGGGACCTTCGACGCTTGGCGCACCGGCTTTGTGGATCAGGAATTCGGGATCGAGACCGTAGGGGATCACGGTAACTCGACCCGGATCGAGGCGATAAACCTCCACCAGCTCGCGTTTCGCAAATTCGCTGCCGGTGATGATGCGAGAGGCCGCGCGGAGGCGCCACGGCATCACGAATCGCGTGTAGATCCGCCATTCGAGCGGGTGGTCGCCGGGATAGCGGCTGGCCGCGGCGTCGTGGACGGTGATCACGATCGGCACGGCGTCCACCCAGGGCGCCACAAAGCTCGGGCAGTGGAGGACATCGGGTCGCTCGGTGGCGATCGACCTTCGCGCGCCTCGGACCAGCCAGCGCATGGTGCCCACCGGATCGGACTTGCGTGGTCCTTCGACGACCCACGGCTTCACGTCATCGCGTGACTGAAGGGCGCCGAGCAGCGCGCGGCCGTAGACCCCAGAACCGCCGCGGTTGCGGTTCGCGAATGTCATGTCGAGGGCGACGGACAGTGGCGGCACGCGCGCCTCTATACGACCGTGGTCGCCGGTCGTGTCTGCCAGACCGCTGGGGAAGGCACGCGCTCCGCGCGTCGCGCGAGAGTCACGCTGGCTCCGGCGGCCCACCAGAAAAGGAAGGTGACCGAGAGGTCGCCCCACAGGTCGCTGGTCATGGTTATCGGTACGAGGGCGAGACCTCCAACAAGCGCGACCAGCGGTATCACCTCTTCGAGCGTTGGTTGGGGTCTTATCCGCAAGGTCCGATAGCCCGACCACAGGACGAGAAGGTACAGGGCGACATAGAGGGCGCCGCCCAGCAGTCCCATGTCGCCGAACATTCCAAGCACCGCGCTCTCGCCGGTGCCGACCAGGCTGCCATAGCGGACAGTCGAAGCGCCCGTGCCGAGCCCGAAGGGGTGTTTGAGGTCGAACTTCAGATCGTTGATCAGGTAGGTGTAGTGCTCGGAGGTGGAGCTGTCGTGACCGGAGATGGCCCAGACGAGGCCGGTCCGATGAATGGGCTGCAGGTTTCGGTCCACCGCGGGGGCGATCGACGTATATGGAAACAGCGCGGAGATGGTGACCACGATCAGGATCGGCACCATTCCGGCGATCCACACCCGACGCCAGAGCAAGAACAACAGCGCTGCCTCGCCGATGAGCGCGAACAGCGCCAGTCGGGTGATCGAGATAGCAACCCCGAGGACGATTAGAGCAGTCGCGATCGCGACGAGCCTGGCGGTGCGCTGCGACACGCGGCGGCCCAATATCGCAACGCCCATGGGAAAGAGCAGCAGTGCTGTGTAGGCGACACCAAGGGGACTGATGTAAGTCGAGACGATGCGCCGCACGAGGGAGCCGTCTGGAAGCGAGACGAAGAAGTTCTCGGGAAGTCCGGACGGGCCGTGATATTTGAAGCCCAGGAAGCTCGAGTACTGGTTGACGCCCCAATCGAGCCAGGTCTTTGTTGGCACGAGGAAGACTTCGTAAAGGCCGAACAGGGTGACCGCAGCACCTGCGCCAAGGCACAGCCAGACGACGATCGAAAGTTCCCTGTCGTCGTTTGGGGTCAGGGTGCGGCCAAGGAAATAAAGAAGAGGAATCAAAAAGATGATTCGGAAGCCGACCAAGCGCTGCGAGAGATTGGCGTCGGAGTGGAGTAGGGAGGAGGGGAGCAGGAAGTAGACCACCGCCAGCATCGCAAAGGCGCCCGCGATCCAGTCAGTGAGCAGGATGGGGCCGAGCTGTCCACTCCTTGCCCTGTCGTAGACGCGAAGGGCGGCAATCACTGTCAGCAGCGCAAGGAGAACCTCTTTCCAGCCCTGAAACGCGCGGACGAGCAAGGTCGGGGTTTCGAGCCGCAGCAGCAGCATCAGGAGGAAGCTGTGAAAGGCCATTCCGGCGACGAGCAGTCCCAGGCCGACGAACGGGTGGCGCCTTGTCCACCACACCCCCAGCACGAGGAGGACCAGGAGGGCGAGTGCAAGGCCTGTACCTAGAATCTGCGTCTTGAGTTCACTCCATCGCCGGCGCCGGCTCAAAAGCTCGGCGGGCCTCGTTGATACTATCGGACAACTCTCGAGAAGCACTGGATGGAGACAGCAATGACCTGGTGGTCGCTTTGGGCACAGCCGTGACGGGATGGTTCGAAGCGACAGCACTGACCGCGACCTTCAAATGGCTCCGCACGAATCAGCTCGTTCGGTACAACGCGATCTATCTGACCGGCTCGCTCGCAGCCGGTGCGTTGGGCTATGCGTTCCATTTTGCGACCGGCCGTTTACTAGGCCCGTCGCAGTACGCGGTCGTAGCGTCAGCGGTTGCTGCGCTGTACCTCATCAACTTGCCGTCACAAGTTGTTCAAACAGTCACCGCTCGTTTCACCAGCATCGCGGCTGGCCGAGGCAACCTGGGCAACATTCCAGGCTTGCTCGTGCAGCTCACAGGTCTGAGCATGGTCGTCGGCGCTCCCATCGCGATAGGGCTGATCGTGTTCAGCGCGCCCCTCTCGTCCTACCTCCAGATCTCCAACCAACGGGTCCTGTACGTGCTGGCCGCCGCCAGCTTGGTCGTTCTTGCTCTCTCGGCGACAAGGGGAGCGCTCATAGGTCTGAGCCGGTTCGTCGCGCTCTCGCTCAACACGGTGCTGGACATGACCCTTCGGGTCATCAGCTCGGTCGGGCTGGTCCTGGCCGGCCTCGGCCCAATCGGAGCGACCATCGCCCTGGTCTTTGGACCCGCAGTTGCCTTGGTGCAGAGCCTCGCCCTGTTCCGTGGCCTTCGCGCCCAGGTGTCAGGCAATCGTGCCGCACTGAGCGACGTGGGCACGTATGCCGCCCTCACCACAGTTGCGCAGATCGGCACGACCTATCTTTACAATTCCGACGTAATCCTCTCGAAGCACTATCTCGTCGCGCAAGATGCGGGCATCTACGCCGCGGCCTCCGTCTTGGGACGCGTCGCCTTTTTCCTCGGCCTCACGATCGCCCAGGTGATGTTCCCGCAGGTGGCCACACTTCACGCCAAAGACGAGCCTCATTTCCACGTGGTGGATCTCTCGCTCGCGATGCTCGTCGCGGTGGTGGTTTTTCTCGTGTGTATCTACGCCGCCGTGCCGGGACTTGTCGTGCTGCCGTTCGGAAGCGCCTTCAACCCGGTGCGTCAATTTCTCTGGCCATTCGCACTCGCCCTGGGTCTGCTGGCAATCTCGAACCTCATCATCACCTTCTTCCTGTCTACCGGCAGCGCGCGATTCGTCCTTCCGTTGATCGGTGCCTGCATGCTCGAGCCTCTCTTGATTGTTCTTCACCACAATGACCCTGGCGCGATCCTGCAAATGGTTGTGATTACGATGTCTTGCCTGACGGTGGCGCTCGTTGGACTCTACGGAGTCGATCGAATCCCGAGTCTGCGGCAAGCGAAGGCTCACGTATGAAGCCCGCTCAGCATCTTTCAGTCGTTCTCCCGGCTTATCGCGAAGGACCGCGAATCCACGACAACCTGCGCCTGCTGCTGACGGAGCTGGACAAGCTAGACCACAACTACGAGGTAGTCGTTGTTTCAGACGGCAGCCCGGATGAGACGGCGGCTGAGGCTCAGCGAGTCGCCTCGGCGCACGTCAAGGTCCTCGACTACCCGTCCAACATGGGGAAGGGTTATGCGCTGTGCCGAGGGTTCGAAGCCTCGTCTGGAGATCCCGTCGTTTTCATCGATGCCGACATGGAGCTCCACCCTGGGTCGATCAAAGAGTTTCTCGGGATCATGCGCGATACCGGCTCGGACATTGTCGTAGGTTCCAAACGTCACCCTGAGTCACGCGTCAAATATCCGGCTTTCCGTCGACTCCAGAGCGCAGGTTATCATGCCGTGGTCCGCGGTCTTTTCTCGCTGGACGTCAAAGACACACAGACCGGCCTGAAGCTGTTTCGCCGCGAGGTGCTCGAGCAGACGACCCCGCTCCTGCTCGTCAAACGATTTGCATTCGATCTCGAGCTTTTGGCGGTTGCTCATCACCTTGGTTTCACAAAGATCGTCGAGGCTCCGGTCACCCTGAGCTACAAGTTCGAGACGACAACCAATGCCAGGGCTGTTTACAAGACCTTATGGGATACCGCCGCTGTCTTTTACCGCCTCTACCTGCTCCATTACTACGATCGCCGTCGCCGCGAGTTGATCGCGGCGACAGGGGCTCGGCCCGGTGGAGATGCAAACCTCGACGCGATGAAATCGTGACGGAGGCGGTAACCACACCAAAGCTCAGCACGAACCGGGAGTCACGGGCCGCGGCAAGCCTGTACGAGACGGCAGCAGCCGCGGTGCGCGCTCACCCAGTCATGGCTGTGGTCTTGGCAGCTATTGCTTGGGCGATCGTTGAGACATGGCCGGTGGTGACGCAGCTCAACGTGACCATCTTTGGAACTCCTGGCGACGCGACCGGCACGGTAGGGCTCTACTGGTGGTGGGCATACGCCGCACGCCACGGCCTGTCGCTGTTCGATAACACCCTACAAGGGGTTCCGCTCGGTTCTGGCTGGGAAACCATTCCGTTCAGCGTATTGCCGATGGCCATATTCACACCCCTCGCCCTCGCATTCGGACCGATCGTCGCTTACAACCTCGAGTTGCTCAGCAGCTTTCCGTTGACGGCTTGGACGACTTACCTGCTGGGCCGGCGCATGCAGCTGCCGGCGCTTGCGGCAGCATTCGCAGGCCTGGCTTTTGCAGCGGTGCCATTTCACATCCAGAAGGCCATGGGTCACGCAGGCCAGACCCACATGGAGCTATTCCCGGCTGCGCTTCTGTTTCTTGTCCGATGGCGCCAGGGTGGCTCCCGCTGGAACCTGGCGGCTGCCGGCGCCGTGGCGGGCCTTCAGCTCTGGATCGACTTCTACTTCACCGCAATCCTGGTCCTGCTCGTCGCCATCTTCTTCCTGGTCAGCGGAGTCATGAGTGACTCGCGCTGGCCCACGTGGGCCTCCCAGCTCCGAGGACAAATAGCGGCTGGCGCCATCGTGCTGCTCGTTGCGGGAGCGTTCCTACCTCTTGCGGTTGTGTTCGCCCATCGGCCGAGCTCTGCAGATTACGTCGGGACCGCCCAGCAAGCGGCGACGCCCGTGATCCGGACTGAAGGTGAAGTTGCCCTCTACAGCGCCCGGCTGCAGTTCTATGTCACGCCACCGCACGACAACCCACTTGTTCCCGGCGCGGTCAGCAATTGGGAAACGGCCCACCTGCATGGAAACAATTTCGTCGAGGCGTCCCTGTTCATTGGCTACACGGTGATGGTGCTTGCGTTACTCGCTGTTCTCGTGCGCCGGCTTCAGTTTCCAATCGTGCTGGCGCTCGCGATTGGGACCGCGGGTTTTGTTGTTTCGCTGCCACCCGACTGGGCCATACCTGTGATCCGGGTCCACGCGCCGTCGCATTACCTCTACCTCGTCGTGCCGCTCATTCGCGTGTACTCGCGGTTCGGTGTCCTCGTCCTGCTGGCAGCCGCGCTTCTCGCAGGTTTCGGTTACGCGGTCATTCAAGAGCGCGTTCGCTCGCGGCTGCGGCCCGTCGCTCTCGTCCTTCCATTCGTGCTGGTTGCTCTGGAGTTCAACAATGTGCCGCCGGCCCATGTCACACAGATACTCCCGGCGCCTCCGGAGTACAGCTGGCTGCGTGGCCAGCCGCCTGGGGTCCTCGTCGAGTACCCGCTGGCTGGGCCTGACATGAACCGGCAAGAAATCGCGACCAGGCAGTATGCCTTGTATCAATCGGTCCATGAACACCCCATGTTCAACACCGGCCAGACCAACGGACCGGCTGCCGATCGGGCTCGGACCCTAGAGCCCTACTACGCTCCAGGCGTCGTCCAGCAGCTGCAGTCGCTGGGTATTCACTACGTCTTCGTGCACCGGACCGACTACCTGGTAGACGGAAGGTCGCTTCCCCAAAACGTCGACGGTCTTGCCTACGTGACGACGTTGGGGGACACCGACATCTACTTAGTGACCAGCCGGTGACGGATCGGCTGATTCCGATTCAAAACGCTGGCTTCGCGATCGTTGCCAACGGATTTGCGGAGGGCGGGCCGGCCCAGGCGGTTCGCGATTTCCTGGTCAGGCGGCGAGCAGGGCGGGTGGTCGCTGTATTCCATCCTTTGACCCGAGACGACGCCGGCCGCCACGAAATGACGACGTGGGAAAACGGCGTCCTAGTTACTAAACGGACGTGGAGCCTCCCGTCACGGCCGCCGATTACGTTTCCGCTTGACCTCCTAACCCCGATCTCGATGCCGAAAGTCGATTGCTGGTTCGGGTTCAATGCGCTTGCGTGCTGGCGCGGTATCCGCGCCCGCGACCGGAGGCAGACTCAAAAGGCGATCTACTGGTGTGTGGACTTCGTGAGATCTCGCTTCGGCCCCGGATTGGTCACCCGCTTTTATGAGCGCCTCGACGGGTTCTGCTGCTCTCGGGCGGATTTGCGTTTCGATATCTCCCAGCCTGCTGCTGAGGCGCGGGCTGCTCGCCATGCCGGGCGTCGACTTGCCCCGACTCGAATCGTGCCGATCGGAGCCTGGCTTGATCAGGTCGTGGTGACGCCACAAGATGGCTACCGTTCGCGAAGCGTGATCTATCTAGGCAATCTGATACGCACCCAAGGAGGTCCGATGCTGCTGGACGCTCTGGCGGTCCTGGCCAAGCGCCACCAGCCGTTCACCGCCGAAATCATCGGACGCGGACCTCTACTCGAGGAGCTGCAGGCCAAAGCACGAGAGGCCGGCATTGCCGACCGCGTACGTTTCCACGGTTACGTCGAAGACCCTCACGCAGTCGACAGGATCCTCGCGAGCGGAGCGGTGGGCGTTGCCGCCTATGACACCGAGATCGAATCGTTCACACGTTGGGCCGATCCCGCGAAGCTCAAGTCATATCTTGCGGCGGGACTACCGATAATCGTGACCGATGTGCCGCCGAACGCCAGTATGCTCGCCGAGGCCAATGCGGCCGTGATCGTGCCGTTTCGCGCCGACGCCATCGCCGACGCCATTGAGCAGTTGATGTCTGACGGGGAGATGTGGAAGCGGCGGCGGCAGGCTTCGCTCGATGTTGTCAAGCAGTTCGACTGGACCAATATTCTCGGCGGCGCACTCGAGACAGCCGGCTTCCAGGCGTAAACTTCTTTGAAACCCAGCCTCAGCGTCATCATCCCTGTCTTCAACGAGCGAGACCAAATAGGACCAAACCTCGAAGCTGCCGCTGCGGAGCTGGAGAGGCCATTCGATACCGAGTTCATCGTCATCGACGACGGGTCAGTGGACGGCACCGCTGCAGCTGCGCGACTGTCCGGCGTCAACTCATTGCGAGTAATAGAGCAGCCAAATCTGGGTCGTTTGGGAGCACGACGCACAGGACTCAAGGCGGCGACCAAAGAAAGCGTGTTGTTTCTGGACAGCCGGGTCCGGCTGGAACCAGGGAGCGGCGAATTCGTCGCTGCGAGGCTTCAGAAAGGCGAGCCGGTCTGGAACGCGCACGTCGAAATCGAAGCTGCCGGCAATCCATATGGACGTTTCTGGAGAGTGCTCACCGAAATGGCCTTCGCGGCCTATTTCGACAGCCCGCGCACAACGAGCTATGGCACTGCCGAGTTCGACCGATTCCCCAAAGGCACAACCTGCTTTCTTGCGCCGACCGACTTGATGCGCCGGGCATTCGATCAGTTTCGGACGGCCTACACGAACGAGCGCAACGCCAACGATGACACGCCGATACTTCGATGGCTGGCGAGCCAGCAGAAGATCAATATCTCGCCTCGGTTTGGTTGCCGGTATTCGCCACGCTCGACAATGCTCGGCTTCCTTCGGCACGCCGAGCATCGAGGGGTCGTCTTTGTGGACGGTCACGGGCGCAGCGACTCGCGCTTCTTCCCAGTGGTTATTGGGTTCTATCCACTTAGTGTCTTCGCACTTATGGCGGCGGTGCGCCGCCCCATCGTCGGCGTGGCGCTGATCGTCGGTGCATCAGCGGCGGCCGGCGCGGTTGCACTTGCCCGAGGCAAGAGCCGGGATGACGCCACTTCGTTCGCAGCTCTCGTGCCAATCTATGCCGCCGCCCATGGGTTTGGGATGTGGAAGGGGCTGGCGCTGATGCTCGCGAACCGCGTCGCCAGCTTGCGAACGGAATGATTCTTTTCGTCTACGGAACGACTGGCGAGCTGATCAAGCTTGCGCCGGTGCTCCAGCGGCTGAGCCAGAACGGCGCTGGGTACGTGAGCGCAACTACGGGACAGCAAGTAGAGCAAATCCCCGGTCTTCTCCAGTCGTTCGGGTTGCCTCAGCCGGACGTGTGGCTTGCTCGTGGTTGGCGCCAGCGAGACCTGCGAAGGAACTCAGACGTCTCCGGATGGGCGGTGGCGGTCGCTACAGGCTTCATCAGACGGCGTCGCGAAATGCGACGAACGCTCACGTCTGGGGCCGGTCAGCCGTTGGTCATGGTTCACGGAGACACATTCACAACCGTGCTCGGAGCGATCATGGGCCACCTGATGCAGGTCCCAGTGGCGCACCTGGAGGCCGGCCTGCGCAGCTTCAGCATCTGGAATCCTTTTCCTGAGGAGATCGACCGCCGGGTCACTTCGGCCCTCGCGACCATCAACTACAGCCCAGGCGAATGGGCGGCATCGAACCTCAGTAGAGGCATTGTCGTGGACACGGGCTCAAACACGATCCGGGACAGCCTGGGTCTCAGCGCCGCCGAGGTTGATCCGTCGCTTCACCTACCGGAATCCCCTTTCGGGTTGGTCAGCCTTCATCGTTTCGAGCTGCTCAACAACAGGCACGTTCTAGCCGAGACCATCCAGTTGGTCGCGGCGGGAGCACGCAAGATACCACTCGTCTTCGTCGACCATCCGGTGACGGTCGCGGCGCTTACGGCTTTCGGCCTCTCGCCCCTGCTTGACGCTCCGGGCATCTACCGCATCCCGCGATTGCCTTTTCTCAGCTTTGTGCCCGTGATGCGCCGGAGCTCATTCGTGTTCACTGACAGCGGCGGGAACCAGGAAGAGTGCTTTTACCTCGACATTCCGTGCCTGGTGCATCGCAAGCGTACGGAGCGCCGGCAAGGCCTAGGCGAGAACGTCGTCTTGTCTGGTTTTGACTCCAATGTGGTGCGAGACTTTCTGAGTCAGCCTGAGCGTTTTCATCGCCGGGACTCTCTGTCTGACCAGTCGCCCTCAGACATCGTGGTGGCTGACCTGATCGCGCGCAGGTTTGCGGTTCCTTCATCCGCCTCGGTACCTGGGACACGCGGGGAAGCCCAGTCTTCTTGAAGTCGAACCGTCGCGCTTTAGGTCTGATCGCCCTCGTCTTCGTTGGATCGCGGGCGGCGGCGTACCTGGCCGGTGTCCGATTTGATGCCTCGCCGTTGGACTACTTCATCCAGTACCCGGACCCGACGCTGCTCAAGACGGACATGCTAAGCACGGTGTGGTATTTCCACATGGCGCCCCCGCTCTCCACGTTGTTTTTCGGTCTCGTGCTGAACATCTTCGGCTCGAGTTTCAGCACGATCTTCGCGGCTGTCTATTTCACATTCGGTTTGGCCTTGGCGCTTTGGCTTTACGCCCTCATGACAGCCCTCGGCGGGTCCCAACTGGTCAGCGTGGTGCTGACGATCGGGTTTGCGCTTAGCCCGGCCGCAATCCTTTATGAAAACTGGCTGTATCCGGACTATTTGATCGCTGCCCTCCTTGTTGCCGCCGCCCTGCTGCTCAGAGACTTCGCCGCGAGTGGGCACACGTTGAAGGCTGCGGGCTTTTGCGCGCTGCTCGGGTTGATCGTTCTCAGTCGCAGCTACTACCAGGTGGCTTGGTTCGTACTCTGCGTCGGGGCTGTGCTCCTGGTGATCCCGTTTCGGAAGCGTCTGGCTGTGGCTGCCCTGATTCCGCTGGTGCTGGTGCTGGCCCTCTACGCGCGCAATTACGAGATGTGGGGATTCTTTTCTGGGTCGTCGTCCACCGGTTTGAATTTTTACAACGAGTTCATCGTTCAGCTGCCGGTCAGCGACAGGGCAAGGCTTGCCGCGGAAGGACGTGTCTCCAATGTCGCAGTCCAATCCGACGTCTACCTTGCTCATCCGGAGGCATATGGCCTGCGGCCGCCGACGGGCATCCCGGTGCTCGACCAGACGTACAAGACAACTGGTGTCGTCAATTACGGAAATCGCACTTACGTCGATATCTGGGGGCAGTTGCAAAGCGACGGGATCGCCGTGATCGAGGCACGTCCCGTGGTTTTGGAACGGGCGGGCGTCATGGCTTTGTTCATCTTCTTCGTCCCTTCGCAGGACTACCCGCTCGAGCCTCAGAATCGCGCCCGACTTCTGCAGTTCGAACGGCTGAGCAACGTGCTCGAGTCAGGACAGATACGCGACGTGGCGGCGGCGCCTCGCGATCCAGTGCTTTACCAGCGGGCGCACTGGTCCGAGCGCCTGGCAGAGGTCGGATGGCTCACATTGCTCGTGTACGTCCTGGCGATCCCCTATGGGGTGTTGCGTACGTGGCGGGCTGTACGAAACCACAATCGAGCGCT
>Ga0209805_1000244_pt1 | contig 33068 bp, 33 predicted proteins | sample GraSoiAngelo_148_FD_185905 | JGI IMG/M metagenome (GOLD analysis project Ga0209805, IMG submission 185905) | Grasslands soil microbial communities from the Angelo Coastal Reserve, California, USA - 14_1009_09_20cm (SPAdes) (version 2) | ecosystem: Environmental > Terrestrial > Soil > Grasslands ...
TGCGCGCCATGCTCGACCGGGCCGCGGCGCCGGACTCGGTCGCTGCGCGGGCCGGACTGCTCGTGCAGCGCATTGCAACCGTCGTGGGAGGCGCCCTCGAAAGCTTTCCGGCGCGCCCGCCGTCGCTGGGGCGCGGCGCGGCCGTCTACCAGGAGCAGTGCGCGCAGTGTCACGGTCCGACCGGGCGGGGTGACGGGCCGAAGGCGAAGCACCTACAGGGTCCGTCGCCCGCGAGCCTCGCCGACCGGGAGGGCATGAGCACGGTGTCTCCGGTGGACGTGTACCGCAAGCTCACGATCGGGGTAGCGGGCACGGCGATGCCGCAGTTCGAAGAGACGCTCTCGCCCGAGGACCGCTGGGCCGTGGCCACGTACGTGGCGACGCTGCGCGCCGACGAAGGGCTGGTCCGCGAGGGCGAGGGGCGATACGCGACGACGTGCGCGACGTGCCACGGCGCCACCGGCGGCGGCGACGGTCCGCTCGCCGCCAGGCTCTCGGTCCGGCCGCCCGCGCTCCGCGACCTCGCCGTCCAGGGCCGATTCACCGACCGCGAGCTCGAAGGTCTCATTCTGCGGGGCCGGCCGGAGACGGCGATGCCCGGGTTTGCGCGGACGCTCGATCCCGGGGACGCGGCCAAGATCGTGGCGTTCCTGCGGGTGCTCCCGACGGCCGAACGGCAGAAGTACGAGGCGTCCCCCGCGGCCGCGACGTTCTCCGTGGTGCGACGCCAGCTCGACTCGGCCGTTTCGCTCAAGTCCGACAAGATCACCTTCGACGCCTATCTCAGCTTCGAACAGGTGGAGACGGAGGTGCGGGTGAAGAACCCCGCTCTCGCCGGCGAGCTCGAGCAGGCATTCACCCTGCTGCGCGCCCGGACCGCGGCTGGCGCCGGCCCGGACGAGCTGGGCGCGATCCAGGCCCGGCTGCTCGCGGATCTGGAGCGCGCCGAGCGGCTCGTCGCCGACCGCAGCTCGGGCGCCGGCCTGTTCGTGCAATCGTTCGTGCTGCTCTTGCGGGAAGGCTTCGAGGCGATCCTCATCGTCGCGGCGCTCATGGCGTTTCTCTCGAAGGCCGGCGCCCTCGAGCGCCGGCGTCACGTCGCGCGAGGCGCCTGGGCCGCGGTCGCCGCGAGCGCCGCCACCGCCGTTGTGATCGAGCTGCTGTTCGAGGTCACGCCCGGCCAGCGGGAGGCGCTCGAGGGTGGCACCATGCTCCTGGCTACCGCCGTGTTGTTCTATGTCAGCTATTGGCTGCTCTCGAAGATCGAGGTGGCTAAGTGGAATGCGTTCGTGAAGGGCCGGATCGAGGATGCGCTGTCGACCGGCTCGGGGTTCGCGCTCTCGTCGGTGGCCTTCCTCGCGGTGTATCGGGAGGGCTTCGAGACCATCCTGTTCTACAAGGCGCTGCTCTCCTCGGCGGGCTCGACCAGCGCTGCGGGAGTGGCGGGCGTCATGGCCGGGATCGCCGCGGGCGCGCTGGCGCTGGTGATCATCTACGTGGCGGTGAACCGCTTCGGGATGAAGGTGCCGCTCAAGCCGTTCTTCGCGGTGACGAGCGCGATGCTCTACTACATGGCGTTCGTGTTCGCGGGAAAGGGGATCGCGGACCTGCAGGAGTCCGGACTGGTGCGGGTGAGCGTGGTCCCATGGGCGCCTCGCATCCCGGTGCTCGGCATCTATCCGACCGTGCAATCGCTGGCGCTCCAGCTGCTGCTCCTCGTGCTGCTGCTGGTGGCCGTGGTGTGGTTGCAGCGGAACCGCTTGGGCGGAGCGGGGCGGGACCGCCCCCGGCCGTCGTTCCCGTAGCCCGCAACTACCGCGTGCCTTGAGCCTGGGGTTGCGGCCTGAGGGCGGGGGGCACGGCAACGGTCGTGGGCTCGGGTAAGCGCAGCCGTTGCATCAGCCACACCCCCGCCGCGACCAGCAGCAGGCTCGTCACCTGTGCCAGCGTGAACGGTCCCAGCAGCCGATCGTCCTTGGCGCGCACGATCTCGACCAGGAAGCGCTCCGTCCCTCCCAGGACGAGATAGACGCCGAACCGCCAGCCCGTCCCGTGCCGGTGGTCACGCCAACGCCATAACAGGGCAAACGCCAGCAGCATCAGCGTCGTCTCGTAGATCTGCGTCGGGTGCACCGCCACGACCTGCATGGGATCGGTACCGGGGGGAAAGGCCACGTGCATGTTGCTCAGCTCGGCCACCGTGGTGGGCGGGAGGCCGCGGGGGAACTTCATCGCCCACGGCAAGGTCGACGGGATGCCGTAGTCGTCGTTGACGAGGAAGCACCCGACCCGCCCCAGCCCGTAGCCGAGGGCGAGGGGGGCAGCGGTGAGTTCCATGGTCCAGCGCGCGGGCACGCGCTTCCACCACCCGGTCGCCAGCACGGCCGCCACGCCGCCGAGAAAGCCCCCGTACCAAACGAACCCGCCGCGCCGCAGCAGCGCTTCCCATTCGCCCGTCAGCAACACGTACCAGATCTTCGCTCCCACGATGCCGCCGAGCACGGCGGCGAACACGATGTCGGCCGCGTACTCCTCGGCCATCCCGCGGCGCCGGAGGTCGATCTGGATCGCCCACCCCGCCATCAGGAAGGCGACCATCATCATCAGCCCGTATCCCGTGACCTGCAGCGGACCCAGGTGGATGAACAGGACGTCGATCCGGGGCAGCGGGATCGTGAAGCCGAAGGGATAAATCGTCATGGGTGGGCCGCGCCGAGGGTGGTGGGTGCCGGCTCCAGGCCGGGCAGCGGGAGGTCCGCCCGGGCGTCCAGGGTCCAGTCGCTGCGCTCGCCCAGGCCGAGACGGTACCAACCGGCGCGGGCGATCATGGCGGCGTTGTCGGCGTTCAGGCGTGGGCTCGCAACGGCCACGCGGGCCAGCCCTCCGTCCGAGAGCCGCCGGGCGGCGAGGCCGGCAAGCGCCCGGCTGCACGCCACGCCGCCGCCCAGCACGGCGGTACGGTGGCCCGTGGCGCGGATCGCACGCTCCAGCTTGGTGATCAGCACGTCGAGCACCGCGTCCTGGAAGGCGCGGGCCAGATGCGGACGGTCGCGCTCGAGATCGTCGCTCGTGCGCACCGCGCGCAGCACCGCGGTCTTCAGGCCGGAGAACGAGAACTCGTAGCCTTCGTCCCGCATGGGGCGCGGAAACGAGAAGCGGGTCGGATCGCCCTGAGGCGCGAGCCGCTCGATCGCCGGGCCGCCCGGGTACCCCAGGCCCAACAGCGTCGCCACTTTGTCGAACGCCTCGCCGGCCGCGTCGTCGCGGGTCGCGCCCAGCAGGCGGTAACGCCCCCAGGCGGGAACGTCGAGCAGCAGCGTGTGACCCCCCGACACGAGCAGCGCGACGAAGGGCGGTGCCAAGTCCGGATCCTCCACGAGCGGGGCGAAGAGATGCCCTTCCATGTGATGGACGCCGATCAGCTCGCGGTCGCCGGCGTAGGCCAGCGCCTTGGCGTAGACCACGCCGACGAGCAGTGCGCCGACGAGCCCCGGGCCCTGCGTCACGGCGACGGCGTCCACCGCGCTCCAGCCGATGCCGGCCTCGGCGAGCGCCCGGTCGACGACCGCCGGCAGCGCCGCCAGATGCGCCCGGCTCGCGAGCTCCGGCACGACGCCTCCGAACACTCGGTGCACGTCCTGCGACAGGATCACGAGCCCGGCGAGCTCGGGACGTCGGCGCTCGCCCACCAGCACCGCGGCCGAGGTCTCGTCGCACGACGTCTCGATCCCGAGGACGACGTCAGCCACGTCCGGTCTTGCGTCTGAGGGAGACGGAGTCGGGCACGGCGTGTGCGTCGATCCCGGGAGGCGCGCTGACCGTGAGGCGGGCGTAGCCGCCCGGGCCGGCCTTGCCCACGAGGTGCGCCACCACCCGCACGCTGTCGCGTGTCAGTGTGTTCACCTTCGATTCGGGACCCCGCACGGTCACCGCCACCCGCTCCACCGACAGCAGGAACCCCGTGAAGCCCGACGCCGCCGCGGTGATCGGGACGCCCGAGAGCGAGCGCTCGACGATCGCCGTGACTTCGCCCGCCATGCGCACCTCTTTGGGAACGATGCGCACGATGCCGAGCGGGGCCGTATCGAGCGGGACGGTGCGGAAGAAGGGGCCGTTCACGCTCGAGATGACGGTCGGCAGCGTGGTCACCGAGTCGATCAGAGCCAGGCTCTTCTCCGGGCCGATGACGCGCGCCATGCTCGGCGTGATGGACAGCCCTCGCATCACGTATCCCGACTCGGCCTCGACCCGCACCCGCGCCACGATCCGTACGTCCTTGTGCACCACCGAATCCAGCATCACCTCGACGTCGCGCGGACGGATGTCGGCGACCTGGACGTCGCTCCCCTTGGGGAGCTCGACATCCGTCGGCTGCAGCTGTACGCGCCACGCCGCCGCCGAGAAGGTGTCGGGGATGACCTTGCGGATCACGCGTGGGAAGGTGCGGAGCTTGAGGATCTCGCTGCCCTTGCCGGTGATGACCACGGTCACGCCCGCGGGTTGCTGGCGTACGGTGCGTCCGGGCGGGACGACGACGGCGAGCCGCATGGCGAAGCTCTGCGCCAGCGGCTGCTGCGCCGCGACCGCCACGTACAACATGGCGGCGAAGAAGCCGGCCGCCAGCTTGATCGGCCAGTTGCGCACCAGCAGCTGCCCCACGCTAGCGCGAACGCTCATCCATGAGCCGCCCGATGAGGGTTTCGTTGACCGGGCTGTCCCACTCGGAGGGCCCGATCACCTTCTTGATGATCACGCCGTCGGGGCTGATGACCCAGGTCTCGGGGACGCCCGTGGCCTGGTACGTTTGCTTGATGGCCCCCGTCTGGTCGTGCAGGATGTCGAAGCTGAGCCCCAGGTCGCGCGCGAACGCGGCGACGACCGAGTCGCCGTCCTCGTCGATGCTCACCGCCACGACCGTGAAGCCGCTGCCCCCGAGCTTGCGGGACAGCCGCTCGAGCGATGGCATCTCGACCCGGCACGGCTCGCACCACGTCGCCCAGAGATTCAGCAGCACCACCCGGCCGCGATAGTCCGCGAGCGTGGCGGGGCGCCCGGTGGCCAGGTTCCGGGCGTGGAAATCCGGCGCCCGCGATCCGACGCCGAGCAGGTCGATCTGGGGACGGATCTTCACCGCCAGGGCGGTCCCGAACAGCAGCGTCATGGCGACGCCGACGGCGAACGCCCGGCGCCGCGCGTCGCTCATACCGTCACCAGGCAGCGGCGCTTCAGATCCCGCACCTCGCGCGCCGGGTCGGGGCTCGCGAAAATCGCGTTCCCCACCACGAACGTGTCGGCGCCCGCGGCGTGCGCGGTGGCGATGGTCTGCGCGGTGATGCCGCCGTCCACCTCGAGGAACGCGCCCGACCCGTGCGTCGTGAGCAGCTCGCGCGCGCGGCGGATCTTGTCGTCCGCGGAGGCGAGATACGATTGACCCCCGAACCCCGGGTTCACGGTCATCACGAGCAGCAGATCCAGGTCGGCGATCACCTCTGCGGCGAGCGCGAGCGGCGAGCCGGGGTTGAGCGCCAGTCCCGCGAGCATGCCGCGGCTCCGCGCCGCGGCCAGCTGGCGCTGGACGTGCACCGTCGCCTCGGGGTGGAACGTGAACACCGACGCGCCCGCCGCCGCGAAGGGCTCGAGGTAGCGCTCCGGCTCGACCACCATCAGATGCACGTCGATCGGCTTGTCCGTGAGCCGGCGCAGCGCTTCGATCATGTTGGCACCGAACGTGAGATTCGGCACGAACCGCCCGTCCATCACGTCGACGTGCAGCCAATCGGCGCCCGCCTCGAGCACCTGACCCACCTGCTCGGCGAGGCGGGTGAGGTCGGCCGCCAACAGGCTGGGCGCGATGCGGATGCCGTTCATCCTCTTGATCATCACGGGCTCCGGGCCACGACGACGTCCACCACGGTGCCGGGGGCGGCCAGCGTACCCGCCGCCGGCCGCTGCGCGATCACGGTGCCCGGCGTCGCATCGCCCGAGCGACGCCGCGTCACGGTACCCAGCGCGAGCCCCTCCTGCTCCAGACGGGTGCGAGCATCCGCCTGCGACAGGCCGAGCAGGCCCGGCACCGCGATGGTCGGGGCGCCCCGGCTCACCACCACCGTCACCGGCGCCCCCGGGGCCAGGAGAGTCGTGGCGGCCGGTCGGGTGAGCATCGTCACGCCGGGGGCCGCCGCGGCCTGCACCGACTCCACCTGCGCCACGGTGAGCCCGGCCGCGACGATCAGCTGCTGCGCCAGCGGTCCATCCAGGCCGGCCACGTGCGGTACCGGAATCTTGGGGGGACCGTCGCTCGACACCAGGGTCACCCGCAGCCCCGCCGGCGCGCTCACGCCGGCAGGCGGGTCCTGCCAGATGATGCTGCCCTGCGGGGCGCTGGGGTGCGACTCCGAGCCGCCGTCCTGCACCTGCAGCCCCGCCTTGCGGAGCGCGGCCGAGGCCTCCTGCAGCGACAGACCCAGCACGCGTGGTACGACGTCGTGTCCGTGCAGGATCGGAGCGGGAAAGAGAACGAGGTACGCCGTCAGATACCCTGTCACGATGGCTCCGACGAGGGCGAGTCCCCAACGTCGCGCCCCGGACACGTCGCCGAAGGCGGGCAGCTTCCATTCCTGCAGCGGCGGGACGTGACGGCGGAGCTGCATCAGCGCGTCCGCGCGAAGCGCGCCGCGTACGCACCGTCGATTCCGTCGCGCTGTGGCAGGGACCGCAGGTCGCCGTCCGGAGTGAGCAGGGCAGCCGGCACCGCGGCCGGCACGGGCGCGCGCCCGAACTCGGGGTGGCAGGCGAGGAACTCGGTCACGATGTCGTCGTTCTCCTCCGGCTCGAGCGAGCAGGTACTGTAGACGAGCAGTCCTCCAGCAGCGACGAGCGTGGCGGCGGCCGCGAGCAGCGCCCGCTGCCGCCGGGCGGCGTGTACGATCGTGCGCGGCGTGATCCGCCAGCGGGCGTCCGGATGCCGGGCCATGGTGCCGGTAGCGGAGCACGGGGCGTCCACCAACACGGCGGATGCGGTTCCCGGCGCGAGCGGTGCCGACAGAAGATCGGCCACCGTCACCCGAATCGCCACTCCCGCCCGTCGCGTCGTCTCGGCCAGCCGGCGGATGCGCGCCGGCCGGACGTCCCCAGCCACGACTCGAGCGCCGCCCCGCTCCACCATCACGGCCTTGCCGCCCGGCGCGGCACAGGCGTCGTACACGAGCGCTCCCGGGGGGATCGCGGCGTAGCGGCACACGAGGGCGTGGGCGGGGTCCTGGACGACAAAGCCGCCTTCCGAATATCCCGGCAACTGCACGGGAAACGGGAAACGGGAAACGTGGTCGAGGCTTGACACGCGCAGGCCGGCTCCATGGGGCGCTTCTTCTACACCAAACCCGACCTTCCGGAGCTCGAGTGCGAGCACATCGGCGGACCAACGGGCAGGCTGAAGCGTGAGCTTCGGCTTCGTGTCATTCCAGGCGACCAGCCGGGCTGTGTCGGTCGCCCCAAAGAGGCGCCGCCAGCGCTCGACGAGCCACGACGGGTGCGTGCTCTCGCCCGCTTCCCGTTTCCCGTTTCCCGTTTCCCGAGCGAGCCTTCGCAGCGCCTGGTTCACGTACCTCGCTGCCGCGTCGCCCGCCGCTTCCCGCGCCAGCTCCACGCTGGTGGCGACCGCCGCGTAGGCCGGCACGCGGGCCAATGCGGCCAGCTGGTAGGCGCCAAGACGGAGCACATCGTGCAGGCGCGGGTCGGCGTGGCGCAGCCGCAGCCGGCGGTCGAGGTCCGCCTGGCCCCGCAGTACGCCGGCGGCGAGCTCATAGGCGAGCCGGCGGTCGCGCCCGGCGAGCGTGGGAAGCACCCGGTCCCGCGCCGCCTGGAACGTGCCGCCGGAGCGCACCGCCTGGAGGATGTGCAACGCCGCGCGCCGGGCGGCGGTGGCGTCGCTAATCCAGCATTCCTTCGAGCGGCGACGACGGCACGGCGACCTCGCGCTTGGGCATGCGGCCCGCGAGGTAGGCGGTCCGGCCGGCCTCGACGGCCAGCCGCATCGCGTGCGCCATGCCCACCGGGTCGCGGGCCGCCGCCAGTGCGGTGTTCATCAGGATTCCGTCCACGCCCTGCTCCATCGTCACGCAGGCATCCGAGGCGGTCCCGACGCCGGCGTCCACCACCACCGGCACCGTGAGCCGGTGCTTGATCGTCCGGACGCCGTACGGATTCAGGAGCCCCAGCCCGCTGCCGATCGGCGACGCCAGCGGCATCACGGCGGCGCACCCCGCGTCCTCGAGACGCAACGCGGTGACGAGATCCTCGTTGGTATAGGCCAGCACTTTGAAGCCGTCCTTGACCAGGATACGCGCCGCGTCCAGCAGACCCTGGACGTCGGGGAGCAGCGTCTCCTGGTCGCCGATCACCTCGAGCTTGACGAACTCGTTGAACCCGGCTTCGCGCGCCAGGCGGGCGTAGCGCACGGCGTCGTCGGACGTGAAGCAGCCCGCGGTGTTCGCGAGCAGGACATAGCGGTTCGGATCGAGGTGGTGCAGGATCCCCGTCTCTTTCGAGCGATCGAGGTCCACGCGGCGCACCGCCACGGTCACGACCTCGGCCCCCGAGGCCTCGATGGCGCGAGCCATCGTTTCATTGTCGCGATACTTGCCCGTGCCCACCATGAGGCGCGAGTGGAACGTGCGACCGCCCACGACGAACGGCGTGTCCCGGACGGCGTCTACGGCCATGGTCATGCGTGTCAGCCCCCTCCCACGAAATGCACCAGCTCGATCGCGTCGCCCGCGGCCACGGTCACGTCGCCCAGCCTGGGGCGCCGCACGATCGCGCGGTTGTGCTCGACCACGACGGCGCGGGGGTCCAGCTCGAGCGCGCGGAGCAGCTCGAGCAGCGTGGCGCCGCGTACCACCCTTCGGGGCTCCCCGTTCACCAGCACGTCGATCGAATCGTTCACGACTGCCACTCCTCGAGCATCAGCCGGGCTGCGTCCGCGGGATCGCCTGCATCCCACAGCGCGCGGATCGCGGCGACACCGTAAGCTCCCGCGCCCCGCACCTCCGCCACCCGCTGGGGCGTCACGCCGCCGATCGCGATCACCGGGAGGCCTAGGCCAACAATGGGCCCGAGCCGCGCGAGTCCCAGGGGCTCGCGGTCGGGATGGGTGGCGGTGCCGTATAGCGGTCCTACTAAAAGATAGTCGGCTCCGCTGGCGCGCGCGGCTTCCGCCTCGGCCAAGTCGTGCACCGACTTGCCGATCCACCACCGGGGTTCGAGCCGGCGGGCGTCCTGCGGATCGAGACTCGCCGCTCCGAGCTGAACGCCCGCTGCTCCGACGGCGAGCGCCACATCGAGGCGGTCGTTGATAAAGAGACGGGTAGGCGGATAGACGGCCAGACGGGTAGCGAGTTCGTAGTGCTCTCGTCCCGACAGACTGCGGCCGCGCGCGTGCAGGGCGAGGCGCTCACCGCCGCCTGCCGCCAGCGCGCGGGCGACATCGTCCATGTCGGGCCTGCGGGCGATGCGCTCATCTGTAATGGCGTGCAGCCGCGGCAGCGCCCCCCCCTCCCCTCCGGCGCGCGTCACGCGAACCGCTGGCCCGTTCGCACCCCGCGCCCGCGCAGCCATTCGGCGGCGGCCATACGTGGCTTGCCGGCCGGTTGGACTTCTTCCACCGCCACCGCGCCTCGACCCGTCGTGATGCGTAAGTCGTCATCCGTCGTCCGGACCTCTCCGGGGGCGCCGCGATCCTCCACGACGCGGGCGCCGAACAGCTTTACCTCGCGACCGTCCAGCTCGGTCCACGCGCCGGGTTTGGGGTCGAGACCGCGGATCACGCGGGCCACTCGCTCGGCGGGCTCGTCCCACGGGATCCGCGCCGCCTCACGGGTGAGCTTGGGGGCATAGGTGGCGCGGGAGTGGTCCTGGGGGCGCGGCTTGAGGCCGTCGGTCTCGAGCAGCGCCAGGGCCTCGACGAGCGCCTGCGCCCCCATTTCCGAGAGGTGCTCGGACAGCTCGCCGCCTGTGGCCTCCGGGTCGACGTGGTGCGGGATCTGATGGAGGATCGGGCCCGAGTCGAGTCCCGCGTCCATGAGCATGATCGTGACGCCGGTCTGCTCGAGACCGTTCAAGATGGCCCATTCGACGGGGGCCGCACCGCGCAACTCGGGGAGGAGCGAGGGGTGGACATTGATCATGCCGCGGCGCGGGACCGCAAGCAGGTCGGGCTTGAGGATGTGCCCGTAGGCGACCACGACCCCCACGTCGGGGCCGAGGGCGCGGACCCGGGCGACGAACTCGGGGTCGGAGGGCCGCACCGGCTGGAGCACCGGGATGCCTTCGGCCTCGGCGGCCAGCTTCACGGGCGGCGGCACGGCGGTCGAGCGCGACCGTCCCTGCGGCTTGTCGGGCTGCGTGACCGCCGCCACGACGTCGAACCCCTCGCCCAGGAGCGCCTCGAGCGGCGGGACCGCGAACTCGGGCGTTCCGAAGAAGACGACGCGCACCTAGAGTTCGCCCGCCGGCTCCGGCGTGACCTCCTTCAGGTAGCCCGACTGCCCCTTCCGCGCTTTCTTCCATTTGGCCAACAGCAGGCCGCGCTTCACGGCGCTGAGATGGTCGAGGAACAGCACGCCGTCGAGGTGATCGATCTCGTGCTGCACGGCCCGCGCCTTGAAGCCCGACAGTTGGGTGCGGTAGGGCCGGCCGTCGCGGTCCAGGGCTTCGAGCGTCATGGTGAGGGCGCGCTCGACATCACCGTAGATATCGGGGATGGAGAGACAGCCCTCTTCCGCCGTCTCGCGCTCGTCCGACGCGGTGACGACCCGCGGGTTCACGAGCACCAGGGGTGGGGGATCGTCTTCGCCGACATCCACCACCGCCACCCGGCGCGCGATCCCCACCTGATTGGCGGCGAGGCCCACGCCCTTGGCCGCCCGCATGGTGTCGAACAGGTCGTCCACCAGCTGGCGCACCTCGTCGTCGACGGCGGCGACGGACGCCGCGCGCTGCCGCAGCACCGGCGAGCCGAGCAGGTGGAGCTTGCGGACCGTCACTGGGGCTTGGCTTCGATCGACCGGTTGAGGATGTTGGCGATGTTGGTGCGCATCACGACGACGCGCGACTCGCCGCTCTTCACGGTCACTTCGTCGTCCTTCAGATGCACGACCTCGCCGATGATGCCGCCCGAGGTCACGACTTTGTCGCCGCGCTGCAGCGAGGCGAGCAGCTGGCGGTGGCGCTCCTGCTGCTTGCGCTGGGGTCGGATGAGCATGACGTAGAAAATCGCGATCAGCGCGGCGATCTGGACCAGGAAAATGGTGAGCCCGCCCGAGGCGTTCTGGCCCGAGGGGGCGAACAGCAGCGCCAGCATGGGGTGCGCGGTCATGCGGATCCCGATCGCAGGTAGCGGCGGCGCCAGGCATCGGCCCACGGGCCGAAGGCGTTCCGCCGGATCGCGGCCCGCATGTCCTGCGCGAGCCGGATCAGGTAGCGGACGTTGTGCAGCGACAAGAGTCTCAGGCCCAGCAGCTCTTCCGCTACGAACAGGTGCCGGAGGTACCCCCGCGAGAACGTGGTGCACGCCTCGCAGTCGCACGAGTCGTCGAGCGGCCGCGGGTCCTCGCGGTGCTCGGCGTTTCGAATGTTCACGGGGCCGTCGGGCGTGAAGGCCGAGCCGTTCCGCCCGTTGCGCGTCGGCGCCACGCAGTCGAACAGATCCACCCCGCGCTCCACCGCCGCCACCAGGTCCTCGGGAAACCCCACGCCCATAAGATAACGCGGCAGAGCGGGGGGGAGCCGCGGCTCGAGCGCGTCGAGCATCGCGTACATCACCGCCTTGGGCTCGCCTACCGACAGGCCGCCGATCGCGAGGCCGGTCCACGGGCCGAGCTCGAGGACGCGCCGGAGGCCTTCGGTGCGGAGCTCGAGATGGGCGCCGCCCTGCAGGATGGGCCATAATGTCTGGTTGCACGACGCCAGGTCGCCACGTTGCAAGGAAGGCCCGGCCGCAACCGTGGAACGTGGCGTCGTGGCGTCGTGCGACGCCGTGAGCTCCGCGTGTCGTTTCCGGCAGCGTTCCAACCATCTCAGCGTGCGCTCGAGCCCATCACGGGCAGTCCGCTCGTCGGCGCCCCCGGGGACCACGTGGTCGAACGCCATCGCGACGTCGGCGCCCAGGGTCCACTGGATCTCCGTGGCGCGCTCGGGCGTGAGCCGGCGACGGCCGCCGTCCACGTGGCTCTGGAACTCGACGCCGTCGTCGTCCACGCGCCGGAAGCCCTCGAGCGAGAATACCTGGAAGCCGCCCGAGTCCGTGAGCAGCGGTCGATCCCAGCCCATGAAACGGTGCAGCGCGCCGAGCTTTGCCACCACCTGCTCGCCCGGGCGCACGTGCAGGTGATAGGTGTTCGCGAGCACGAGCGTCGCGCCCGCGGCGCGGAGGTCGTTGGGCGAAAGCGCCCGCACGGTCCCCTGCGTCCCCACCGGCATGAAGACCGGCGTTTCGACGCTACCGTGCGGGAGGGTGAGGGTGCCGGCGCGGGCGGGGCCGGAGGTCGCGTCAACCTTGAACTCGAACATGGGCGTTATTGCGGATTGCGGATTTCGGATTGCGGATTCGAAGGTCGGGCGTCCAATCCGCAATCCACAATCCGCAATCCGCAATCACAGTACCGCCATCGCATCCCCATACGAGTAAAACCGGTATCCCTCCCTTACCGCTTCCCCGTAGGCTCGCATCACGTTGTCGTAGCCCCCGAACGCGCACACCAACATTAGCAGGGTCGAGCGCGGCAGGTGGAAGTTCGTGAGCAACCGGTCGACCGCGCGGAACGAGTACGGGGGGTGAATGAAGAGCCGGGTCTCGCCGGCGCCCGGAGCGATGCGGCCGCGCTCACCGGCGAGCGTTTCGAGCGTGCGCACGACCGTGGTCCCGACCGCCCAGACGCGACCTCCCGCTTCCCGTCGCTCGTTGATGATCCCGGCCGCGCTGTCGCTCACACGGTACGGCTCGTCGTGCATCGCATGGCGCGCGAGGTCGTCGGTCTCGACCGGCTTGAAGGTGCCGGGGCCGACGTGCAGGTCCACTTCCGCGAGCGCCACGCCCTTGTCGCGCAGCCGGTCCAACAGGTCGCGCGTGAAATGCAATCCGGCCGTGGGAGCGGCGACGCTGCCGTCGTGTGCCGCGTACACCGTCTGGTAGCGCTCGCGATCCTCGGGGCGCGGCGCTCGGCGGATGTAGGGCGGGAGCGGCACCTCGCCGTACTTGGCGAGCGTGGCCGGGGCGTCGAGCGGACCCAGGAACCGCACGCGCCGCAGCCCGCCGCCCAGCATCTCGACCACCTGGACCGCACTGTCGTCGCCGATGCGTACGGTGCGGCCCGGTTTCAGCTTCCCACCGGGATGCCCCATGGCGAGCCAGGTGCCGTCGGGCAGCTCCCGGACGAGCAGGAGTTCGGCCTTGCCGCCGGACCCGCCCATCCCGCTTCCCGCATCCCGCATCCCGTGCAGTCTCGCCGGAATCACGCGCGACATGTTGAGCACCACCACGTCTTCCGGCGCCACCAGATCGACGACGTCGACGAACCGCCCGTGGCGGATGGCCCCGGTGGCGCGATCGAGCACCAGGAGGCGACTCCCGCCCCGATCGGGGAGCGGGTCCTGGGCGATGAGCGAGGGGGGGAGCTGGTAATCGAAGTCTGAGGTGCGGTACATGAGATTGCGGATTGCGGATTGTGGATTGCGGACTGGACGCGCGACTTTCGAATCCGCAATCCGAAATCCGCAATCCGCAATTGCTAATCAAACATCGTTGACTGGTCTGCGGTGCGGGGGGGAGCGAAGCCGAAATGCTTGAACGCGGCCCCCGTGGCGCAGCGGCCGCGCGGCGTGCGCGCCAGGAACCCCTGCTGCATCAGGAACGGCTCGTACACTTCTTCGAGCGTGCCGGCGTCTTCTCCCACGGCGGCGGCGATGGTGGTGAGTCCCACCGGGCCCCCGTCGAACTGCTCGATGATCGTCTTGAGGATACGCCCGTCCATGTCGTCGAGACCGAACTCGTCTACGTCCAGGCGTTGGAGGGCTTCCCCCGCCACCTGCGCCGTGATCTTGCCGCCGGCGCGCACCTGGGCATAGTCGCGGACCCGCTTCAGCAGCCGGTTCGCGACGCGGGGCGTCCCGCGACTGCGGCGGGCGATTTCGGCGATACCTGCGACGTCCGCGGGGACGCCCAGGATCCCGGCCGAGCGGCTGATGATCTGCGCCAGGTCGTCCGGCGGATAGTAGGAGAGGCGCTCGACCAGTCCGAAGCGCGCGCGCATCGGCGGCGTCAGCAAGCCGAACCGGGTGGTCGCCCCGATCAGGGTGAAGCGCTCGAGCGCCATCGGAATGGTCTGCGCGTGCGGACCCTCGGCGATGCGGACGTCGACCCGGTAGTCCTCCATCGCGGGGTAGAGGAATTCCTCGAGCGCCGGGCGCAGGCGGTGTACTTCGTCGATGAACAGGATGTCGTTCGCCTGGAGCGACGTGAGCAGGCCCACCAGGTCTCCCGGCCGCTCGAGCACCGGGCCCGAGGTCGTGCGGACGCTCACGCCCAGCTCCTTCGCCATGAGCAGCGCGAGGGTCGTCTTGCCGAGTCCCGGGGGCCCGAAGAACAGCGTGTGGTCGAGAGGCTCCCGCCGCTGCTTCGCCGCGTCGATGGCGATCTGGAGCGACTCCTTCACCTTCGCCTGGCCGACGAACTCGTCCAGCCCCGACGGCCGGAGCGCGGCGTCGGTGAGCCGCTCGTCGGGGAGCGCGTCGGGCGTGGTGACCTGGGTCCGCGCGCGCGTGCTCACGCCGCCTTGTTCCCCACGGGTCGCGCGCGCCACCGCACCGGCCGCGCATCGGCCTCGAGCGCATGCTTGGTGTGGCAGGCGACGCACTCGTCCGTGGCGCGCGTCGCGCCGTCGGGCACGAGGAGCCGGTTGGTCGAGCCGCAGCGTGTGCAGATCCACTCAGCGGTGAGGGCCATGATCATCCTTTGGTGAGCAGTTGCAGGGCGCGCCGCACCAGCGTCTCCGGGTCGACACCGCTTCCACCGTCCGCGGCGAGCACTTGGCGCAACGCGCGGTCGGCCTCGACGGTCGCGTACCCGAGCCGCTCGAGTGCGTGGAGCGCCGCTTCTGCCACCCCCGCCGCTCCTCCCGCCACCATCGCTCCCCCCGCTTCCTCAAACTCGCCGAGCTTGTCGGCCAGTTCAAGCGCCAGCCGCTCGGCCGTCTTCTTCCCGATCCCGCTGACCGACGCGAGCAACGCGATGTTCCGCTCCTTCACCGCCCGCGCCCCACGCTCCACCCCCAGGGCGGACATCAAGGCGATCGCGATCTTCGGCCCCACGCCGCTCACGCCGATGAGCCGCTGGAAGAAGCGGCGCCCGGCGTCGTCGTGAAATCCGTAGAGCGACCAGCCGTCCTCGCGCACCACCAGCTCGGTGGCGAGGCTGACCGTTTCGCCCACCGCGGGCAGGCGCTCCATCACGCCCAGCGGCACCACGATCTCGTACCCGACGCCGCCCGCGGTGTGGATCAGGACGCGGTCCGCCTGCTTGGCGGCGAGGCGCCCGGCGACTTGGGCGATCACGTCCGCAGGATGTGGGTGAGCGCCACGGCAACGCCGTCGGCCGCGTCGGCGGGCTTGGGAGCTTCCTTCAGTCGCAACAGCCGGGCGACCACGCTGCCGATCTGCGCCTTCGGGGCCCCGCCTGCCCCCGCCACCGTTTTCTTGACCGTCGCCGGCGGATACTGCGCGATGGCGAGGCCCGCCTGCTCGGCGGCGAGCAGGATGACGCCCCGGGCGTGCCCCAGGACCAGCGTGGTATGGACGTTCTTCGCGTAGAAGGCGTTCTCCAGCGCCAGCGCGCCGGGGCGATGCCGTGCGATCAGGCCGGTGATGTGCTCGTGGAGGGCGCGCAGCCGCTCGGGCAGGGGGGTCTTGGCGGCGAAGCGGATCACGCCACACTCGATCAGCCGGGCCACCCGGTCTGGCCGGGCCCGTGCGGAGCCGCCGTTCCCGGTCTCGATCACGCCATAGCCGGTGACCGCCGTGCCCGGGTCGACGCCCAGGACCTTCACGTCACGCCGTCGCCGCCGCCAGCGCCTCGGCGTCGATGTCGAAGTTGGATGACACTTTGGCGACGTCGTCCATTTCTTCGAGCGCGTCGATCAGCGAGAGCAGCTGCTTCGCGTCCCTGCCGTCCACCTTCACGGTGCTCTTGGGGAGCAGCGCGATCTCGGCGACCTGTACCGCGATTTTCTTCGCCTTGAGCCGCTCGCTGATCAGATGCAGCCGGCCCGCGGGTCCGGTGATGAGGAACACCTCGCCCTCGCGCACCATGTCTTCCGCGCCGGCATCGAGCGCCGCCTCCATCACCGCGTCCTCGTCGGCACGCATCGCGTCCACGGTGATCTGGGCCTTGCGGTCGAACATCCACGCCACCGAGTTCGCGGCACCGAGGTTGCCGCCGTGGCGCTGGAACACGTGGCGAATCTCCGCGACGGTGCGGTTGGCGTTGTCCGTGGTCGCTTCGATGAGCAGCGCCGCGCCGCCGGGACCGTACGCCTCGTAGGTGACCTCTTCGTAGGTCACGCCTTCGAGCTCGCCGGTCCCCTTCTTGACGGCGCGCTCGATGTTGTCGAGCGGCATGTTCTCCGCCTTGGCGGCGTCGATGGCGGTGCGGAGCCGGGCGTTGCCCGCGGGATCGCCGCCGCCCTGTTTGGCGGCGATCGTGATCTCGCGGATCAGCTTGGTGAAGAGCGCGCCCCGCCGCGCGTCGGTGACGGCCTTCTTCCGCTTGATCTGTTTCCACTTACTGTGGCCGGCCATGGCCCTAACCTACACGTTTCACCGATCCGGGTCGAGCATATCCTCGAACCGCATCCAGCGTCGATAGAAGTACAGGTCGACGAAGCCGGTCGGCCCGTTGCGGTTCTTGAGCACGATCAATTCCGTGGCGCCGTCCACGCCGTAGCCCGGGTTGTACATCTCCTCCCGGTACAACCCGAGCACCAGATCGGCGTGCTGCTTGATCGCGCCCAGGTGTCCGAAGTCGTCGAGCGCGGGCCTGGCGTTGGGGCGCTTGGCGTCGAACCGGGGCAGCTGCGACACCACGACGAGCGCCACCTGGCGCTCGAGCGCCAGCGCCTTGAGCCGCTGCAGCGCCAGCGCGAGGTCCTCGTCCTGCGTCGAGCGGGCCACGCCCGAGGGCGACGGCACGAGCTGCAGGTAGTCCACGATCACGAGACCCAGCGGTGGCAGGGGCTCGAGCCGCCGGGCGACGGACTCGAAATCCGGCGCCGCGAGGGACAGCGTGGTGAGCGGGAGGTCGCGCAGCCGCACCGCCGCACCGCCGATGCCGGCGCGCGTCTCGTCGTTGAGCTTGGCGCCGCGCAGCTCGTCCACGGCCACGCGCCCCTCGATCGCGAGCGCGCGCTCCATGAGGCGCTCTTGGTCCATCTCTCCGGAGAACAGCGCGACCGCGGTGCCGCGCTGCGCCACGCGCAGGGCCAGCCCCAGCGCGAGCGCCGACTTGCCGGAGCCGATGTCGCCTCCCAGCACCACGAGGTCGCGGCGACGCACCCCACCCCCCAACAGCCGGTCGATGGACGGGAAGCCCGTGGGGATCGTGTCGCTCGGGACGTCGCCCGGGCGCTGCTGATCCACCCGCGCGACGAGAGACTCCGGCGAAGGAGATGAAGGAGAGGGGCGCTTCGGGAACCGACGACTCGTCATGCAGGCCGCTCCTGTGCGTCTGGCCGTCTACCCGTCTATCCGTCTAGCCTCTATAGATGTAGACGCGCCGAGCGCGCGGCAACCGCGATGGCGTCGCCCGCCTCGGCGCCGAGCACCTCGCGGGCCGGCGCGACCAGCTGGGAGAGGACCATCGCGGCGGCGGCGGGTGTGGCGGGCTCGAGCTGCAGGCGCGCCGCGGCCAGCGCCCGCCGCAGCGGCCCCGACAGGGCGAGGCTCGTGAGGCGGGCCTCGAGGGCTTGGAGCCGGCGACGGTGGTTCCTCCCCGTCACGGGGTGCGGCGGCAGCAGCGCCTCGGCGCAGCGCACGACCAGCCAGAGCGCGAACAGGCCCTGGCGCGCGGGTCCGCGGACGGCGTCGGCCACGAGACCGATCAACCGCTCTTCCGCCGGCGTGGTGGCGCGGCTCACGCGACCAGGCGATCCACCGCGGCGGCCACGTCCGCGGGCGTGATGTCGGCGAGGCAGCGATGGTGCCCGAGGGGGCAGGCGGCCGTGCCGGTGGCCGAGCAGGGACGGCAGTCGAGCTCGCGTTCGAGCACCACGGAGGGGGCCGCGTACGGGAAGAAGCCGAACTGCGCGACCGTAGGCCCGAACAGCGCGACGACCGGCGTGCCGACGCCGGTCGCCATGTGCATGATGCCCGTGTCCCCCGATACGACGACGCGGGCGCATTGCAGCAGGACGCCCGTCTCCTGGAGCGAGAACTCTCCGGCGGCGCTCGCCGCCGCGCCGCCCGCCACGAGCTGCTGCGCGAGGCCGCGGTCTTCCGGCCCGCCGACCACGACGGCCCGGTACCCGGCCGCGCGCAGGCGTTCGGTCAGGGCAGCCCAATGCGCGATGGGCCAGCGCTTGGTGGCGTGGGCGGCGCCGGGCCCGAGCGCCGCGAGTGGCGCGTCGGCGAGGCCGCGCTCCGCGAGCCACTGCGCCACCCGTGCGGTGGCGCCCGCGCCGAGCCAGAACTCAGGGGGACCGCCGTCGGGGCGGGCGTCGAGCCGGCGCGCGGCCTCGAAGTAGCGCTCGGCCACGGGCGTGGGGCGGCGGTAGGCGTCGAGCTTGGTGGAGATGAGCAGCGAGCGGGCCAGCTTCCGCTTGCGGTACCCCGACCAGCGGCAGCGCACCAGCAGGCGCAGCCCGGCGCTGCGGATGCTGCCGTGGAGGTCGAGCCCGTGGGTCGGCGCCAGTGTTCGCAGCCGTCGGGCCAGGTGGCGCAGCGGCTCGTCCGGCTCGAGCGCTACGACCGCGGCGACGTGGGGGTTGTCGGCGACGAGCGGCGCCATCGCGCGCTTCGTCACATACACGAGCTTCGCCTCGGGGTGGCGGCGGGCGAGCGCCCGCACGAGCGGCGTGGTGAGCAGGATGTCGCCGATGGAGCTGAACCGGACGAGGAGGACGCACAGCACGTGCCAAATAAGTCCTGCGTTGCCCGGGTTCGCCAGTCGCCATTAGCTTAGGCCTTATGGCGCGGCCCAAGACCATTCTGTGGGTGGACGACGAAGTGGAGGGGCTCGCCGCCCACCGTCGCTTTCTCGAAGCCCAGGGGTTCAGCATCGCGTCGGCGGCGCACGGCGACGACGCTCTCGCGCTGTTGCGGCGCCAGTCCTACAGCATCGTGCTGCTCGACGAGCAGATGCCGGGGCGGCGCGGGCTCGAGCTGATCGGCGAGATCCGGGCGATCGACGCCGGCGTCCCGGTGGTGATGGTCACCCAGAGCGAGGACGAAGGCACGCTGCGCGAAGCGATCGGCATCGAGGTGGACGATTACTTGGTCAAGCCGGTCCAGCCGCGCCAGATCCTCTCGGTCGTCACGCGCCTGCTTGAGGGCGACCGCATCCGCCAGCAGCGGCTGGCGCGCGACTTCGTCACCCGGTTCCGCGAGCTCGAAGGGCGGCGCGGCGCGACGCTCGCCTGGCGCGAATGGATCGAGCTGGTCGCCGAGCTGGCCCGCTGGGAGGTGCGGTTGGCGGCCGCCAACGAGCCCGGGCTGTCGGAGGCGCTGCGCGCGCTGCAGCGGTCGCTTCGCAAGGACTTCGCCGAGTACGTGGCGCGCCAGTATCCCCGCTGGCTCGCCGCCCCGGAAGGCGACCGGCCGCCGCTCTCGGTCGACGTGGGAGCGGAGTTCCTGGTGCCGGTGCTCAAGGCCGAGGGACGCGCGCTGTTCGTCGTGATCGACTGCCTCCGGCTCGACCAGTGGGAGGTGCTGCGCGATCTGGTGACGCCCCTGTTCGACGTCGAGGAGTCGCACTACTACAGCATCCTCCCGACCGCGACGCCGTTCGCGCGCAACGCCATCTTCTCCGGGATGTTCCCGATGGAGATCGCGGCACGGCATCCTGCGTGGTGGGGGCAGCCGTCCGACGAGGAGAGTCTCAACGCGCACGAGGGTGAACTGCTCGCCGAGCAGCTGGCGGAGCTCATCGGACGACCGGTCGCGGTGCGTTACGAGAAGCTGTTCAGCTCGGGCGAGGGAGAGCTGGTGCGCCGGCTCCCGGCGCACCTCGCGCAGGATGGCGTCACGGCCCTGGTGTTCAACTTCGTGGACCAGCTCACGCACGGGCGCTCGGAGAGCGCGATCCTGTACGAGGTAGCGCGCGACGAGGCCGCGCTGCGGAGCCTCACGCGCACCTGGTTCGAGCGCTCCCCCGTGCTCGCGGCGCTGCGTGAGGCCGAGCGCCGCGGCGTGACGGTGCTGCTCACCACCGACCACGGCTCGATTCACTGCGAGACGCCGGCCACGGTGTACGCCAAGCGCGACGCGACGGCCAACCTGCGCTACAAGTTCGGCGAAGATCTCCGGAGCGAGGATCCGGAGGCCGCGATCGCCGTGGAGGACCTGAAGGCCTTCGGGCTGCCGGGCATGGGGCTCGGCGTCCGGCTGTTGCTCGCCACGTCGGACCGCTTCTTCGTCTATCCCACCAAGCTGCGCGAGTATCAGGCCCGCTACCGCGGGTCGTTTCTGCACGGCGGCGTGACGCCGGAAGAAGTGATCCTCCCGGTCGCCCTGCTCACGCCGCGCGGGCGGTCGGGAGGCGGGCGCGCAGGCGGGGGAGGGACGCGCTGAATGGGCCGCAGCACCCGGCTGCTGCTGCTGCTCCGTCCGTACACGCCGCTGTTCATCGTCAACCTCGTCACCACCGTCGTGGCCTCGGTGCTCGATGGCGTCACGTTCGTGCTGCTCATCCCGTTCCTGCGCACGCTGTTCGGGCAAGAGGCGCTCCCCGCGTCGGGCGGCTCCGCCGTGGAGCGGCTGCTGGCCGCGGTGGTGGGCCCGGTGCTCGGGGCCGGGGCGCCCCACACCGCGCTGCACAACGTCGTGCTGGTGCTCCTGGGCACGCTGGTGCTCAAGAACGTGCTGGCCTACGTCGCGGCGCTCACGAGCGTGGCCATCCAGGAGAACGTGGTGCGCGACCTGCGGGTGCGACTGTTCGAGCACCTGCAGACGCTCTCGCTCGGATTCTTCCAGCGCACGCGCGGCGGGCAGCTCCTGGCGCGGGTGATCAACGACACCGACCAGGTGAAGACGGCGATCACCGCCGCGCTCGCGTCGCTGCTGCAGAACGCCAGCCTCATCGTCGTCTACGTCGGGATTCTCGTCGGCCTGTCCTGGCGCCTGACGCTCGTCGCCCTCGTGTGCGCGCCGCTCCTGGTGCTCATCGTGCGGCCGATGGTCGGGAAGGTCCGCCGCCGCTCGCGGGAGCAGGCCGACCAGCGCGGCGAGCTCACGAGTCTCGTGAGCGAGCTCGTCGCTTCCATCAAGCTGGTACGGGCGTACGTGGCGGAGCGGTTCGAGGCCGATCGGTTTCGCACGCTCGCCGACCGCTACCGCAAGGGCGTGTTGCGGGCGCAGCGCTATGCGTTGCTCACGAGCCCGGTGAGCGAGGTGTTTGGCGGGGGAGTCATCGTGTTGATTTTCGCGGTCGGCACGCGACTCGCGCTCGGGCAAACCGCCGTCCTGCGACCGGAAGTGTTGATCGCGTTCATCGCGGTGGCGCTGCGCCTCATGTCCCCGGTCAAGTCCGTGGCGAATTACCCCACGGCGATGGCCGGCGCGCTCGCGGCCGCCGATCGCGTGTTCGAGGTGCTCGACCTGAGCCCCGAGGAAGGGGATCGGCCCGGCGAGGTGCCCGCGCGCTTCGAGCGGTGCATCGAATACCGCGGCGTCAGGTTCTCCTACAACGGCGAGGCGCCCGTGCTGCACGGCGTCGACCTGGAGGTCCGGCGCGGTCAGGTGGCGGCGGTCGTGGGCCCGTCCGGGGCGGGGAAGACCACGCTGGTGGACCTACTGCCGCGCTTCTACGAGCCGACGGGCGGCACGATCCTCGTGGACGGCGTTCCGATCTCGCGGTTCACGCGCTCCAGCCTGCGGTCGCTGATGGGCATCGTCTCTCAGGAGACGATTCTCCTGAACGACACGGTGTTCGCGAACATCGCCTACGGGCGGAGCGATTTCACGCTCGACCAGGTGCAGGCCGCGGCCCGCGCGGCCAACGCGGACGCCTTCGTCTCGCAGCTCCCCGACGGCTACCACACGCTCCTGGGGGAACGCGGCACGCGGCTCAGCGGGGGCGAGCGTCAGCGGATCGCCATCGCGCGCGCCTTGCTGCGGGACCCGCCGATCCTGATTCTGGACGAGGCGACCAGCGCCCTGGACATGGAGTCCGAGCGCCTGGTGCAGGAGGCGATCGACCGGTTGATGGCGCACCGCACCACGTTCGTCATCGCCCATCGGCTCGCCACCGTCCAGCATGCCGACCTGATCGTCGTGCTCGCCGACGGGCGCGTCGTGGAGCACGGGACCCACGCTACGCTGTACGCGGCGGGCGGGTTGTATCGGCGCCTGCACGACATGCAGTTCCGTCCCTGACGTGCTCTCGGGTTTCACCATCGTCCGCGACGCCGTCACGCTCGACTACCCGATCGTGCCCGCGATTCGCTCGATCCTCGACATCTGCGACGAGGTGGTGGTCAACGTGGGACGCTCGGAGGACGGGACACGCGACCTCGTCGCCGGGGTCGGCGACCCGCGGGTGCGCATCCTGGACCGCGTGTGGGACTTCTCGCGTGGCGGCGGCACGCTGTCGTTCGAGACCAATCAGGCGATGGCGGCCTGCGGCGGGACGTGGGGCGTCTACATCCAGGCCGATGAGGTGCTGCACGAGACGGGGGCGGCGCTGATCCGTGATCGCCTGCGCGAATGGGACGCGGACCCGCGAGTCGAGGGCCTGCTGGTCGATTACCTGCACTTCTACGGCGACTTTTCCACCATCGCGACGGACCGGCATTGGTACCGCCGCGAAGTGCGCGTCGTGCGGCTGGGTGGACAGATCCACTCGTTCCAGGACGCCCAGGGGTTTCGGGTGGGGGCCGGAGACCGGCGCGTGCGGGCGCGGGTCACGGGCGCCAGGATGTTCCATTACGGGTGGGCGCGGCCGCCGGCGTCCATCCGCACCAAGATCCTGGCCTCCAAGGCGATCTTCAGCTCGGCCGGGGACCGGCTGGAGCGCCGGGCGGCGCAAGAAGGGCTCAACTGGCAGCCGTTGCTACGACGCTTCGCCGACGGCCATCCACGGGCGGCGCAGCCGTGGATCGCCGCGCGGCGTGCCGCCTGGACCGGCGCCCCCATCCGCCCACGTCGTCTGTACCTGGGTCATGTGCGACTCTATCTGTCACACTGGATCGAGCGGCTCACGGGGCACCGCCCGTTCGAATACCGGAACTACGTCGAGGTGTGACGCGCGGGGCCCCTCACGGTCCCCCTGTGGCAGCGACCCGGGGCGTGGACCGGCCCGGTGGCAGCCGTCCCGTCTCGAGCAGGCCCCGGTACATGCGCAAGTATTCCTGAGTCATCACGAGGTGTGAAAAGTACCGCTCCGCACGCGCGCGGCAGGCGTGCGGGTCCCAACGGGCCAGGCGGCGGCGCAGCTCCACCAACTCGTCCAGGGTCGCTCCCAATCCGCCGGTCTCGGCCGATAGCAGTTCCGGCAGCGAGCCGCGGGGAGATCCGATGATCGGCGTGCCACTGGCGAGCGCCTCGAGGATGTTCACCGGGCAGGGATCATCCCAGAGGACCGGCATCCACAGGCAACGTGCTCCCGCCAGCAGGTCGCGCTTCCTCGTGCCGCCGACTTCGCCCACGAACTTCACGAAGCGCGAGAGACTCGGGCGCCATCCGCCCGCGAGTACCAGACGCACGCGACACCGCTTCGCGGCCGCGATGGCCACCCGCCAGCCCTTCACGCTGTGCAATCGGGCCAGGAAGAGGTCGTAGTCGTCCTTCTGGACGCGGAATTCGTATTCGTCGAGGCGAACGCCGTTGCGCACGAACGCGTCGGTTCCATGACGCCGTGCGTGGTCCTGACTGACGCAGATAGTGCGGTCATCGGCCCGCTGCCCGCCGCTCAGGTTTCCGTGCAGCGTCCACACGCTGGGCACGCCGGCTGGAGGGTGTCGAAGCGTGCAGTGAAAGTGCATGAGGTCGACCGGCTCGCTGACGTAGCGGCGAAGCTCGAACTGCGGCGTCAGCACTGCTTCGGGCGACACTTCGACGACCCGTACGCCGGCGACGTGACTACCTTTTGGGGCGAGCAGGGTGACCTGGTGACCAAGCTCGATGAGTCCCTGACACAGCCACACGACGATGCGCTCCGCGCCCCCGTACTTCGGAACGGGGAGCCGCACATGATGGAATTGGACGATGTGCATGGCCGTCATGCCGGAACGCGTGACGTCGGTCTTCCCGCCGGTAGCGTGCCGGTCTCGAGCAAGTGGCGGTACATGCGCAGGTATTCCTCCGCCATCACCAGGTGCGTGAAGAACCGCTCGGCGTGCGCCCGGCACGCCGCGGGGTCGCGCGTGTGAATCTGCTCCGCGGCGGCAATGATCTCCTCCATCGTGTCGCACAGCGCGCCCACATCGGACGATATCAGCTCCGGCAGCGCGCCGCGTCGCGTGCCCAGCACCGGCGTGCCCGAGAGCAGCGCCTCGACGGTGACGAGGCCGAACGGCTCGTCCCACTGTGCCGGGTTCCACAGGCAGCGAGCGCGCGCCAGCAGCGCGGCCTTGGTCGTGCCGTCCACTTCACCGACGTACTGCACCGATCCCGTGAAGCTGGGCCGCCAGCCGCCCGCCACGATCAGGCGGTGCCCGCTGTGCTTCGCGGCCTCGACCGCCCAGTGATAGCCCTTGGCGCTGTGCAGCTTGCCGAGGAACAGGTCGTACTGCGATGCGCGCTTCGGAAACCGGCGGAAGATATAGTCGGCCGGATCGAGCCCGTTGTATACGAAGGTGTCGCTCTTGTGGCGGCGCGCGTGATCGTGGGAGAGAAAGATGCTGTTGGGGGACGGAGGCGCGCCTCCCTTCAGGTTGCCGTGCACCGTCTGCACCAGCGGCGGGGAGGCGGGCGCGCGGCGCAGCGGGAAATGCACGTGCACCAGGTCGGCGTCGCGCGGGACGTACCGCGCGAGCGCGGCGCCGTCGCCGAACTTGCGGGGCGGCACCGCCACGACCGTCGCCTCCGGGACGCGCGTGCCGGGGGGCGCGAGCAGCGTGACGCGCGCCCCCAGCGCCGCGAGCCCGCGCACCAGCGCCATGACCACGCGTTGCGGACCGCCGTAACCCTTCGCCGGCAGCGGCTGATGGGAGGCGACCGCGATGTGCATGGGCGAAATAGTATAACTACCTTTGTCGCATGCCAGGCCGGCCGCTCACGATCCTGCAGCTGACGCATCAGGGTGGTGGCTCCGGCTCGACGGTGGCGATCGCGAACCTGAGCCGGCAGCTCGCGCGGCGCGGGCATCGCGTGCTGATCGGCTGCCGGCCCGGCACCATGCTCGCGGGCCTCGCGCGCGAGGCGGGGCTCGAGGTCGTGCCGCTCGACTTCCGCCGACTCGGGCCCCTGGCCACGGCGCTCGACGCCGTGATGGTGCGCGAGGCCGTCGACGTGGCGAACAGCAACGCCACCCGCGACCGCCGCGCGCTCACCTGGCTGCGGTGGCGGCGGCGGCTGCCGCGCCCATTCGTCGTGACGCGCCACACGATGCCCCTCACGCTGGCGCCCGAGCTGATCGCGGTGGCGCTCTCGGCCGATCGCACCATCGCCGTGAGCCCCGCGGTGGCGCGCGCGCTGCGCCGGCGCCTGCACCCGGGCGCCCGGCTCCGTGTCGTGCCGAACGGCATCGACTGCGAGCGGGTCGACGCGCCGCCTTCGCCCGCGGACCTTACCGCCGCGCGCGCGGCCCTCGGCGACCTCGCCGGCCGGCCGGTCGTGCTCGTGCTGGCGCGCCGCAAGGACCAGCACATCCTGCTGGAGAGCCTCGCGTCCTTGCAGCAGCCGGTCGTGGTCGCGTGCGTGGGCATCGAGGGTGACGCCGAGCTGCGTGCGATCGAGCGTCGCCTGCCGGCGCCCCATCGCGTCGTGTACGTGCCCTTCACCGACCGGCCCCTCGCCTTCGCCCGCCTCGCGGACGTGTCCGCTCTGCCGTCGCGCATCGAGGGGCTCTCCATCGCGCTGCTCGAGACCATGGCCCTGGGATTGCCCGCGGTCGCCTCGCGTGCCGGGGGCAACCCGGACGTCATCACGTCGGGAGAGACCGGCGTACTGGTGCCGCCGCTCGATCCACTCGGCTGGGCCCGGGCGCTCGAGCGCGTGCTGGCGGATCGCGAGTTCGCGCGGCGGATCGCGCGGGCCGGGCGAGACCGCGTGCGGCGTGAATTCACGCTGGAGCGCGCCGCCGAGCGAACCGAGGCGGTGTACGGCGAGGCCCTGGAGCGACGGCGCGGTTGAGCCCGACGCTCCTCCTCGCCCTGAATTTTCCGCCGTTCGGCGGCGGCATCGCCCGCATGATGGGGGAGATCGCGCTCCGCTATCCGGAGCACGCCCTGCTGGTCTCCACCGGAACCTGGCCGGGGAGCGACACCACCGACCCGCGGGTCCCCCAGACCGTCGACCGGGTGGCGGTGGGCGCGAAGCGGCTGCGCACCCTGAACGGGCTGTTCCGCTGGACCCGGCGCGCCGCCGCCTTGGCACGCGGGACGGACCCGGGATTCGCCTGGTGCGACGAGATCAAGCCCGCGGGGTACGCGGCGGCCTGGCTGCACGCCCGCCGCGGTCTCCCGTTCGGCGTGCTGGCGCACGGGGCGGATTTCCTTCTGCTCCAGGCCAAGGCGCGAGGCTCGCACGTCAAGCGCTGGACGGCGAGTCGGATCCTCGAGCGCTGCGCGGTGGTCGTCGCCAACAGTCGCTGGACCGCGGACCTCGTCCAAGGGGTCCTGGAATCCCTCGGCTGCCGCGCCCTCGCCGCCGACATCCGGGTCGTGCACCTCGGCACCACCCCCTCACATTTCCGGCCGGGGATCGATCCGGCGCCGGTGCGGCGCAAGTACGGGCTCGACGGCGGCCCGTGGCTGCTCACGGTGGCCCGGCTCGACTTCCACAAGGGGGTCGACACGGTCATCCGGGCGCTCCCCGCGATCCGCGCCGCCGTTCCGGGGACGCGCTACGCCGTCGCCGGGATCGGGAGCCGGCGCGGCGCGCTCGAAGCGCTCGTCGTGGAGCTTGGTCTGGGCGACGCGGTTCGCCTGCTCGGCTTCGTGCCCGACGAGGAGCTGCCGGCGCTGTACAACGCGGCCGACCTGTTCGTGCTGGCTTCCCGGCGACACGATCTGCTGGTGGAGGGATTCGGGATCTCGTGTGTAGAGGCATCCGCGTGCGGCCTTCCGGTGATCGGAAGCCGCTCCGGGGGCATTCCCGAAGCCATCCGCGAGGGCGAAACGGGGCTGCTCGTCGAGCCGGAGGATCCGGCCGCAGTGACGGCGGCGACGGTGCGGGTGCTCGAGGACGAGGCGCTGCGCCACAGCCTGGGGGCCGCCGGGCGCGCCGCGGTCGAGGGCTACTACAACTGGGACCGGGTTACGGCCGATCTGGTTCGGATCGACCGGGAATTTCGCCGGCCGTGACGTAGATTGTTCTCGATGACCACGCTGCTCCTGGCGCAGGACTTCCCTCCGATGGGCGGCGGCATCGCCCGGTTGCATGGCGAGCTGGCCAAGCGGTTTCCTCGTGGCGACCTCGTCGTCTCCACGCCGGCGGATCCCGATGCGTCGGAGGTCGACGCGGGGTTTGCGGCCGCCGTCGATCGTCTCCCGATCGGCGTACGACGCACCAAGACGCTGCCGGCCGTCCTCTTCTGGTCGCGGCGCGCGGCCAGTCTGGCGCGCCAGCATCGCGTCCGCTTCGTGCATTGTGGCAACGTGAAGCCGGCGGGGTATCCGGCCCGCTGGGTCCACGAGCGCCTGCACATTCCCTACGGGATCTTTTTCCACGGAGCCGACCTGCTCAGCGAGCAGCACAAGATCCGGCACTCGCGCCTCAAACGCCGCACGGCCCGCGTCATTTTCGGCGGGGCGGCGGTCTTGATGACCAACAGCGCCTGGACCCGCGACCTCGCGCTCTCGCTGCTCGGCGATTTGGGCCTCGACGGGCACGGCCGGCGGCTCCGCGTCGTGCACCTGGGCACGGACCCGACGTACTTCCGTCCCGGCGTCGATGCGCGCGCCCTGCGTGACAAGTTCGACCTCCCCGACAACGGTACTCGCTGGCTCGTTACCGTCGCCCGCCTGCAGCAGCACAAAGGCATGGACACGGTGATCGAGGCGCTGCCGGCTATCCTCGAGCACGCGCCGGACGTGCGCTACGCGGTCGCCGGGACCGGTCCCGACCGTGAGCGGCTGGAGAAACGGGCACAGCAGCTCCGCCTCGGCGACCGCGTGCGATTCCTGGGCGGCGTCGGCGATCGGGACCTTCCGGCGTTCTACAATCTGGCGTCCGTTTACGTCGGCGCCTCGCGGCGCGCCGAGCGGCTGGGTGTGGAGGGGTTCGGGATCTCGCTGGTGGAAGCCTCCGCGTGCGGCCTCCCGGTGGTGGCGGGCAACTCGGGCGGTGTTCCGGATGCCGTGCGCGACGGCGAGACGGGCATTCTCGTGCCTCCCGAAGAGCCCGCGGCCGTCGCCGACGCCATCTGCCGCCTGCTGGCGGACCCCGCGGCGGCCAAGCGTATGGGACAGAACGGCCGCCGGGCGGTGGAGACCTACTTCAATTGGGACCGCGTGGTGCGCGATCTCCGCGACATCGAATCCCAGGCCGTGTCCGGCGCTTGAGCCGTCCTGTGGTTCCCGGGCGTCGGGTCTGACGTCTGGTGCGATGGACGACATCCGCTGGTTCGCCCCGGAAGGGTTCTTCGCGCTCGTGGTGCCGCGCCTGCGGCAGCGGGGCGTCGCGATCGCGCTGGATGGCGACCGGCCCGCGCGACTCGCGATCGCGATGGACGCGCGGGTCGCGGCGGGAGCGTACGCATACGCGGCGCGGGCCCGGTGCCCACTGATCCATTACGTGTGGGATCTTCCGCCCTGGCGGTTGGGGCGAGGCCGACACGACTGGGTCTGGTACGTGTTCGGGCGCTACCTGCGGGTGCCGCGCGTGGGACGACGTTACGCGGAACGACCGGGGTACTACAGCCGTCTACGCTTCGTAGCGACGCACGCCCGGGAGGTGTGGGTGCCGAGCGCGCAGACCGCCGCCAGCGTGCGGGAGCATTGGGGAATGCAATGCCGCCGGGTGCCGTTCTGCTTCGATTCGGATCGGTTCACCCCCGCGCCGGCGGCGGGGGCGCGCGGCCTACTCAGCGTATCCCGTCTGACCGCACACAAGGACCACGCCGCCGTGATTCGCGCCGCGGCGCGGTTCGCCCCCGAGCTGCCGGTGCGGATCGTGGGCAGCGGTCCCGAACGCGCCGGGCTGGAGCGGCTGGCGGTGGAGCTCGGCGTGGCCTGCACGATCGAGTCCGGGCTGTCGGACGACGAGATGGTAATGGCCTACCGGAGGGCGGAAGTGGTGGTCTGCCCCAGTCGATTCGAAGGCTTCGGGCTCACGCCGATGGAGGCCATCGCGTGTGGGAGGCCCGTGGTCGCGTCCGACATTCCGCCGCACCGGGAGTTTCTGGGGACGGCCCCCCACTTTTTCACAGTGGACGACGACGACAGTCTCGCGGCGGCCATCGCCGCAGCGCGCGCTGGCCCCGTCCCGACCGACGCGGTGTTGCGCCCGCTGCGCATCGAAGCGGCCGTGGAGCGCTTCAGCGCCGGGCTCGCGCCCTATCTCGGCTAACCCGCGGCGTCAGCGGCCTTGGGCGCGGCCGCGGGGCGCGCGCTGATCGCGTACGTGGGGCAATGCCGGATGAACTCGCCGTCGATGGGCGACCATTCCTGTTCGGGTCGCGTGACGACCGCCTTGCCTTGCGCGTCGAGCACGAACATCCCCGGGGGTGCCTGCACCAAGCACGCCCCGCACCCGATGCAGCGTTCCCGCTGGACCCGGATGGTCACGGCGCGGCGCGGATATACGCCCGCGTCGCCCGGGGCCGGCCACTCGGCCGGGCGATCGAGCCCGGCCACGGTGGCGCGATATCCTTCCTCGACGATCTCGCGCAAATGGTCGAAGTCGAAGGCCGAAATGTGCTCGACGCGCGGGTGGATGTAATAGATCGGCGGCGTGGTCCACTCGCGCATTCGCAACTCGAGCAGCGATTGCATCGCGATCTCCGTGGCGCGCGCGAACACCGCCGAGAAGCCGTCCTCCTGTGTGTCCGCGCGAAACGCGTTCGACGCGGACACGTCGATCGCGAGGATCACGTCGGCGCCCAGGATGCGCGCCGTGCCGACCGGAAGGTTGTCCACGGTGGCGCCGTCCACGTAGAAGCGCCCCCGGATTTCGCGCGGCGGCAAGAAGCCGGGAATGGCGCACGAGGCGAACACGGCGTCTTTCACCGGTGCCTCGTCCAGCCCCTCGAGCCCCCAGAACACCTGCATCCCCGAGTTCACGTCCACGGTGTTCACGATGAGCGGAAGGTGCAGGTCTTGGAAGGTGGCGTCGCCGACGAGGCGGTGGATCAGGAGGTCGAGGGGCTCGCGCCGGAACAGCGCGGGGGAGCGCATTCGCTTGAACGCCATGTCGGCGTGGGCGACCACGAACACGTCCTTGCGGCGCAGCTTGACCGCGACATCGCGCAGCTCGGCGATGCTCCGCCCCGCGGACCAGGCGGCGCCCACCAACGCGCCCACGCTCGAGCCGACGATCTGCGCCGGCACGAGACCGCGCTCGGTGAGCGCCTGCAGCACGCCGATGTGGGCGACGCCCTTCATGCCGCCGCCGCCCAACACGAGGGTGAATCGCGTTTGGCTGTCCACGTGAACCCGCCGCTTGCCCGGAAGGTGAGCCTCCGAGTAACGTAGTCGTGATCCCCAGCCCCGCGCTACTCATGCACCACCGCGTCGTGCGCAGTCGTTGGACTCTGACCGGTCTCGCCGTCGTCGTCGCACTCGCGCTCGCTGCGCTCGCGGCGCCGCTCATCGCGCCGGGCGATCCCTATCACGGACACCTCGCCGCCGCGTTGCAGGCGCCGTCGCGCGCCTTCCCGCTCGGCACCGACGCGCAGGGACGCGACGTCCTGAGTCGGCTGCTGTTCGGCGCCCGGCTGTCGCTCGCCGTCGGGCTCGCGAGCCAGCTGATCGCTCTCGCGGTCGGGCTCACCCTGGGTCTGGCGGCGGGCTTCTACGGGCGCTCCGTGGACGCGGTGGTGATGCGCGCCGCCGATGTGACGCTCGCCTTCCCGTCCCTCCTCCTGCTCATCGCCGTTGCCGCCGCCGTGAAGCCCACGCTGCCGGTCGTGTGCGTGGTGATCGGCATCGTGGGCTGGGCGGGCATGGCCCGCCTGGTGCGAGCCCAGGTCCTCGTGGTGCGTCGTCTCGACTACGTCCACGCGGCGCGCGCGTTCGGCGCCTCCGACGCACGCCTCGCCGCGCGCCACGTGCTCCCCAACGTGCTGGGCCCGGTGATCGTCGCCGCCACACTCGGTGTCGGTGGCGCGATCATGGCCGAGGCCGCGCTGTCGTTCGTGGGGCTGGGCGCGCCACCGCCCACGCCCTCGTGGGGCGCGATGGTGGCCGAGGGCCGCGACCTGCTGCGGGTGGCGCCGTGGGTGTCGCTCTTTCCCGGGCTCGCGATCGGCCTGACTGTGCTAGCCGTCAATCTCATCGGCGACGGCTTACGAGACGCCTTGGATGTGCGGGCATGACCGACATCGCCTACCACCCGACGCGCCTGCGCGCCCTGCGCGACCAGTTCCGCGCGCTGCGCGCCGCCGAGTTTCCCTGGACCGCGGACACCGTCTATTTGAACAACGCGTCCATCGGGCCCATCCCTGAGCGCACCCGCCGCGTCCTCGACGAGTTCACCGCCAAGCGCACCGCCCCGCACCTCCTCCCGGACCGCGAGCTGCAGGCGGGGCTGCAGGCGGCGCGCGCGGCGGTCGCCCGCCTGCTCAATGCGGAGCCCGCCGAGATCGCGCTCGCCACCAACACCGGTCACGGGCTGAACCTCGCGGCGCGCGCCCTGCCGCTCAAGCGCGGCGACGTGGTGCTCGTGTCCGATCGCGAGTTCCCCGCCAACGTGTACCCGTGGCTGCTGCTCAAGAAGCAGGGGATCGAAGTGGAGCTCGCACCGTGCGCCGGCGAAGGCTGGCCCGACGAGGACTATCTGGTCGAGCGCCTGCACGACCCGCGCGTGCGCGTGCTCGCCGTCTCGTTCGTCCAGTTCGCCAACGGGTACCGCGCGGACCTGGGGCGCCTCGGGGCCGCCTGCCGTGCCAATGGGACGTTTCTCGTCGTGGACGGGATTCAGGGCGTAGGAAACTCGACGCTCGACGTGCGCGAGACGCCCGTGGACATCCTCGCGTGCGGCGGCCAGAAGTGGCTGCTCTCCCCCTGGGGCTCGGGCTTCGTGTACGTGCGGCGCGAGCTCATCTCGGCGCTCGAGCCCGCCGTCACCGGCTGGATGGCGTTCGAAGGGACCGACGACTTCTCCCGCCTCACCGAGTACAACCCCACCTTCCGCGCCGACGCCCGCCGCTTCGAAATGGTCACCCTGCCGTTCCAGGACTTCCACGGCATGACGACGTCGGTCGGCATGCTCGCCGAGCTGGGGGTCGACGACATCGCGCAGTACGCCCGTACGCTGCACGAGCCGGTGCTCCACTGGGCCGACGAGAACGGCATGCGGGTCGTCTCACCCTCGGACGATGCGCACCGCTCGGCCATCGTCTGCCTCGCACCCCAGCATCCCGCCGAGGCGTATCACGCGCTCAAGCGCGCGCACGTCGTCTGCTCGCTGCGCGAGGGCGCCATCCGCCTGGCTCCGCATTGCTACAACACCGTCGAAGAGATGGAGCGGGTGCTGGACGTGCTGGA
>Ga0209805_1000246_pt1 | contig 33033 bp, 35 predicted proteins | sample GraSoiAngelo_148_FD_185905 | JGI IMG/M metagenome (GOLD analysis project Ga0209805, IMG submission 185905) | Grasslands soil microbial communities from the Angelo Coastal Reserve, California, USA - 14_1009_09_20cm (SPAdes) (version 2) | ecosystem: Environmental > Terrestrial > Soil > Grasslands ...
CATACCACGACGCATGGAAGCCACCGACGCCCGAGGCCACTTTCGCGGGAGCGGCGATGCCCGGACCGTCGGTGCGCTGGCAGGTTGTCGGCGACGGTGACTGCGTCGGTGTCGGCGTCGGTGTCGGCGTCGGGGTCGCAAGAGGAGTGACCGCGCCCAGCACGCTCACGCGTCCGGCGAGGATCGTCGCCTGTCCAAGCACTCCGCCGGTCACGCGCGACGATTCGGTGGTCACGCGATACGTCCCGATCGGAAGATCGACGAACCCAAACCACCCTGTGCCATCGGTGGTGATCGTGCGCATCACGATCCCGGTGTTCGGCTCGACGAGATGCACGACGGTTCCGGTGAGTAGGGTGCCATCGGTCGCGACCGCCGTGCCGCGCAGGTGCCCGAAGATCGGCTGCGTCTTCCAGCTCATCCCGGGCGCTGCCGGCCTGTCCGCGAATGCCGGCGGAGAGTCCGTGTCGTACTGCGACGGCTGCGTCAGCGCCTTGATGAGCTCGGCGCGGCCGATCGCGCCGCTGCGGGTACCGGCGTCGGTCATCGCGTCCGGCGTGCGGTAGGAGTAGCCCACCCAGCCGATCGCGTTGTTCCCCGCGGCGCTCGGTGCCACGGCCCGGCGCACCTGGCTCACGCTCGAGGCGATGTCGTTCAGGTAAAGGGCCGACCCGATCGCGACAGAGCGACGGTACTGGTTGTCTTTCGCGAACTCATCCCACTCGTCGTACATCTGGTGTTGGTTCGCCAGCGAATCGCGCTTGTAGTTCATGAGCATGGCCGTGTCGAGGATCCCCTCGCGGAGCCATCCCCGCCAGTCCTGCAGCTGCTCGGCAAACGCGCGGGTGTTCTCCCAGCTGCCGGTGGTCTGTGGACCGTACCCGTAGGTGATCACGTCCGCGGAGACACGTATCGATGATCTGAACGCGGTCGACTCGAGATAGATCCGGCGAACGATCCCGGTGACTTGATCGCGCCGCCACTGCGTCCATTGCGGATCCGTGTTCGAGGGAGTGTCGCCACGGCCGGTCTCGGCGCGGAAGCGCGCGACGGCGGTCGGGTTGTAGCCCCACGACGGCACAAGCGAACCGAGGTTGCCGTCCGGATAGCGAATGCGATCAAGGTTGATGCCGTCGACGTTGTAGTTACGGACGATGCTCGTTGCGGCGTTCACGACCCACGCTGCGGCGTCGGGGTGGCCGGGATCCAGCATCCAGTCGTCGTTGAGCTTCGGAGCACCGTCGGACCGCGTCATGACCCAGTTATCACGCCCCGAGGCGCCGGGGCCATGGAGGTTAAAGATGTGATTCGGGTCCTTCGGCGGCGTCGTGCTGTTCCACATCGCGTTCGCGATCACCCACGCGTGGACTTCCACACCCTGCCCGTGCGCCGTGTCGATGAGCGCCTGCAGCGGGTCGAACCCGGCAGCGATCGATTCGTTCACCGGAAGCCCGGAGCGAAGGCAGAAGCAGTCGCCGCGGCGCACGACCTGCGCCACGATCGCGTTCGCGTGGGCTGCCTTCGTCGCCGCGACGAGAGAATCGATCTCCGACTGGTCGTTGATGCCCTCGCCGAAGGCGTCCGCCCAGAAGGCGCGGAACTGGCCAGTCGTCGCTCCGGCCCCGGTCGGAGAGCCATCCGTGGGGAACACCGCGAACAGGCTGGCCATGTACCAAAAGACAGCCGCAAGCGTGGCTAGCTTCAGAGTCTTTTCCCTTCCTCAACGCGTGTAACGGATTGCTAATGACAAGTCTTCGGGGACCGCTGGGGTCGAGTCAAGCGAGCGAGCGTGCGATACGGCGCCGACGAACGTACCAGTAGGCGATCAGTACGTTCGTGTCTCTCGCAACGCATCTCTCACGGTACTTCCGTGTCATGCGCACGCCCGAGCGTATCGTTCCGCGCCGTGGACGCCGAGGCGGTCGCGCGCGTCCTCGCGACCGCTCCCGTATTCAGCGCGCTCAGCGAGACCGAGCGAAGCGAGCTCGTCACTCATCTTCGTGCGCGGCGCTTCTCACGGGACGAGGTCGTGTTTCATCGTGACGACGCGGCAGGTCACGTCTACGTGATCCTTTCAGGGTCGGTGAAGGTCGCGATCCCCGACGAGGAGGGCCACGAGATCGTGGTCGCCGTCGAACGTGAGGGCGCGGTCTTCGGCGAGCTTGCGCTCTTCGACGATGCGCCACGCTCCGCTACCGTCACCGCGCTCGACCAGACCCAGGTCGTGACGCTCGCTCGCGAGGATTTCCTGCGCGTCCTCGAGCGAAGCCCTCGCGCGACGCGCGAGATCCTCCGATTGCTCGCGCGCACGGTCCGTCGGGCGTCCGGACGGATCGAGGACCTGGTGTTCCTCGACGTGCCGGGACGCGTCGCGAAGTGCCTCCTGGACCTCGCGACGGCACACGCACGCACGGACGTGGAGCTCACCCAGGACGATCTCGCCGCGTTCGTGGGCGCGACCCGGGTCTCGGTGAACAGGGCCCTTGCCGACCTCGAGGCACTGGGCGCTATCGCCGTCGGCCGCCGCCACATCGCGGTCAAGGAGGCCGCGCTCCTGCGCAAGCAGGTCCGCTACTAGGGACTCCTAGACTCTCCGGCCGTGAAGGTCGAAGAGCTTCGCAAGATAGCCGGCACGCTGGCCGACGTTCTCCCGATCGAGATTCTGCCCGAGGTCGATCGCCAGGAGCTCGCCGGCCACATGACCCTTCGGAAGTTCAAGCAGGACGAAGTCATCTATCACCAGGGAGATCCGGCCGCGCACTGGTTCGTGGTGTTCGAGGGGCTCGTCAAAGTGCTGCTTCTCGACGAGAACGGACGCGAGCTCCTCATCTCGCTTCACTCGCGTGGTGAATTCTTCGGCGAGCTCGTGATCTTCGAGGACAAGGTGCCGCGCGACGGCACGGCCGTATGCGTCATCCCGACGAGCGTCTTCCAGATAGAGCGCGATGGCTCACTCGCGGTCCTCAAGCGCAACGAGGAAGCTCGGGCGCACATGTTCGAGAGGCTGTCGCAAAACATCCGAAAGCTCGAGGGCCAGGTCGAGGACTTCGCCTTCCTCGACGTCACGAGCCGCCTCGCGAAGTACCTTGTCGAGGTCGCGCGTCTCGGCCGGCCGCTGCCGCTCACGCAGGAGGACCTCGCGGCGGCCGTCGGGTCGACCCGAATGACCGTGAACAAGCTTCTCGCCGACTTCCAGCGCCGCGGCCTCATCGACGTGGAGCGCCGGAACGTGCGCGTGCTCGACGAGCAATCGCTGCTTCGAGAGATCCGCGTCTAGAAGAGATTCGTGAGCCAGCGCATCCGTTTGCGCGCCGGGTCGGGAGCGCGCTCCGACGGCTCGAGCCTCGCGAGGTCGTCGTGCAGCGCCAGCGCGAGGGTCCGCGTCGCTTCTTTCGTCGGCACGTCTTTTCGCGCCGCGCGCGGAGTGCCGGCGATCGTGGCGAGCTCCTTTCGCAGGTAGAGCTCGGCCGTTCCCGAGAGCCACACCGGGAGGATCGGCGAGCCTGAGCGGAGCGCCAGGTATCCGACGCCCCGGGCAAATGGCCCAAGCGACGATTCCACTCGCGAGACGCGGCCCTCGGCAAACACGACGACGATCCCGCCTTGCTCGAGCGCCGCGAGCGTCGCGCCGATCGCGGCTCGGTCGGCGGCGGTCGAGGCGCGCTCGATCGGGATCACGATCCCCACGGCGCGGAGCACCGCACGCCACCACCACACCTTCCCGGTCCCCTCGCGATCGCCGAGAAGCCAAACCTTGGCACTCAGCGGGAACGATGCCGCGAGAAGGAAGCCGTCGGCCCAGCCCTGATGGTTGGCGACCACGAGGAGCGGCCCATGTGCGGGAAGCGTCCCGTAGTGACGCACGCGGAAGATCGCCCCGAATAGACCGCGCACGATGAGTCGGGCGAACCGGGAGCGCACCCGATAAGCCTGAGCCATCCGGGCAAGAGGCGTGAGTCGGCCGCCCTACCCCACGAATGTGCCGCGCGGCACCTAGGAGCGAAAAGACGTGAGCGCGAGGCCGAGAAGGGCTGCGAACATCGCGACCGTCACCGTCCACCCGAGCACCCTGAGCACCGGCCCGATCGTCTGCCGGCCCATCACCTTCTTGTTGGCGGCGGCCAGCATGATGACGACGAGGAGGAATGGCGCCGCGACGCCGTTCAGGACGGACGTGAAGAAAAGGGCGTCGATCGGTTTCACGCCTGTGAAGGGGATGAAGAGGCCGACGAGGGTCGCGAGCGCGACGATGCCGTAGAACGGCCGCGCCCTGCGCCAATCTTCATCGAGACCCTCCCGCCATCCGAACGTTTCGGACACGGCGTAGGCCGATGCGCCGGCAAGGACCGGAACCGCGAGGAGCCCCGTCCCGATCATTCCGATCGCGAAGATGATTCCGGCGAGATCGCCCGCGAGTGGCCGCAGCGCCTGGGCGGCATCCGCTCCCGTCGAGATGTCCGTCTTTCCACTCGCGTGCAGCGTCAGCGCAGTCGACAGGATGATGAAGTACATGACGAGGTTCGAGACCCACATCCCGACGGTCACGTCGATCGTCGCGATACGCAGCTCGAACCTGGACGCCCCACGGCGCTGCTTTCGCGTCTTGCGGCCCGCCGCGCGCTCTTCCTCCACCTCCTGACTTGTCTGCCAGAAGAAGAGGTAGGGCGAGATGGTGGTCCCAAGGATCGCGACGATCGTCGCGATGTAGCCGTGATCGGTCGAGATCGTCGGCACGATCGTGGAGCGGATCGTTTCACCGACCGGGGGGTTAACGATGACGGCGTCGATCACGTACGCGAGCAAGGCGATGGTGAGGTACTTGAAGACACGCTCGATGAGGCGGTACCTCGCGAAGACCTGCATCGCGAGGAGGGCCAGGGCGATCGGTACCACGAGCCACGGGATCGGCGCCCCGACGATGATCCCCGCCGCGTCCGCGATCGCGCCGAGATCGGCGCCGACGTTGACGATGTTGGCAACCACGACGAGTGCGACCGCCGGATAGAGCACCCAGCGCGGGTAGTGCTCCTTGAGGATCCCGGCGAGCCCGCAGCCGGCGACCTGACCGAGACGTGCGCAGATGTTCTGAACCGCGGCCATGAACGGGAAGGTCAGGAGTGCCGTCCAAAGGGTGGCGAGGCCGAGAGATGCGCCCGCCACCGAATACGTGCCGATGCCGCTCGGGTCGTCGTCCGCCGCGCCGGTGATGAATCCCGGCCCGAGGAGAAGCGCGGCCTTTTTGATCGGCTGGCGCTCGCGCGCCACCTGCTGCGCTCGGGTCATCCCGCGAGTTTCTTCGGGAGCGCCTGCTTGCGCCGCCAGAAATCTGCCCACGGATCGCTTCCCGCGAGGCGTTTTTCGAAGTTGCGCAGGTTGAAGGTCGCCGGGTCCAAGCGCGGCGAGACCTCGTCCCACGCGAGCGGCGTGGAGATCGCGGCATGCGGCCTGTTTCGCACGCTGTAGGGCGCAACGATTGTCTGGCCGAAGGCATTGCGCATGGCGTCGGCGAACACGCGTCCCCCACGTTTTGCTTTGGAGAATTCCACCGTCACGAGCTTGGGCTCCCGCCGCGCGAGCTCCTCGCCGAGCGCCATCGCGACTGCGGTCGCTTCCTGCTGTGTCACGCCGGCGCGCAGCGGCACGAAGAGGTGCAGGCCTTTGCTCCCCGACGTCTTCGGGTAGGAGCTCAGCTTGACTTCCTCGAGCAGTTTGCGAAGCGCGAGGCCCGCAAGGGCGGCGTTGGCGAACGACTCGGGCGGGTCCATGTCGAACGCGAGCCAATCGACCTCGTGGATCGTTTTCGCATGAGACGTCATGACGTGGATCGCGATGCAGCCCAGGTTCACCATGCCGACGAGCGTGGCGCGCGAGCCGCCGATGATGTAGCGGACGTCCTTGCCCGTGCTCGCCGCCCTCACGACGAGGCGCGGTCCTGCGGGTTGCCAATGTTCGGGAAAGTCCTTCCTGTAGAAGCAGGGACCGAGCATGCCGTCGGGGCAGCGCTCGGCCGTAAGCGGCCGATCGCGCATCCATGGCGAGACGTGCGACCAGATGCCGTCGTAGAAGCGCGCGACATCGGCTTTCGTGATCCCTTCGTCGGGCCACCAGACCTTGTCCGGGTTGCTGATGGCGACGCCCGCGATCTTGACCGCGTCAGCGCTCACGGTCCCTCCACGTGCATTCGGACGGGTCCTTGTCCGTACGAAGACCGAGGAACGCGGGCTGTCGGAGCTTCCCGTCGGCGGTCCATTCCGCGTACACGAGCTGCGCGACGAGCTTCGGGCGCACCCAGGTCGCGTCGCTCATCGGCGGTGGCGGATCGAAGGGCGATTTGTCCATGCGCAGCTTCTCGAGCTTCGACGCGAGCACCGCCAGGGTGTCCTGCGTGAAACCGGTGCCCACCTTGCCGACGTATCGGAGCTTCGGTCCGTCGTAGAGGCCGACGAGGAGCGCACCGAGGTGCTGGCGGCCGCCCTTGGGCAGCGTGTAACCGCCGATGACGAACTCGGATTCTTTGCGCACCTTCACCTTGCGCCAGAAGGGCGAACGCACGCCGGGCTGGTACGGGGAGCGCTCGTCCTTGGCGATGATCCCCTCCCAGCCGAGACGCTTGGCTTCGCGATACGCGGCCTTGCCGTCGCGGACGAGTCGCCGCGAGATGAAGACGGGAGGAGTACGGCGGCTGATGAGCGTCTCGAGTGCGGCGCGCCGCTCGGTCAGCGGCCGTGCCATCAGCGATCGGCCGTCCTGCTCGAGCAGGTCGAAGACCGCGTACCGCGTCGGCGATCCACCCGCGGTGCCGCGCCGCTGCAGCAGCTGAAAGCGAGAGACGCCCTTGGGGTCCAAGGCCACGAGCTCGCCGTCGACGAGGAGGTCACCGTTGCCGAGCGCCTCCACGGCCGCGACGACGTGCGGAAATCCGCCCGTGAGGTCCTGAAGCGTCCGCGACCAGATCCTCACGCGGCCCCTCTCGCGACCGGCCACCGCGCGGATACCGTCGTACTTCTCCTCGAAGACCCATTCGGGGCCCTCGACGACGGTCGGCGACAACGTCGCGAGCATCGGACGGATGAGGTTCACTTCGGATCGCCCGTCGCCGCTTTCGCGACGTCACCTCCTTCGTCGCGCGCGATCCCGGCAAGCAGTCGTCGGGTGAGCACCGAGCGCGGCTTTGCCGTCGCGATGTCGACCGCGGCGGCGCTTCGGTCCTTGCGCTTCATCAGGAGCCACTTGCGGTCGCCGGTCCGCACGAGCGTCCATGACCCCTTGAGCTTTTTCCCGTTGAGCGTGAAGACGATGCGACCCTTGCGCAACGCCTCGTCGAAGCTCTCGTCTCCCTCCAACCGGTAGGTGCCGATGTCCCAGACCATGACGGTCCCGCCGCCGTATTCGCCCTCGGGAATCACGCCCTCGAAGCGCGCGTACCCGAGGGGATGGTCTTCGACCGCCATCGCGAGGCGCTTGTCCGCCGGATTGAGCGACGGCCCTTTCGGGACGGCCCAGGACACGAGGACGCCGCCGGCCTCGAGGCGAAAGTCGTAGTGCAGCGCGGTCGCGCGATGCTTCTGCACCACGAAGAGCCGCTCGGGCCCTTTCGCGTTGCCTCCCTGCGGTTCCGGCGTCTTCGCGAAATCGCGCTTGCGCTTGTAGTCGCGGAGCGAGCGCGCCCGCTCCTTAGTCGCCGCGATCCTTCATCCCTTTCGGCGCGGTGTTCTTGGCTTTGATCCGCTTGTCCTGAGCGACGCTGCGGCCGGCGCTGGTCTGATCGGTGCTGAATCGGCCTCCATCCGCGCGCCGGACGAAGCGCGATCCTCCGGGCTTGCCGGGTGTCGTGTCGACGCGCTCGCGCTTACCCCCTGCCATGTCGTGCTCCCTTCATTCGTATCGCGCCTCTTGGTTGCACGAATGAGACCGACTCGGTCGGCAAGCTCACGCGCCGAGAGGAGATTCAGAACGCGGCCCCGGGAGACACCGGCAAGGATCGCGGCCGCGATGCCGATCTCGAGAAAGACAAGCTCGGCCGGAGTATGGGCATCCGTGCCGATCGAAACCCAGGCGCCTTCGGCCGCGACGATCCGCAAACGGGCGACGTCGAGGTCCTGCCTGTCCGGGTATGCGTCGATCTCGAGCGCCGTCCCGGTTTCGGCCGCGCGGTGTGCGACCCGTTGCCAATCGCAGGAGAGGCCCACCCGGAAGTTGTAGATCCGGCCGCGCGGGTGCGCGAGCACCTGTATGTCCGGGTTGTCGAGGCCGCGGAAATAGCGATCGGTCTGGTCGTCGCGCAGCCGCAGCTTCGAGTGGAATGCCCCCAGGACGAGGTCGAGGCCGACCAGCGTCTGGGGATCCATGTCCCCCGCGCCTTCCGGCGTCAGATCCATTTCGATGCCCCGGAGTACGAGCGGTCCGGAGTCGTGTGCGTTGATCGTGCCGATATGCTCGCCTTGCGCCCGCAGGCGCGCTTCGTCCATCCCGTTGGTGATGCGCAGCGTCTTCGAGTGATCGGTGATCGCGATGCGTTGGCGGCCGAGCTCCGCCGCCGCCGCGGCCATCTCCTCGATCGTCGAGCTGCCATCGGTCTCGTCGGTGTGCATCTGATGATCCGCGCGTGCCACGTCGCGCCACTCCGGGTGCGCGTCGACGACGGAGCGCGCGTACGCGTACGTGATAAAGCCATCGCGGAGCGGCGGGGGGACCGGGGGATCGGGCGCGTCCCGCAGCCAAGCCGAGATGAAATGCGCGGTGAACGGCCCTACAGAGCGAAGCTCTGTCAAGCTCCGGCCCGATTCCTGTATCGCCGCCGCCTCCTCCGGCCACATGAGCGCCGAACGCGAGGCTCGGCGTAGCGCGCGTTGTTTTCGCCCCTCGCTGCGCTCCGCCTCAAGAGCGAGGAGCTCGGCGATATCGCGGTTGGTAAGCCCGGGGAGGCTAGTCCGCGTGGAGGAGCGTCATGTGCGCGGCCGAGCCGTCGGGCCAGTCGGGATCATCAGAAAGCTTGACCGCGACGCGGAGGTCGGCGCGCTTGCCCCTTGGATCGTCGGCCTCGACGACCATCTTTCCGGTCGGGGATGTTCGGATGTGAACGAGCGCGCCATCGCTCGTGCGATACGTACCGGCGTCCATGCTGGGGGCGCTCTCGACCAGGAATTCGATCGGCACGCCGCCTGTCGCGACCCAGCGATGGGCCCCGTCGACGTGAAGACCGTCGCAATAGCCCACCGAACCGTGATGGATCACCAGACCGCCGTTGCCACGCCGCGAGCCGGCCCGGAGATGGTCGAGGTTGCGGCATTCGTAGTGAACGATCGTCGACATACGAGCCTCCCCAGTGCTACGCGCGAAAATTTTTGTCACGGCGCGGTAACGAAGTCAATACGCGGAAGTAATGTTCCCCGCGCTCGCCTGCGTGCTGAACGACCGAAAGAGCGAGCTGCTCGAACGGGCAGCCGCACCGATCTGGTCAGCGGTCTGCTTAGCGCTCGTCATGAGCAACGATGTCGCGAGCGATGGCGTAGCGGCGGCGCAACTCGCAGGTCTCCGCTACGCCAGCGACGAGCAACCGGGCCTCCGTCGCCGGCGGAAGGGACGCGGCTTCACGTACGTCGATCGCGACGGGCTGCCGATCCGGGATGCGGGGGAGCTCCGGCGCATCCGCCGCCTTGCGATCCCACCCGCCTGGACCGACGTTTGGATCTCGCCGAGCCCGCTCGGCCACATTCAAGCCACAGGGCGCGACGCGCGCGGCCGGAAGCAATACCGCTATCACGAACGATGGCGCGAGGTGCGGGACGAGGCCAAGTACGGCCGGCTGGGCGATTTCGCGAAAGCGCTACCGCGTGTGCGGGCGCGCGTCGACGCAGATCTCGCTCAGGCCGGGATTCCGCGGGAGCGAGTTCTGGCAACGGCGATCCGGATCCTCGAGGAAACGTTCATGCGTGTAGGGAATGTCGAATACGCGCGCGAGAACGGCTCGTTCGGGCTGACGACTCTTCGCTCCAAGCACGTCGACGTCGAAGGCTCGCGCATCGCCTTCCGTTTTCGCGGGAAGAGTGGAAAGGATCACGAGGTCGATGTGCGAGACCGCCGGCTGGCTCGGGTGATCGCGCGCCTCGAGCACCTTCCCGGGCAGGATCTCTTCAAGTATCGCGACGATGATGGTGAGCTCCGGCCGATCGGCTCGGAGGACGTGAACGAATATCTGCGCGAAGTCTCAGGCGAAGATCTCACGGCGAAGGATTTCCGCACCTGGGCTGGGACCGTCCTTGCGGCGCGCGCGCTTGCCGACGTTGGGCCGGCACGCAGCGAGCGGGTGGCGCGTAAACGCGTCGTGCAGGCCATCGACGTCGTGTCCGCGCGGCTCGGCAACACCCGAGCCATATGCCGGAAGTGCTACGTGCACCCGGCGATCCTCGAGGCGTACCTGACCGGTCATCTTCCCTCCGCGCTCAAGCGACCCGACAAAGCCCAGAGAGGTCACGAGCTGTCGAGACACGAAGCCGCGGTCGCAGCGTTGCTCGGACGCGCGGCCAAGCGCGCCTCCCGGCGCGCGGCCTGAAAAGCAGTTACGCCGCGATAGCGGGAAAGAGCTCGGACGGTGGGCGCGCGGCCCGCGCAAGCAGATCGTGGCAATCGAGCACGTCGTCGGCGGTGATCGGGTCGACCTCGACGGGGCTCGTGCCGAAGTCGAGGATCGCGATCCCGTCCTGCCCGCACGATCGGCAGCGCAGCCTGACGATGAGGCGCGATGGCTCAGTGACCACGGCCGCGATGTCGCCGCCGTGGTAGTACTCACCGCATCCGCTGCAGGTGACCTGCTCGAGATGACGGATCAGCTGATCGATCCAGCTCATCGAGACGCCTTCTGACGCTTCACTTTGTTCGCCTGCTTTGCGAGGGCGGTCCTCGTGCGCTTCGGAAGATGCGCGATCGTCCGCTTCCGTTTCGCCGCCGCCGCGGCCTTGCGGATGTTCTGGCGTGCTGCCGTCGTCCGCGTAGACATGACGTGCAAACACGCACTTCTCGTGCCTCCGCGGTGGCGTCGTTCGTGCTGCGAAAGGGCGCGACCGTAACGGAGGTGTGACGATGACTTGGGCCGCTCTTTTGTTGCTTCGTGTTGTCACCGGCGGTCTGCTCATAGGTCACGGTGCCCAGAAGCTGGTCGGCGCATTCGGCGGAAAAGGACCGGAAGGCACGGGTCAGGCGTTCGAAAGGCTTGGCCTTCAGCCCGGACGCGAGTGGGCCGAAGTCGCCGGCGCATCGGAGGTCGCGGGCGGCTCGCTCACCGCGCTCGGGCTTCTTTCTCCGATCGGTCCGATCATCGCGACCGCCCCGATGGTCGTCGCGTGGCGAAAAGCGCACGGCGGCAAGCCGATCTGGTCGAACCAAGGAGGCGGTGAGCTGCCGGTCACGAACCTGACGATCGCGGGCGCGCTGATCGTTGCCGGGCCCGGTCCCATCTCGATCGATCGTCTGTTCGGCATCAAGACACCGTGGTGGATGTCGCTCCTTGCGATCATCGGGACCGCCGCGGGGATCGCGATCGCGCTAGGCGACGAGATACACGAAGCGGCCGAAACCGTGCGTCGCGAAGAGGCGGCCGTGCCGACGCCGCGCAGCGAGGGGCTTTCCGCCCCGGCTAGATAGCGAGCTGCAGCTGGACGGTCTCGGACTCGGCCGGGCGCGCCGGCCGCGCGGGCCGTTCACGGAATTCGTAACGGGCGCGCACACGGCGGATGCGCTCCTCGAGCTCGCGCTCGTAGTCCTTCGTCGGATACGCGCCGCCCCGGTACAACGCGGCGTAGCGGGGGACCATGACCGGGAACTCTGTCGCCAGAAAGTCGTAGTAGTACTGCTGGATCTCGGCGTCGATCTTCAGCGGGCGATGACGGAACGCGGTCGCGCCTGCCTCGCTCGCGGCGCGGGCCGCGGCGTCGAGCGATTCCTCCCTGTCGCTAATGCCTGGTAGCACCGGCATGCAGAGCACCGCCGCGTCGATACCCGCTTCGCGCAACATGCGAAGTGCTCGGAGTCGCTGGCGCGGCGGCGCTGTGCCGGGTTCGGTCTTTCGCACGATGTCGTCGTCGACGCAGGGGACGCTGAAGTACACGGTGAGGTCGGTCTTCTCGTCGAGCTTCTGCAGCACGTCGATGTCGCGTACCACCAGAGGACCCTTCGTCACGATGCTCGTCGGCATCGGGTGATCGACGAGCGCCTCGAGGCACCGCCGCGTCAGCTGGTATTTGCCCTCGATCGGTTGATAGGGATCTGTCGCGGTGCCGATCGCCACCGAACCCTGAGGGTTCCGCCCGAGATCCACCCGGAGTCGCTCGACGAAGTTCGACTTGATCTCGACGTTCTTGTCGAACGCGTCGCCAACGTCCCGATCGCGGTAACGCGCGTTGTAGGCACGGGCAAAGCAATAGCGGCAGGCGTGGGGGCAGCCGACGTACGGATTCAGGCTCCAATCGAATGGCATGCCCTTGACCGCATTCAGCGCGCTCTTTGCTTCGACTTCGCGATAGACGACTGATGACATGCGAGCTCCCCGTTTGCACTATAGAACATTTGTTCTTACCATGTCTCGACGGTCCTTCTTACTCAACCCATACCCGTCCGCAAAAGTCGCGTGCCTACACTCGAACCCGACTCGTGCCCACCAGAGCGGACCGGCCTTACGGCTCGTTCCCGCGCGGCCATCACGAGGTGGCGCCCGACCCGGGCGTCCAGCCCGAGCCGGAGCGAAGACGGATCCGGACCGCTCTTCGTCGCGTGCTTCCCTGGACTGCCGCGCTCGCGGCTCCGGCGCTTCTTGTCGCGATCTCGATGGCGCCGGCCCCCCGGGAAGCCGACATCCAACCGTCGCCCACACCGACGCCGCTCACCAGCGAGGTCTACGCGAAGGTCGCCCCGTCGGTCGTGCAGATCAAAGCGCTGAGCTCAGATGGCAAGCTGGTGAGCTCCGGCTCAGGCGTGGTCATCGATGACGCCGGCGACATCCTGACCGCGCTTCACGTCGTCCAGGACGCCGCGAGCCTGTCGGTCGTCTTCGCCGATGGCACGGAGTCGGCAGCGGTGATCATTTCGGAAGTGGCCGCGAGCGATATCGCCGCCCTCCGACCCGCCAACACACCGGCGCAACTCACGCCGGCGACGCTCGGAAACCCATCAGGTCTGCGGATCGGCGATGACGCGATCGTCGTCGGTAACCCGTTCAACCTCACTCGGTCGTTATCGACCGGCGTGATCAGCGGACTCGACCGGTCGGTCCAGGTGCCGAACCAGAATCGTTCCCTGACCGGCCTTATCCAGTTCGACGCTGCCGTGAACCCGGGGTCCTCGGGCGGCCCGCTGGTGAACAGAGACGGTGAGGTCGTCGGCATCGTCACCGGCCTCGTGAATCCCACCGGACAGCCGGCGTTCAGCGGCGTCGGTTTCGCTGTGACCATCGATACAGCGGCAAGCGCGCTCGGCGTGCCGCCGGACTAAGAGGAGTGAAGGACTGATGGCAGAGGTACAGCAAGCGGTGCCGCCGGACACCGGACGGCTCCTTTTCGAGATCAAGAAGGTGATCGTCGGGCAAGATCACCTGATCGAGCGCCTCATGGTCGGCCTCCTCGCCCGTGGCCACCTGTTGGTCGAAGGGGTTCCCGGTCTCGCCAAGACCTTATCGGTCAAGACCGTCGCTCAGGCGATCACCGGCGACTTCAAGCGGATCCAATTCACGCCGGATCTCGTGCCCGCCGACCTCGTCGGTACGCGCATCTATAACCAGCGCGCCGGTGATTTCCAGACCTCGCTCGGTCCGGTCTTCACCAACCTCCTTCTCGCCGACGAGATCAACCGCGCGCCGGCGAAGGTGCAGAGCGCGCTTCTCGAGGTCATGCAGGAGCGACAGGTCACGATCGGCCGCGAGACGCACAAGGTCCCGGATCCCTTCCTGGTCATGGCGACGCAGAACCCGATCGAGACCGAGGGCACCTACGCGCTCCCCGAGGCCCAGGTGGACCGGTTCATGTTGAAGGTCCTTGTGGGCTACCCGAGCGAGATGGACGAATTCGTCGTCGTCGAGCGGGTCACCGGACATATGTCACCGGTCGTCCCGGTCATGACGACGGACCGCCTGCTGCAGCTGCAGCACGAAGTCGACAACGTCTTCGTGGACCCGACGCTCATGGAATACGTGGTCCGGCTCGCGTCGGCGACGCGGCACCCTTCCGAGTACGGCATCGGCGACGTCGCGAAGTACATCAGCTACGGGGCGAGTCCCCGCGCGTCGATCAATCTCGTCCTCGCGGGCCGCGCGCTCGCCTACCTTCGCGGCCGCCGCTACGTCACCGGGCAGGACGTTCAGGATCTCGCGCTCGATGTCCTCCGACACCGGATCGTTCTCTCATTCGAGGCTCTCTCAGAGGACGTATCCGCGGACGACGTCGTGAAGCGCGTGCTCGCGCGCATTCCCGTACCGACCGAGCCGCTGCAGGGACATGTCGCCCTCCGCGCCTGAGCGCCGGCTCCAGCGCCTCGAGTGGACCGTCATCCGACGCCTGGACGGTCTGCTTCAGGGCAACTACCGCACGATCTTCAAGGGTCAGGGTCTCGACCTCGCTGACATCCGCGAGTACGTGTTCGGGGATGACGTCCGGCACATCGACTGGAACGTGACCGCGCGGCTCGATGCGCCCTACGTGCGGGAGTACCTCGAGGACCGCGAGATCAACGCTCATTTCCTTTTGGACCTCTCGCCATCGGTCGACTTCGGCACCGTCGACCGCCGCAAGCGTGATCTGCTCGTCGACTTCACCGCCGTGCTGGCGCGCCTGCTGACGCGACATGGCAATCGCGTCGGAGCGACCCTCTACGCATCCCGGGTCGAACGTTCGATACCGGCGCGCGGGGGTCGCGTCCAGGTGCTTCGCATCCTGAACGAGCTCGAGAAGCGGCCGCGTCTCCAGAGCGCACCGCTCACGTCGCTGAGCGATCTGCTGGATTCGGGGATGCGGGGACTCAAGCGCCGGTCGCTCGTCTTCGTGATCTCCGATTTCTTCAGCGCCGCCGGATGGGAAGATCGCCTCGAGCGCGTCGCGCGCCGCCACGAGACTCTCGCTGTGCGCCTGGCCGATCCGCGTGAGGACGAGATGCCTGACATCGGAACGGTGATCCTCACCGACAGCGAAACCGGCGAGCAGATCCGCGTGAACACCGGCGATCCTCGATTCCGCGAGCGCTTTGCTGCGGCGGCGCAGCGGCGCGAACAGATGCTGAACGCGACGTTCGCGCGCGCGGGCGTGGACGCGCTCGTACTGCGTACGGATGAGGATCTGGTCCGCGCTATCGTCAAGTTCGCGTACGCGCGTAAGCGGCGCGCCGGACGACGCGCGGCGATGGGAGCATCCGCATGAACTTCATCTGGCCATCGGCTCTCCTGCTGCTCGTCGTCGTCGCCGGGCTCGCCGTGCTCTACGTGCTCGCGCAGCGGAGGCGCAACCGCTATGCGCTCCGATACGCGAACCTTTCGCTCGTTCGCGAAGCCATCGGTAAAGGACCGGGCTGGCGGCGTCATGTTCCTCCGGCGCTCTTCATCCTCGCCCTGGCGTTCATGGCCATCGCCGTCGCGCGGCCCCAGGCGGTCGTAGCGGTGCCGAGCCAGGAAGGCACCGTCATCCTTGCGATCGATGTCTCCGGATCGATGCTCGCTGAAGACATGAAGCCGAACCGCATGGAAGCCGCAAAAGCCGCGGCGCGCGCGTTCGTCGACAAACAGAGCGAGAGCGTGAAGATCGGGGTCGTGTCCTTCTCAGGGGACGCCTCGATCGTGCAATCGCCGACGACCGACAAGACGCTTGTCATCGCCGCGATCAACCGCCTGCGTCCCCAGCGGGCGACCGCGATCGGCAGGGCGATCCTGGTGTCGCTCGATGCCATCGCGGAATCTCAAGGGAGCGAGGCGGACCTACCGAGCTCGATCCTCCAGCAGCCGGGTCAGCCCGACGGTTCCGCCACGCCACGACCGAGCGCGACGATCCCCGCCTACCTTGCGGGTCAGCATGCCGCCGCCTCGATCGTGCTGCTCTCCGATGGGCAGAACAACCAGTTCCCGGCGCCGCTCGACATCGTGGATCAGGCGTCGAGCCGAGGCGTACGCATCTACACGATCGGCGTAGGCAGCGCGGCGGGCGCGATCGTTCGCCTCCAAGGCCGCGCGGTGCGCACGGCCCTCGACGAGACGACGCTCAAGAAGATCGCGGAGATCACCGATGGGCAGTACTTCAACGCGAACACCGAAGCCGACCTCCGTGCCGTCTACGAGAATCTCACCACCGAGCTCGTCGTAAGGAACGAGAAGACGGAGCTCACCGCCTACGCGACCCTCGCCGCCGCCGTCCTTGCGGTGTTCGCCGGAGCTTTCTCACTCCTCTGGTTCAACCGCCTCCCCTAATCGGGAGCGCAAACAGCGAGTTCACGGCGCAGCGGGTGGCACGGGCGAGCGGGTTGTGCGCGAACCGCGGGTGCCCCGGGGACCCGCCACGCGGCGTGAGCGCAGCGAACGACGCGAAAGGCGGGGAGGGTGCGGTGAGCGCGCGACCCCGAGCGCGCTACGCGCTCAGGGGCCCCTGCCCCTTGGACAGGACCCGCTGCAGGTGCCTTCGCTAGAGCGCCTTGATTTTCGGAGGCGGTTGACCCGGAGCATCTTTACGAGGGCCGAAGAGATCCTTCAAGGGCGTGGCGGCGGGAGTCGGCGCGGCGGTCGGCTTGGGAGTTGAGAGGGGCAACGTTGGGGTCGGCGTTTTCGGTTTCGGTGTAGCGGTCTTGACAGGCAGCGGGGGGAGGGTCGCGACCGGGGGCACGAATGCGCTCGTTGGCGAAGGCGCCGGAGTGCGCGTCAGCGTCGGCGCCGTGGTCGCGGGCGCTGGCGTGGTCGGACCCGACGTGGAGGTGGCCGGTCGTGCAGGCGGCGATTCCGTGCGCGCCGGAAGAGGCGTTGCGCCTGGACCGCTGACCGTTGTCGACGACCCGGCCGGCACCGAGACCTCAGCACCGCCCGCGCTCGTGTCGACCGTGCCGGAGATCGTCACGACGGTCGTCTCGCCGTTCGGCGAGACGGTGACGTACGAGTCCGACCCGGCTCGGATGACCGATGCCATTCCGGCACTCCGAACCTCGTAGCGGCTGCCCAGCGCGACGGCTCTCGTCACGGCGTACCAGACCCGACCGAGCGTCTGCTGCATCCGCACGACGTAATCGCCGGCACCTGTCTGAACGAACTCGATCGTCAGAGCGCTCTTCTCTTCAAGCAGCGCGGTCGATCCATCCGGATAGGTGACCACCGCACGTCCCGTCTCGTCGGTCGCGACCGTGTCGCCGCTGCGGATGACCCGCTCGACCGCGACCTCATCGGCGACGCCGCCCGGATGCTCAAGAGTCACGCGCGTCGAGAGCGCGTCGAGCAGGGCGGACTGGGCGGAGGCAGGGGAGCCGATGATGAAAAACGAGAACACCAGCGCCCCGCCCAACCCAATACACACGCACACGCGTCCCACCACGCCCATGGCCCCAGGAGCGTGCAGGCAGGGGAGCGACCGCCCGTCCCCCGATCGGGGGAGGCGGGCTTATCGGTACCGCCCGGCTACTGCGGCGCGATGCCGAGGACAGTCGCGCTAATCGGCGATGTCGCGATGACGATCTCGCGTCGCACTTCTTCGACATCGGTTCGCTGCCATAGGTCACGAACTCGGACATGTGTGCGCGGCTCAATCCCAAGCTCCGCCAGCGAGACCCGGACCTCGTGATCCGCGGACCCGCGGTTCAGTACGGCGATCGCGCACCGACCGTCTCCCGCGAGCTCGCGCGTCCAGATGTCGACGTCGCCTTCGCGGCGGATTCGCCGTCCCTGCGTGCCGCGGGCGTCCTGATCCACAGCCACGATCTCCGGCGCCGTGAGGATCGCGCGCACCTCGTCGGTCATCGTGCGCAGATCGTTGCCCGCCATAAGAGGTGCCGCGAGCATCGACCACATCGCGAAGTGCGCGCGGCTCTGGGCGACGGTCAGATCGCCGTTGCCAACTTCGAGCATGTCCGGGTCGTTCCAGTGATCCGGCCCGGCGAATCGATGCAGGTCGGCCTGGCGATCGAGGATCGTCAGAATGCTCGACCACTCGGGTTGGATGTCCCAGCTGGTGCGCCAGAGATGCCCGATCTCGCCGGCCCACTCCCATGGGCGAGAACGTCCCCACTCGCAGATCGAAAGCACGATGACCCGCCGCGCGGCGCGGAGCGCGATGGCCCACTTGGCATACAACGCGCGCGGACCCATGCCCTCCGTGTGGCACCAATCGACCTTGACGTAGTCGACACCCCACTCGGCGAAACGGCGCGCATCCCGGAACTCGTAGCCGAGGCTTGCCGGTAGGTCTTGACACGTCTTCGTGCCCGCGTCGGTGTAGATGCCGAAGCGGAGCCCGAGCCCGTGAATCCGATCCGCCAACTTCTTCATTCCGCTCGGGAACTTGTCGGGATCGGCGACGAAGTCGCCGTTCCGATCGCGCTCGGGCGCCATCCAACCATCGTCGATCACGATGTAGCGGTACCCCGCATCCCGCATCCCGGATGTCACCATCGCCTCGGCCGTCTCCAGCACCAACGTCTCGTCGATCTTTGGGCCGAACCGATTCCAGCTGTTCCATCCCATCGGTGGCGTTGGCGCGAGCCCGTCCGAGAGCCGTCCGATGCCCATTACGGCACGACGGCAACGAGGCGCCCGCCATCGCGATAACGCGCGAGAGCCTCAGCCGCCAGGTCGTGTCCTCTGCCTCGCCGCGTGAGCGCGATGATGCTGCCGCCAAAGCCCCCGCCAACCATGCGCGCTCCCAGCGCACCTGCGCCGATCGCGAGCCCGGTGAGGTCATCGAGCTCAGGCGTCGAGACCTCGTAGTCGTCGCGCAGCGAACGATGCGACGCGTTCAGGAGCTGACCGAGCTCCACGTCATCTCGGGCGCGAACGGCGTCGACCGCTCGACGCACGCGCCCGTTCTCGGTGACGACGTGACGAACCCGCCGATCGAGGGGCGCAGGCAGCCGCTCAAGTAATTCGTCCAGGGGACTTCCGTCGATGTCACGCAGCGACGCGATGCCAAGGTGGAGGCAGGCGTCCTCGCACTCCGCCCGTCTGCGGTTATACCCGCCCGTCGCGTGCTCGTGGCGCGTGCCGGAATCGATCACGGCGAGCTCGATGGTCGATGGAAGCGGGATCACCTGGGTGGCGTGGTCGCGCATATCGATGAGCAAAGCGTCCTTGGCCCGTCCATAAACCGATGCCAGCTGGTCCAGCATTCCCGCCCGAGCTCCCGCGAACTCGGTCTCGGCCGCGTGGGCGAGGCGCGCGCTTGCGGCATCGTCAAAAGCGAGATCGAAGAGCTTCAAAAGCGAACGCAGAAGCGCGATCGCGAATGCCGCGCTCGAGCCCAGACCCGCGCCAACGGGTAGATCCGACGTGATCTCAGCGTCAAACCCGCCGATGGCGGCGCCCTCGCGTGCGAGCATCGCGGTGACGCCTCGCGCGCGGTCCACCCAGGTGCCGTCTCTTTCCTCGGCGCCGAGGACGTACGCAACATCGCGTGGGGAGACGGCGGCGTCGGTCGTCAATCGGACGCTGGTGTCGTCGCGCGATGTCGCAGCGACCGTGACGCCCAAGCGGAGCGCGATTGGCATGACGAGCCCGTCGTTGTAATCCGTGTGCTCGCCGATCAAATTGATTCTTCCCGGCGCGAATCCCGTCGCGGTGAGCATTGCCCGCGCACGATAAACGTCGTCGCGATCGCAGCCGCATTCGTGAGGCGCCGGGCGGCGGGTGGCACCGGCGAGAGGGTTGTGCGCGAACCGCGGGTGTCCCGGGGACCCGCCCAGCGGCGTGAGCGCAGCGAACGACGCATCGGCGGGGAGGGTGTGGTGCGCACGGCCCCGAGCGGCTACGCCGTCAGGGGCCCCTGCCCCTTGGGACAGGACCCGCCGCGCCGCTGCGCGTGCACACTTAGAGGATGCGGTTCGACAAGACGCTTGACGTTCAGCGGGCGATGGCGATTTACGCGCACCCGGACGACGCCGAATTCGGGATGGCCGGGACCGTCGCCAAGTGGGCGAAGGCCGGCGTCGAGTTCACGTATTGCATGGTCACGAACGGCGCGTCGGGGTCCCAGGACCCGGATATGACCCGCGAGCGCCTCCGCGATATCCGCGCGACGGAGCAGAGCGAAGCCGCCAAGATCCTGGGAGTCAAGAACGTCGTCTTCCTGGAGTTTGAGGACGGCTATCTGGAGCCGACGATCGACGTGCGTCGCGCGGTCGCGCGCCAGATCCGCATCCATCGCCCGGACGTGATCTTCACGATGGATCCGACGATGCGTTATGGCGGCGGATACGTGAACCACCCGGATCACATCGCAGCCTCAGAAGTGGTCCTGCGTTCGATCAACCCGGATGCGTCGACGCGCCAGATGCTGCCGGAGCTCTGGCAGAAGGAGCGACTGGAGCCGCACAAGCCGAAGGCGCTCTTCCTCATGGCGTTCGGCGCGCCGGACACGGTCGTCGACGTCAGCGATGTCGTCGACGTGAAGATCAAAGCTCTGCTCGCGCACAAGTCGCAGATCGACGAAGACAGCGTCGACTTCATCAAGAGCTGGATGAAGGAAGCCGGCAAGAAGAAGCGCTACGCCTACGCCGAAGGCTTCAAGGTGATGCGTTTCGAGGAAGATGGCGCGCCGCGCCGCGACGTCAGGCGCGAAGGGCGGAAAGCACCTCAAGCGCGTGGCCGTCGGGCTTCACGGAGTACCACGCCTTCTCCACGCGCCCGTCGGAGCCGATAAGGAAGGTCGAGCGGATAACACCCTCGCCGCGTCCGGGCCGTTCGCCCCACGCCCCGTACGCCCGATGCGCCTTGCGATCGGGATCGCTCAGCAAGCGCACGCGAAGGCCGTACTTCTTGCGGAACGCCTGATGCGCGGCGGCGTCGTCCTGCGAGACGCCGAGCACGGGCACGCCGAGCATCTCGAACTGCGGGAAGTTGTCGGTGAACTGGCAGGCCTCGGTGGTGCAGCCCGGCGTGTCGTCCTTTGGGTAGAAGTAGACGACATACCGCTTCCCCTTGAGGTCCTTTGTGGAGACGACTTTGCCTTCTTCGTCGTGCAGCGTGAACGCCGGGGCCTCGTCGCCGGGCTTGAGCTGCATGACCAAGAGGGTACGCGTAAACCAGAGAGCCGGACCACCCGCGAGGATTCTGCTAGCGCACGTACGCGGAGCGGAACACCTCGAAACGCGAGTAGAACGCGGCCGTCGTCTCGCCGAAGGCGGCCGCGAACGCCGCGTGCCACTCCTGACCCGTTCCCACCCGCGCGCACCAATCGCGGATGGTGGCGAGGCCTTTTTGGGCCAGCAGCCGGTCCACGGCCAGATAGCTCACCGCGAACGGGTTCGCGTTAGCGGGAAAGCTCGACTCGAGCGACTGCAGGGTGACATGGTTCGTTGCCGTCGTGAGCTGGCGTTTGGTGAAGGTGTCGAGATTCGCGGCCGGGATCACGCCGTCCGCGACGAGCGAACGATAGGCGAACGACTCGGCCATTCCTTCCGCAATCCACCGCACGCCGACCATGCACGCGTTCCCGCCGATCGCGTATTGCCAGAGGTGTATGAATTCATGTGCCGCGAGCTCGGTTCTCTCGGTGTCGGCGGTCCAGGTATCGGGAGCGGCCGCGGGTGGGGCCGACCACGCCAGATTCGAGGTGACGATCCGGAAACTATCGCCAATGGTCAGGCAGCAATACGGCTGCGAGTCATCGGAGACCAGGACCTCAACGGTCGCAGCCTTCCGACGTGTTCCTCCCGCGAAGGTGTCGAGATACGCACTCGCGTGCTGCACGCCCTGATGCACGAGCGCGATGTCCTTCGCGTTCACGCCGGGATCGATGCGGAACGTGATCCCAACGGGGTCCGGCGGAGTCGGCGTCGGCATCGTGCCGTCCGGGTTGAGCACGAGCACCTGCCAGAAGACGCCGATGTCCTCGAGCCAGGACGCGCCCTCGATGAGCGGCCGCACGTAGAGGCGGTACGTGCCAGGTAGAGACGGCGCCCGCAGGGTGAACTGGAACCACGCGACCTGGCCCGGGCCGACGTAGGGGGCCGGCTGCAAGGCGATGCGGTTGAAGCGCGGCCATCCCGTTGCGGGCGATCCGAGCTGACCGTCGCCGCCGAGGATGCTCGGCTGATCCTGGCCCGGCTCGCTGCCCCAAGTGCCGAGATACGCCACCTCGCCCATCCGTCCGGCGACCCAGCCGAGCGAGCCCGAGTTGTAGTACGCGAGCGTCGCTTGTGCGGTTCCTCCCGGACAAAGGCGCATGTATCCGCTCTGCCCGTACCAGGCTGCGTGAAAGCCCGGCAGTTTGGTGGGTAATGCGACAGGCGCGGCGATGCCGGGACCGATGTTCGGTACGCAAGTCGCGGCCGCGGCTTTTTGGACGGTGGGCGGCAAGGTTGCGGCGGCGATCATGACCAGCATTAGGAGGACACGCATCAGTTAATGAACCGAGGCCACGAGGAGTCGTTACGGCAGCAGAGGGGGCTATTCGTCCCGTTAGGGCTCAGCCTCTTCGTCGTCGGGCCACTCGAATTTTGCGAGCGCGGCGCGCGTGATGCCGCCGGTCTTGAACCACCGGTGGCCGTCGGCCTCTCCGCCGGGGCAGTACGCCCATCCACCCTGCTCCGCGATATTGAACGGGCTCGAGGGATCGATCGGCGGCTTACGACGATGCGTCTTGCGGATGCAGATGAATTGGATGAGGGCGCGGTCCATCCTGATGAGTCTGACAGTCGCGGCAAGTGTAGGAAGGCAGCTCGGAGCGGGAGACGGGATTCGGACCCGCGGCCCTTTGGTTGGGAACCAAATGCTCTACCAGGCTGAGCTACTCCCGCGTCGGTGAGATTGTAAGAGCGTCCGGTCGCTCGAGTTTGCTCCATCGAAACTGTCGGGCGGTCTTGCGGCGATGACAATTGGCGCAGCGAACATCGCACTTTTCGATTTCTTCGAGTACAACTCGCCAGGGTCGGTAGTAGACAATCCGTGAGACCTCGTTGGATTTGGTCGCGGGGTCTCTATGGTCGAAGTCCAGTACTAGAGGGTCGGTCTCACCGCAGTCGACACAGGGATGGGCCAGGAGATACGAGAGAATCCGCTGGTCGTTCTTCGCACGCACTCCGCGCCGACTTCGGTGAGCTTTCTCCAAGTACTTCGCGCGGTGCCGCGCGTAGTGTTCGCGACCGTACGCGGCCATACACGCAAGACAAGTCGAGCCGCGCGTTCCGACCTCCTTGTTCTTGAACGGAAACATCGAAAGGAGTTTGACGAAGTCACACGACCCGCACTTCTTTTCGCCGAGAACTCCGGCTGGCACGAAGTCTGACTTCACGAGATCGGTCGAAGTCGACGGTATGGGCGAGCTCGGCGCTTTTCGACCTCGAGTGCCCCAGTCGAATTGAAGTGCAGTCCTGCGACGGTGGCAGCTCGAGCAGCGCACATCACACTTCTCGATCTCAGCGGCTACGCGGACCCATGCCTTGTGCGAGGCCAGGACCATCACGCTAAATTTCTTCGCCGCCGGGTCACGATGATCAAAGTCAAGAACAACGATGTCGGACTCTCCGCAGTCGACGCATGGGTGCGCCCGAAGAAATTCGCGGATAAGTGGCCGGTTCTCTTCGCGATATCGCCGGATCCTTTCGACCTCTTGGCTGACATACCTTTGACGGTTGCGGATGTAATGCTCACGGCGGTACTTCGCGTGACAGGGACGACAACGCCCCTGTCGCGTGGCTTTGACCTTGTTTGCGAACGCGAACGCATCTATCGGCTTCGTGAGTCCGCAGTCGTAGCACCGCTTTGTTGCAGGCTGGATCGGAGGGAGCGCCGGCGCGAGCGTCACGAAGGACCTCTGAGGTCGGGGTCGGCCCCTCGCTCCGCCTAACGAGCCTCTAGAACACCTGTTCTATCACATCCAAAGCGAACAATCAAGCGTCGCTCGCGAATAATTCAGCGCATGGCCTGGAAGAAATCACCGCCTGAGCTCATCGCGACATTCGTGAAAGCGAAGCCGGAGGACCCGGCGGTTCAGCAGCGACCGATGTTCGGCTATCCCGCGTTCTTCCTGAACGGGAAGATGTTCGCCGGAACTTTCCAGGACAAGATCGTCGTGAAGTTCGGCGACGACCGCAGTATTCCGGGAGCGAAGACCGCAAAAGGGTTCGAGCCGATGCCTGGACGTCCGATGACCGGCTTCTTCGTGGTCCCCGAATCGATCGTCAAGAATCCCGCGAAGCTCCGCGCCTGGGTCGAGCACGCGCATGACTACGCGAAGACGCTGCCCGTCAAGAAGGCGTCCACGAAGAAACCGCGCTAGCTACCGGACCGGCAATCTCCGAGCGGAGAGCGGGATCGACTCCTGTGCCTCGGGCTCCGGCTTTTCGGTCGCTCCGATGATGATGCCGAGCGCGAGCGACAGGATCGCTCCGGTGATCGCCGAGAGCAGCAGAACGCCGTTCGCCGGACGGTCGGGAGCGTTGTCCAGCATCGAGAGACTCACTGACAACATGTAGAGGATCCCTGCACCGGCGACGACGCCGGCGCCGGCGGCCATCACGTAGAGGGCGAACCAACGCTTCGGCCGGCGCAGGAGCGTGTCGAAGAACGTGCGGAGGAGACGGGTGACCGTCCACACCGTGAGGGCCGCGATCGTCCAGGCCAGGACGGTCGCGATCCAGGTCTCGAGTGTCGCCGTAGCGAGGCGCGACACGAGCCCGGCCATCTGCGACCACAGCACCGATGGATCGAGCTGTGTGCCGAGCGGACCGAAACGGTCGCTCGGGTTCTGCAGCATGGTAAGGAGCGCCGACTTCACCTCAGCCGCGCGCACGGGATTGAAGAGCGACTCCTGGCGCAACGACAGGCCGGTCTGCGCGAACGCGCCGAGCGACTGAACGCCCATCGCGACCGCGACGATCATCGTCAGCGCCGCGCTCGCAGCGACCGCCAGAATGCCGGTCAACCCGAAGCACGTCGCCATCGTCAGGATCATCGCCGGGGCGAGCCCCAGCGGCGTGAGGACCGGAGTCGCCATGGCCACCGCGATCTGTTCGGCCGGAGCGCTTCGCGCCCAGAGGAATATCCCGAGGATCGCGAGGAGCAGTGCGAGGCCCGGGACGAAGATGAAGACGAACGCGGTCACCATGACCCACGCGATCGCGATCGCGATGCCGAGCTGTCCGGCGAATGCGACCACCGCGACCAGCCCCGCCGCGAGGAGCGCGCCGATAAGCTCAAAACCGGTGAGCAGCGCCATCGCGAATACCGGAAGCGCCGTGCACATCGAGAAGAAGGCTCCCCGGAGTGGCTGCCCGTAGCTCGACAGAAGCGCGACGACAGGGCTTTGCTCGGTCTTGGGGACAAAGTCCTCGAGCGGGTCCGCCATCACCATCCGCGTGGTCGCGAGCTCTTTGTCGACGTTCTCGATCCGCTGCAGCGCGGTCGCGAAATCGCTTGCCTTCTGGTAGCGAAGGTTCGGCTGCTTCGCGAGCGCCTTCAAAGCGACCGAGTCGAGCTCACGGGGAAGCGACGGCCGCAGGTGGCTCGGCGGGACGGGCTGGCGGACGACGTGATCGCGAAGCAGAACGGCGGCGTTCGTACTCGTGAACGGCGGCTTGCCGACGAGACCCTCGTACAGGACGAGGCCGAGCCCGTACACATCGGACTGGACCGAGGCGCTCTTTCCCTCGACCCGCTCGGGGGCGACGTACATCGCGGTCGCGTAAAGCTGCGGCGTGTCCGCGTCCTCCTGAGGCGCTCGCGCGATACCGAAGTCGCAGATCTTCGCGACGTCATTGGCGTCGAAGAGGATGTTCGCCGGCTTCAGATCGGCGTGAATGATTCCCTTGGAGTGCGCGAACCCGAGGCCATTCGCGACCTCGATCGCGATCCGCACCGCGTCGGCGGCTTTGAGCGCACCGATCTGCTCGATCCGCTGCTTCATGGAACCGCCGGCGAGGTACTCCATCACGATGAACGGAGAATCGTCGACCTCGCCGACGTCGTAGACCGCGACGATGTTCGGATGCGAAAGCTGTGCGAGAGCCCGCGCCTCCTTCACGAACATCCTGCGAAGGTTGCCGTCCGCCGCCGCGGCGGGATCGAGGACCTTCAGCGCCACGTCGCGATTCAGAGCCTGGTCGCGGGCGAGGTAAACCTGAGAAGATCCACCCACACCGAGCGGCTCCTCGATCTTGTACCGACCCTGTAGAACCCGCTCCATTCCCAACTCCGTTGCTCTCGCTGGCGCGCCGACTATAACGCCGACACTTCGCGTTGCGACATGTGTGAGCGGGTTCGACATGATTCCGCCTCCGCCCCCGACTCCCCAGCCGTTACGTCAACGGGAAGCGCAAAGACGCGTTCTGACCCGCGACCGAACGGATACCCGAAATGAAGACGCCGGGCATCTCGCCCGGCGTCATCTCGATGCGAGCTCCTGCGTTACGGAGTCTTCGTCGTTGTTCCGGTCGTGCTCTTCGCGGGCGCCTTGCGGTCGACGAACGTCGCGATCTCGGCGGCGACCTTGGTCTTCAAGGTCGCGGCTTGATCAGCCGTGAGCTTGTTATCCGCGACCGCTTTGTCGATCCGCGTGTTCGCCGCCGTCGTGAGCGCGGCGACGAGGCCGTCGCGACTCTTGCCTTTGTCGTTCGCGATATCGCCAAGGCTCTTGCCGCTCCGCATCGCGGATGTGACGTCCTTGAGCGTCACTCCACCCAGGTAGTCCCGTGCGGTCTGGAGCATGTCGCCGAGGAAAGCCTTCACATTCGGCAGCGCGGCTCGCGGCGCGGCCGCGGGCTTCGTCGGCCAGGTGCGATCGACGAAGGTGTTGATCTCTGCTGCGAGTCCGTCACGCAGCGTCTTGGCCTGCGCGTCGGTGATCTTCTTGTCGGAGAGCGCCTTGGTGATGTCCGCATTGGCGGCCGTCGAGAGGGTGGTCACCAGACCCGCCTTGCTCTTGTTCGGCGTCGAGTCGGCGATCTTGCCGAGGCTGGTGCCGGGAAGCTTCACGAGGAGGTCCTTCGGCGCGAGCCCGAGATAGGTCGCCGACTCGCCAAGGAGATCGCGTACGACTTTTCCGGTGCGGACCTTTGCCGTCGTCGCGTCCTTCGCCGCGGCGAGGATGGCGTCTTCCTGCTGCGCCGTGATGACGCCCTTCTGAACGAGACCATCGAGGAGCTGTTTGAGTCGGTCGCCGGCCTTGTCTTCGCCCAGCACGGACGAAGCCGCCGGTGCGATCGCCGAGACCACCCCCGAGGAAGCATCCGGACCAAAGGCGCCGAGGGCTGCCGCGCCGAACAGGCCGACGCTTCCGACGCCCACCACCGCCGCCACCATGAGCTTCTGCCGCAACGTCTTCATTTCCGTCCGCCTCCTTGGTAACGCTGTGTCCTGGGTACCACCTGTCTAACGCATCCGTTTCCAAAAGCGTGGCATCGGGGTGGCCACAGCGTCCGGTCCTTACACGCCGCTAACATCCGTACCGCTCCGTGCGGATTTCGTTCGCGGCCGCCGAGGTCGCCCCCTACGCCAAGGTCGGCGGCCTGGCCGACGTTGCCGGCTCCCTGCCGCAGGCGCTTGGGTCGCTCGGACACGATGTCACCGTCTACATGCCGTATCACCGCTCGATAGACGCACAGAAGTTCGGAATACCGACATCTCGCACGCGGACTCACTCGATCCCGTACGGCGCGGCGCGCGCCCGCATCGAATATCCGGAGATCTCCCGCGATGGCGTCCGAACGGTGTTCGTGCGCAGCGTGCGCATCGGGCGCGACAAGGTCTACGGCTACGACGACGACGCGAAGCGCTACGCACTCTTCTGTCGCGCCGTTCTGGAAGACCTCATCGAGGCTCCGCCCGACGTGGTCCACGCGCATGACTGGCACGCCGCTCTTTTGGTCCCGCTTGCGGCCCGGGCGCGTCAGCTCCGCAAAGCTGCGACCGTGTTCACCATCCACAACCTCGCGTACCAGGGACGAACGAACGCCGACGTCCTGAAGCTCGTCGGTCTTCCGCGCGCTCGCCTTCCGATCGAGGATCGCGGCGAAGCCAACCTGATGGCGCGGGCGATCGCGACGGCCGACATCGTCTCGACCGTCAGCGAGCGCTATGCCGAAGAGATCCTCACCCCCGAATTTGGAGAGCGTCTCGAGGGTCTGCTTCGCAAGCGCCGCGCGGATCTTTGGGGCATCACCAACGGGATCGACACGAAGCTCTTCGACCCGGCGCAGGACGCCAACATTCCCGCGCAGTACGACGCGGACGACCAGAGCGGCAAGCCGATCGACAAGGCCGCGCTCCAAAAGGAAACGGGCCTCGACGTCGATGCGGCTACGCCGGTCTTCGGCGTCATCGGCCGGCTCGTCGAGCAGAAAGGGGTGGACCTTCTCACTGCGATCGCCCCGTGGCTCTTTCAACAAGGCGGGCAGCTCGCCGTCCTGGGAACGGGCGACCCCGCCTACGAGCAGAAATGGCGCGAGCTCGCCGCGAAGAACAAAGGACGCCTCGCCCTCACGCTCGGGTTCGATGCGGCACTCGCGCAGCGGATCTACGCCGGAGCCGACCTTTTCCTGATGCCCTCGCGATTCGAGCCGTGCGGTCTCGGCCAGCTCATCTCACTCCGCTACGGAACGATCCCCGTGGTCCGTGCGGTCGGCGGCCTCGCGACGACGGTCCGGGATTTGGACGCCGATCCCCGAGGCAACGGCTTCTCGTTCACCAAGTACGAGGCGGTGGCCTTCTCCGATGCGATCGCTCGAGCGTTGCACCGGTACAGGGCCGGTGGGGAGCCGTGGCGACAGCTGCGCACGCGAGCGATGCGGGAGGACCATTCGTGGCCGGCGGCGGCGAAACGGTACGTCGAGATGTACGCGGCCGCCGCGAAGGCCCGGCGCGCCGCTTGAAGACCGAGATGCAGCCGACCATCGCCGAGCTCGAGGACCGCGTCGCGGCGCTTCCGCCCGATGCACGCGCCGCGGCCGAGCGAATCTTCGCCGTGTCCTCGACCGTCGGACGGCTCGATCCGCCGGCCGAGATGCGCGAGTGGATCACCAAGCAATTCGGGTCCATCGACGCCGTGACAGCGCAGAAGATCGTTCGGGTCACCAACCTGGTGATGCTGGAGGGCGCACTCTTCAACGATCTCCGCGCTCGCCGTCCGGTCGAAGTGAAGGGCGCCGACGAGCTCCGCGAGACGATCGAGCGGTCCAGGAACGATCCCTTCTGCCATCCGGAGACCGGAACGCCGGCCGACACGTTCGGTCGCATCCGTGGGAAACATGGGCTCACCGCTTCGAACGTCGCCAAGTACGACGGCTACCACGGCGTTCTGGTGTTCGACGAGCATGACCCGCTGGTGCCGATGGACGCCGAGACGATCCATGACCGCTTGCTCACCGCGCGGCGGTGGGCGCTTGCCGCGAATGAGCAGGATCCGAGCGCGAAGTACTACTTCCTCATCTGGAACTGTCTCTGGCGTGCCGGCGGGTCGATCGTCCACGGCCACATGCAGATGACGGTCACTCGAGGCATGCACTATCCGCGTGTCGAGATGCTTCGGCGTCGCTCCCTCGAGTACGACGAACAGTACGGGCGCGATTATTTCGACGATCTTTGGCTCGTCCACGACGGCCTCGGCCTCGGCCACGAGCGTGACGGCGCCCGCGTCTTCGCCTCGCTCACACCGGTCAAAGAGAGCGAGGTCGTCATTCTCGGCAGGCCCGGGGAAGACGACACGTCTCTCGCCGCGGCGATCGCGGGTGTCATTTCGGCATATCGCAGACGGGGTGTCGTCTCGTACAACCTCGCGCTGCTGGTCCCGCCGCTCATTGCCGACGGTAACGACTGGCGCCGATTCCCCCCACACGCCCGCCTGGTGGACCGCGGCGATCCGGCGAACAAAACAAGCGACATCGGTGGCATGGAGCTGTACGCCGCGAGCGTGGTGGCAGCAGATCCGTTCCTTTTGGCGGAGGCCCTCGCGTCTGGCGGGAATTAGAACCCTTCGCGCTATTGACGCTCGCTTTGTCCCTTGCATAGTGTGCGACAAAGTGGCCGAACACTCATTCGTTTCTCGGCGAGACAACACCTTCCGCGAGTACCCACCCGCGTCCGCCCAGCTCGCCATGATCATCCCCTTCTATGGTGAGCTGACCGTGTGGATACGAAAGGCCGACGCTGCCGGTTGGCATTTCCCGACGAGTGGCCGCAAGGCGGGGGAAACGATCCTCGAGGTCGCCAAGCGTGAGCTCTGGGACTCCGCGCGCATCGTTCCGCCCCGCCTCGACCTGCTTGGCGCGATCCGTTATCAGACGCCGAAGAGCACGACCGCGTACGTCTACATGTGCGAGGTGAGCCACCTCTCGTGGTGGTACGACTCCCCGGAGAAGGACAAGGTCGCCGAGATCGGTGTCTTCCGAACACTGCCGGCTCCGCTCGCATCGGAGTCGGTCGAAGTCGTTCTCGAAGCAGCGCTGCGCGCGCGGAGGACGGGTCTCCGCTAGCCGGCTGTAACGGCCTTGTGTGCCTAGAAGTAACGGCTTCGTAACGGCGGCGAGCGGACCCTCGGACGAGCGCCGGCTGGCACCTCATTTGCGACGTCACGCAACTCGATGATTGACAAGGAATCCGAGCGCGCCGTCACCGGTTGGCTCCGTCTGGGCGATCGCGTGACCGGGCGAAAGCCGCTCGAGGGAAGATGCGATCGCTGCCATGAGACGGGTTATTTGAGCGAAGTCGGCGGAGAGCGTATCTGCGCGAGCTGTTGCCTCGAAGGTGAAGCAGCGGCGTCCTAGCGAAAGAGCCGAGACACCGCGCCCACCAGATCATCGCCGGTCAGCCCGTCGCCATAGAAGTCGTCCCCGACCCGAACCTCGAAGTGCAGGTGCGGACCGCCCTGCGGGTAGCCTGAGCTTCCGACCTCGCCGATCAACGTGCCCGCTTCGATCTTTTCCCCGAGGATGAGCGGCTCGACCGCCGATAGGTGCGCATAGCGCGTGATCACGCCTTTGCCGTGGTCGATCCAGACCTGCCGTCCGCGTATGCGGTCGAGGGTCGCCGCGGGGGTATAGCCGAGCGTGAGAGCCTCGTAGAGGGCGATCTCCTGCTGCTCGCGTGTCCAGTCGAGGAAGCTGACGTCGACGCGAGCCACGGTCCCGCTCGCCGCCGCGAGCACGGGCGTTCCGTTCGGAGCGGGGAAGTCGATCCCTTCATGGATGCCGCCGCGATAGTCGCGCGGCGCACCAGGTAAGAGATCCGGATCGCTGGGGGTATCGCCACCCTCGATGGGCAACGCGAACGTGCCCCACAGCCGGACATACGAGCGAGCGCTGCGCTCGCCGACATCGGGCGCGATGGTCGGGATGACGGGCATGGGTGTATAGCGCGGCGCGGGCGCCGGGCTTGTCACCTCGTGCGAGGAGCCCGACGCGGTGACGGCCACGACACCAAAGAGGACGACGCAGAGGATCGCGAGAAGGGTTCGCACGGTCGACTTACCCTACCGCCGGTTGCGTGCCAAAGGTCCCGCAATGCGGTTTCATGCGGGCAAGCGCCTCGCGTCGCGCCTCCAGGATTCGCGTCGGACGCCCGCGTAGAGTTTCGGGCCGTGCGCGAGTCGCCCGAAGAGATACGAGGCCTCCAAGCGCTGATCGACCGAAGCCACGCGCGAACGCGGCCCCACATGCGCGGGATCATCCATCCCGGGAAGTACTCCCTCTCCGCCGGCCAGGTGGTCAACCTTCTTGGGGGCATGCGGACGATCGCCGTCGCGGCTCCGGCGCCGAATGGCGATCCCCTGGTCGGCCCGATGGACGGTTGGTTTCTGCACGGAAGGTTCTTCTTCAGCTCCAGCGATGACGCGATCCGCATCCGCGGCTTACGTAGGAGGCCCCGCGCGAGCATCGCGTACTTCGAGGGCGAGCGCTTTCTCCTAAATGCTCACGGTCATGCTGAGCTGATGTACGCCGGCCATCCCGACGTCGGGGAGATCGACGCGATCTTTCGCGATCACTACGGAAGCAGCGCGTTCGATTGGAGCGGGCGAGGGGTCTACGTGCGGCTCGACGCTGATCGCTTCTTTACGTATTCGCGGACGCCGGAAGCATTCCCGGGTTAGGCACCTATACTCGGACGAGCGCCACCACCTTTAAGGACCGGTCCTGTGAGGCCGGGAAGGAGTGCCAGACGACCACGCTGCTCGCGGCGGACGATGTCCGCCGAGCCATCACGCGGATCGCGCACGAGATCGTCGAGCGCGATCGCGATCTCTCCGCTCTCGCCATCATCGGCATTCGCGCGCGCGGCGACGCGCTCGCCGCACGCATCCAGGCCGCCATCCGCGCCAACGAAGGCACCCTGGTCCCGCTGGGCGCGATCGATATCACTCTCTACCGCGACGACCTGACGCGTATCGGGTACGCGCCGGTGGTACGCGAGTCGGAGATCCCGTTCTCCGTCGACGGCCGCGTCGTCGTGCTTGTCGACGATGTTCTCTTCACCGGCCGCACGATCCGCGCTGCGATGGACGCCCTGGTCGACTACGGGCGTCCCCGCGCGATACGCCTCGCGGTCTTGATCGACCGTGGCCATCGCGAGCTTCCCATCCGCGCGGACTTCGTCGGCAAGAACGTGCCGACCGCTCCGGGCGACGACGTGCGCGTGCATCTCTTTGAGGTCGACGGCCGCGACGAGGTCGAGGTCGTCACGAGGGTGCCGGCATGAAGTGGAACCGGCGTCACGTGCTCGACACCGATGACTGGTCCCGGGATGAGATCGAGACGGTTCTCGATCAGACGCGGGCCATGATCGAGATCCTTCAGCGTCCGATCCGCCGCGCGCCGCCGCTGCGGGGTCGTACGGTCATCCTCTTCTTCGCCGAGTCGTCGACGCGCACGCGCGTCTCGTTCGAGCTCGCCGCG
>Ga0209805_1000247_pt1 | contig 33015 bp, 29 predicted proteins | sample GraSoiAngelo_148_FD_185905 | JGI IMG/M metagenome (GOLD analysis project Ga0209805, IMG submission 185905) | Grasslands soil microbial communities from the Angelo Coastal Reserve, California, USA - 14_1009_09_20cm (SPAdes) (version 2) | ecosystem: Environmental > Terrestrial > Soil > Grasslands ...
CGCCGTCGAGCATGGCCACCGTGCCGGTTTCGATCTTGCGCCAGCTGGAACCCGCGTCCTCGGAGCGGTAAAGGTGGCCGCGCAGGCCGAACGCCAGCAGCGCCTCGCCCGGCAGCGGCAGCACACCGAAGAACGATCCCTCGTATGGGGAGCTGAGTTCACGCCAGTTCGCGCCGCCGTCGTCGGAGCGGTACAGGTGCCCGGCCTCGCCGGCGATATACAGCCGCGAAGCGCCGGCGGACACGATGCGGTTGAGGTGATAGCCGCCTCCCGCCGCGCCCTGCGCCGCGGTGAGCGCCGACGCCGCGGGGCGCGCGTGCGCCCCGGCGGGCGGTGCGGGCGCGAACCTGCGGGCCGTCCAGCTCGCGCCACCGTCAGCGCTCGTGAGGTAGGCGCCGTAGGCACCGACGGCGATCGCCCGTCCGCCGCTGCCACACCATACGTCCAGCAGCGGGCGCTGCGCCTCGGGTGCGTAGTGGGTGCGCCTCCAGGTGCGTCCGGCATCCGCGGTGGCGAGGATGACCTCGTCGTGGCCGACCGCCACCCCGCGCCCGGCATCCTGAAAGCACACCCCGGTGAGCAGCGCCTGGGTCGGCACATCGGGCGCCTGTGTCCAGCTTCTGCCGCGGTCGTCCGAGAGCACGATGATGCCGTGCTCGCCCACCGCGACCAGCCGCGGGCCGGCCGTCGCGACCGCGATCAGGAGCGACTGCGCGGCCAGGCGCGCGGGCTCGGCGTACCGCGGCGGGGTCTCGGCGGCGCGCGCCCAGCCGACCACAGCGAGCGCAGACGTGAGAGCGAAAAAGGATTTTCGGGGGGCCGCGCTGGCGTTGCGTCCCGCGCTTGAGCGAACGCGAACCCCCTGGCCCGGTCCCCTGTCCACGGCGGCCCAGAAAATCCTGTTTTCGCTCTCGCGGATGCTCGAGTCTAGCGGATTCCGCGCCGCTCCAGCACGCTCGGTTGGTAGTCGGCGGGTGTGCGCTTGATGTTGAAGTCGTAGGACCTGGGCTCCTCGCTCTGCAGCCCGAGCGCCAGATAGCGCCCGTTGGACAGATCCATGACGAGCTCCAGATCCGTCCACAGCGCCGGCAGGTCGTAGTAGCTCATGGCGTGCCCTTCCTGCACCCGATACAGCTGTCCGCGCGTGTCGTAGCAGTCCACGGCGAGGATCTGCCAGGAATCTTCGTCCACGTACAGCGTACGGCGGCTGTACAGGTGGCTCACGCCGTGCTTGAGCGTCGTATCCACCACCCAGACGCGATGCAGCTCGTAGCGCGCCAGGTCCTGGTTGATGTGGTTCTTGTGCAGCAGCTCGCCGTACTTGAGCTTGCCGTCCTGCAGGCGGTAGGCATTGTAGGGAACGTAGATCTCTTTCTTGCCGATGAGCTTCCAGTCGTAGCGCTCGGGGCTGCCGTTGTACATGTCGAACTGATCGGAGGTACGCAGGTTGTCGGAGTTCGTGCCCGGGTTGTCGAAGGCGACGTTCGGCGCGCGTCGCACCCGGCGCTGGCCCGGGTTATAGACCCACGCGCGCCGCGCTTCCTTCGCCTGATCGAGCGTCTCCTGCACCAGCAGCACCTCGCCCGCCAGGCGCGCCGGCGCGGTCGTCTCCTGCGTGAAATACAGCAGGATGTTGTTGAGCGCCGCTTCCGTCATGCCCGGCTGGTAGTACTGAAAGTAGAACTCCTCCTTGAAGTTGACCAGCGTGTAGGCGCCGCTGGCGGTGAGCGGAGCCTGCCCCACCTGCAGCGCCGCCGCCAGGCCCCGATAACGCGTGACGTGGTTCCAGAACACCTCCACGCCGGCCTTCGGTATGGGGAACGGTGTGCCGCCGATCGCACCGCTCACTCCGTTGCCGTCCGGAACGAGCCTGGCGCTGGTCGCATTGCGCCGGGTGGCTTCGTAGATGCGCTCCGGAGCGGCCGCGCTGCGATGCGTCGGATAGACCACCATCTTGTAGTCCGGGTAGGTCTTGAACAGTGCCTTGTGACCCTCGGTGAGCCTGGCGGCGTACTGGCTGCTGTTGGCCGCGGTGATGGTGAACAGCGGCTTGTCGCCGGCGTACGGGTCGGGGTAGTGATCCCCGGCGTGATAGCCGGGGAAGCCGGCTTCGGCCGCGGATTTCAGGCCGCCGGTCCAGGCGGGAATGCTGCCGTCGGTGTTGGCGGCTTTCTCGCCGCCGAGCGGCGTGAGCTCCGCACCCAGACGCGCGGCCTCCTCCGGGCTGACCGCCCCGAAGGCCGCGGGTGCGCACAGCAGTGCTGCTGCAGCCAACCGGATCAGAGTCTTCATTGCAGCCCCTCCATTATTCGCGCGCCCGCGCCGGCCCGCGCGGCTGGTCAGAACGAGTATCTGATACTGGCCGCAACGAAGTCGCGATCGTTGCCGAGGTTGTACTGGCCGGCGCCACCGTACTGTGTATAGGACACGTCGAAGTCCCACTTGGAGCGCAGGCTCGCACCGAGGCCCACGCTGAGCGCATGACGGCCCTCGATGAAGTTACCGCCCGGACCGGGGGAGACCCCCTTCACGTCATGGCTCCAGGTGAAATGCGGCAGCAGGTTCAGTGCGCCGAGGGCGTTGTCGTACTCGAGCCGGCCGGCGACGACGTAGCCCCAGGAGAACTTGTCGGGAAACGCGTAGCCGGGCTCCACCAGGGTGGGAAACTCCGGATAGCCGCCGAGACTGGGATTGCCGCTCAGGTTCGTGCCCGGGCCGTCGTAGCGCAGACCGCGACCGACCGGCCCACCGTTGAACTCATCCTCGAGGCCCGGGATGTAATCGGCCGCGGCCTCGAACAACAGCACCGCCTGGGAGGCCTTCAGCACGTTGGCGAACACCTGCGTGGCGGTGAGCTGGGCCTGCCAGGTGTTCTTGAGCTCCCAGCCGCGGATGACCTGGCCGAGGCCGAAGGAGCCGAGCTGGTTGCACCCGGTGATAGGAGTCACGCCCTGGATACACACGCCTGGCGAGCTCACCGGCTCGCCGAGCAGCCTCGCGATCCCCGACTCGAAGGGCGTGAGAGATGCGTAGATGAGCTCGACGTCATCGAGCTGCAGCGGCACGTTGTGACGGAACGTGACCTCGCCCTGCAGCGCGGTGCCGGTCTTCTGGATCTGCGTGTTGAAGGACACGCCGAGCATCTTGATGTCCTGCGGGAATTCCTCGAACAGGCCGGCCGTCTTGCCGTACTCGTGGGTCGCGATGTTGCTCGCCTGGTTGTTGACATTGCCGCCCGCGAGCAGGGTGTTGGCGCCGATGGTGGCGTATTGCTGCGCGGTCGCGGCGCTCAGGTTGCCGCCCAGGGCCGCGGCGCGCTGCTGGCCGACGGCGGCCCCGGTAGCGACCGCGGCCGCGAACGGCAGGCCCGCGGCCAGCGCCTGAGCCGCCGCGGCGACGGCGTTGACCGCGCCGAAGGCATTGCCGAAGCCCGCCTGCGAGCCGGTCATCCCGGACACCACCGGCAGGCGGCTGGTGTAGTTCAGGAAGTAGACACCGAGCTGCGTGCCCTGGCTGAAGTTCGGCAGGTAGAGCTTGAAGTCGACGCCGAACTGCCCGGATTGCAGCGGCCTGTGATCGGGCAGGCGGTTCACCGCCTGAAAGTCGCTGATCAGGGCACCGCCCAGCGGACGGAAATCCACGCCCTGGTCGGAAATCGCTCCAAAACCCAGGAATACTCGATTGCCGCCCGGGCCGGCGAAGTCGCTGGTGCTGAAGTACGCCCCGTCGGGCTCGATGATGTCCTCGCGCCAGTCGAACAGGTACAGCAACTGGGTGCTCAGGTTCTTCGACAGCTGCAGATTGAACAGCGCCATCTCATCCGGCAGCAGCGCCTGTTTGAGCTCCGCCCCGGGCACCTGCAGTGCCGTCACGTCGAAGTGGTTGACCTCGTTGAGGCCGCCCGGGATATAGGTGCTCTCGCCCCAGTCCACGACCTGCCGGCCGAGGCGCATCTCCGCGGGCATGGTGCCGAGATTGAAGCGCCAGAACCCAAACGCATCCAGCAGGCGCGTGTAGCTGCCGGCCACGCCCTTGGCGTCATGGGTCAGCTGAATGTGATCGGTGGTGGCGTTCATGACCTCGAAATCGTAGAGGCCGGAGCCACGCAGGAAGACTCCGCCCTGCTCCTTGTAGTTGAGCGCGATCTCGCTGACGCCCGTGAGCGCCTCGCTGAAGGCGGCCTTTTTCCGGTAGTTGAGCTCGCCGTCATCGATGTTGGGGGAGTATCCGCAGCCGCCGTCGGCGATCGCAACGAGACGGCAGTCGAGGCCCGAGACGCGCCAGGCCTCGCCGTAGCCGATCGTGGTGTCCCAGCTGCCGGTCCAGTCTCCGGAGCTGCTCTGGAAGCTGACGGCCTGCGCGCTCGGCCAGCCGCCCGCGGCGAGCACGGCGGCGAGCGCCATGACGGTGAGCCGCGGACCGCGCCCGGTGTGAACTTTCCTCATGTGTTCCCCTGCTTTCCCTAAGGCCTCAAGGACGCGCACGTCGCCACGCCTGCGGGCTCGACGCCCTGAAGTCCGCCGCTGAAGTCCGTCTGAAAGTCTAATTGCCTAGGTCTGCACCACCGTAGAGCTACTCGAAGGCGATCGCGGGCAGATCGAGTGCGATGAGGAAGTATTCGAACAGGTACTGGATGACACGGATCTGATTGTGCAATCGATGATCGCTTTCCAGCAGGTGCAGGGCCGCCCGATACGCCTGCGCGAAGCGCACGCTGTGCTCGAAGGGCACCACCTCGTCGCGCCAGCCGTGCACCACGGCCGCCGGGCAGTCGAGCACGCTGGCGCGCAGCTCGGGCAGGCCCTGCATGTACAGCGCCGGCGCCATGAGGAACACGCCGCGGGCGTGCAGGAGCGACGCCGAGGTGACCGCGACGTAGCCGCCGAGACTCGAGCCGACCAGCACCAGGTCCCCGGTCAACTCCTTGCAGAAATCCACCAGCCTGGCCACGCGTGCCCGCGGCTCATCGATCCCGCGGTAGTCGACCGAGTGCGCCAGGTAGCCTTCGCTGCGCGCCACCTCCGCGAGCGCGGAGATCTTGCGCCCCCAGGGCCCGCTCTCCTGCCCGTGAGAGAACACCACGTGGCGGGAAGCCTCGGGCGCTTGCACGCCAGGCTCAGCGCTGTGAGCGGCACTCATAAGCGCGAATAATGCAGGCAATGGAAACGTTAAGCCAATCATCCCGGCGCCCGCCGGCGCAGGCGGCGGGCTGGCAGTTCTGGGTCGATCGCGGCGGTACGTTTACCGATGTCATCGGTCTGTCGCCCGCCGGCGAGCTGCACGTGCGCAAGGTGCCCTCGGCGAGCGCCGGCGGCGCGGCGGACGACCCGGGCTTGCGCGCGGTGCGCGCGATTCTCGCCGCCGCCGGCGCCGCCCCGCGTGCCGTGGCGGCGGTCAAGGTCGGGACCACCGTCGCGACCAACGCGCTGCTCACGCGCAGCGGCGCGCCGGTGGTGCTGGTGACCAGCGCCGGTTTCGCCGATGCGCTGCGCATCGGTTACCAGAACCGGCCCGACATCTTCGCGCGCCACATCGTGCTGCCCGAGCCCCTGTACGGCACCGTGATCGAGGCGCACGAGCGCATCGATGCGCACGGCGCGGTGCTGACGCCGCTGGATGGGGCGCGCCTGCGCGCGGACCTCAGCCGCGTGCGCCGCGCCGGTGCGCGCGCGGTGGCCATCGTCTTCCTGCATGGCTGGCGCCACCCGCAACACGAGCAAGAGGCAGCAAGCTGCGCACGCTCGCTCGGCTTCGAGGAAGTGTCGGTGTCGCACGAGCTGTCGCCGCTGGTGCGCTACGTCAGCCGCGGCGACACCACGGTCCTCAATGCCTACCTCGCGCCGCCGCTGCGCAGCTACGTCGGCGCGCTGCACGAGCAGCTGCGCGCGCTCGATCCGCAGGTGCGCCTGACGCTCATGCAGAGCAACGGCGGACTGGCGGCGGCGGAGAGCTTCCACGCCATGTCGAGCGTGTTGTCGGGGCCCGCGGGCGGGCTCATCGGCATGCGCTGGGTCGGGGAGCGCCTGGGCTACCCGCGCCTGATCGGCTTCGACATGGGCGGCACGTCCACGGACGTGTCACTGATCGACGGCGAGCTGCCGCAGCGCTTCGAGCACCTCATTGCCGGAGTGCGCCTGACCCAGCCGATGCTGGACGTGCACAGCATCGCCGCGGGCGGCGGTTCGGTGCTGAGCTTCAGGGACGGCCGCTTCGCGGTCGGCCCGGCCTCCGCGGGCGCGGACCCGGGGCCGGTGTGCTATGGGCGCGACGGACCCCTGACACTCACCGACGTGCAGGTGCTGCTCGGGCACCTGCGGCCCGACACCCTGCCCGCGCTCTTCGGGTGCGACGGCCGCTCGCCCATCGATGCCGACGCGGTGGCGCGCCGCTTCGCCGCACTCACCGCCGAGCTCGGCGCGCAGGGCGCGCCCGGCGGCTGCGCCGAGAGGGTCGCCGAATCGTTCCTCGAGGTGGGGGTCGAGTCGATGGCGAACGCCATCCGCCAGGTATCCACCCGTCAGGGGCGCGATGCGGGCGAGTTCACGCTGTTCTGCTTCGGGGGCGCGGCCGGCCAGCACGCCTGCCGCGTCGCGCGCGCCGCCGGCGTGCGGCGCATTCTCGTGCATCCGCTGGCGAGCGTGCTGTCCGCCTTCGGCATCGGCGTGGCGGACCGCCTCGCCGTGCGCCGCGCGAGCCTGCGTCAGCTGCTCGACGAGCCCGGGCTCGCCGCGGCGCGCGCCGCGCTTGCCGCCCTCGAAGCGCAGGCGCGCACTGAGCTCACCTCCCAGGGCGGTGAAGGCGGGCGCGTGCGGGTCGCGCGGCTGCTGGAGCTGCGGGCCGGGGACAGCGACATCACGCTGTCGGTTCCGCTCGCGCCCCTGGAGCAGGTGCGGCGGCGCCTGCACGCGGATCACCTGCTGCGCTTTGGCTTTGCCACGCACACCCTCGCGGTGGTGATCGAGGCGCTGCGCGTGGAGGCGCGCCTCACCTCGGTCGATGCCGCAACGCTCGCCATCCCGGAAGCTCCGGCAGTGGCCGAGCTGCCGCAGCGGGTGCGCGCCTGGTTCGGCGCCTGGCGCGAGGTGCCGCTCGTGCCCATGAGCGCGCTGCGCGGGGAGTTGCCGGGGCCGGCGCTGATCGTCGAGCCGCACAGCACGGTGGTGCTGGAAGAAGGCTGGCGTGCGCGGCGCCTCGTCGGCGGGGAGCTGCTGCTCGAGGATGACGGGGCGGCGCGCCCGGCGCTCGCCCCGGCGGTTGATGCCGCCCGCATCGAGATATTCAACAACCTGTTCATGCACATCGCCGAGCAGATGGGCGAGGTCCTCAGGGCGACCGCGCAGTCGGTCAATATCCGCGAACGCCTCGACTACTCCTGCGCCCTGTTCGACGGCGACGGCGGCCTGGTGGCCAACGCGCCGCACATGCCGGTGCATCTGGGCTCGATGGGCGCGAGCGTGCGCTCGGTCATCGCGGCGCAGCAGGCGCGGCTGCGTCCGGGAGACTCGTGGCTCCTGAACAGTCCCTACCACGGCGGCACCCATCTGCCGGACATGACGGTGGTGACGCCGGTCTTCGTGGGCGGGCAGGCGCAGCCGGATTTCTTCGTCGCCTCGCGCGCGCATCACGCCGACATCGGCGGCATGACGCCCGGCTCCATGCCGCCTTTCAGTCGCGCGATAGAGGAGGAAGGCGCGCTGTTCGAATGCTTTGCGCTGGTGAGTGCCGGGACGCTGCGCGAGAGCGAGTTGCGCGCGGCGCTCACCGCAGGTCCCTGGCCGGCACGCAGGCCCGAGCAGAACCTCGCGGACCTGCGCGCCCAACTGGCCGCCAACGCGCGCGGCATCGCCGAAATCGGCCGCGCCGTGCGGCGCCACGGTCTGGATACGATGCGCGCCTACATGCGGCACGTGCAGGACAACGCCGCGCAGTGCGTGCGCAACGCCATCGGGCGGCTGCAACCCGGGAGCTTTCGCTACGAAATGGACGGCGGGCAGCTGATCGCGGTGCGCGTCGACATCGACCGCGAGCGGCGCCGCGCGCGCATCGATTTCACCGGAACCTCACCCCAGGGCGCGCACAACTTCAACGCCCCGCGCGCGGTGTGTACGGCGGCGGTGCTGTACGTGTTCCGTACGCTGATCGAGTGGCCGATTCCCCTGAACGAGGGATGCCTCGAGCCGCTGGAGATCGTCATTCCCGCCGGATCGCTCCTCGACCCGCGCCCTCCCGCGGCGGTGGCGGGAGGGAACGTGGAGACCTCACAGTGCATCGTCGATGCGCTGTACGCAGCGCTGGGAATTCTCGCCGCTTCCCAGGGAACCATGAACAACCTGACCTTCGGGGATGCGCACCTGCAGTACTACGAGACCATCGCCGGTGGCGCCGGCGCGGGGGTGGACTTCGACGGCTGCGACGCGGTGCAGACTCACATGACCAACTCGCGCCTCACCGACCCGGAGATCCTCGAGAGCGAGTTCCCGGTGCTGGTGCGGGAGTTCGCGATCCGCCGCGGCTCGGGTGGCGCCGGACGGCACCGCGGCGGCGATGGCATCGTGCGGCGGCTGGAGTTTCGTGCCCCGTTCTCCGCAGCCTTGCTCGCCAATCATCGCCGCATTGCGCCCTTCGGGCTGCAGGGCGGGCAGCCCGGCGCCCGCGGTGAGGCGCGCATACGCCGCGCCGGCGGGGCGGTGGAGCCCCTGGGCGCCACGGCGCGCTTCGAGGTCGGACCGGCGGACGAGCTCCTCATCCTGACACCGGGCGGGGGTGGCTTCGGTTCACCGTAAAATCGCGGTCTCGATCTCCCACTCGACCCGGTGCTTCGCGGTCGCGGAGCGGTTCACCGACACCGGCCGCACCCGGCTCGCGCCGGCGCAATGCGTCACCAGCCAGGTGTCGAACACCCCCGGCTTGCTGCTGGCGAACCCGAACAGCAGGTTGAATTTGCCTTCGGCGAGAGTCTGCGGCCGGTTGACACGCTCATCGCTGATGACGAAGTGGCTCTGGTCGGTGCCGGCGCCGGCAAAGGCGCCCTGCGCCGCCAGGGCGTCCAGAAAGGTCTCGACCCGGGCCTGGGCGCGCTGCCAGGTCGCAGGCCCATTATGTTCCAGCAGCACCCAGCGCGTGCCCTGCTCGATGCTCGCCGCCACGAACAGCGCCAGGCGCCGTGCCGAGAGGTACTGCCAGTCGCAGACACCGCCGCCCGCGCCCAGGGTGCGCGGGCTCACGTCGGGGCGCGAACCGACCCGCACCGACAGCAAGGTATTGACGCCCGCCTGCGCCAGCCGCATCCGATCGGCGTCGGACACTCCCACCGCCGGACGCAACCCGGGACGCAGAATCGCCTCCTCGCTCTGCGCCCCCGCCCACACCGGCCAGGTCTCATCGGAGCGGGCGATCATGCCCGCCGCGGCGCCGCAGGAACCGAAGGTCTCTATGCGGCCGCGCAGCCGATCGAACGCCTGCACGCGCGGGTAGTACATGAGGGCGCTGTCGCTGCGGAACGGCCAGACCCGCAGGGCATCGAGCGCGGCGGGCGCGGACGTCCAGCTTGCTGGCGGGTCGACCAGCAGCAACGCCTGCCGGTCGCGGCACAGGCGCGCCGCCACCAGCAAGCTCGACAGTCCCACATCGCGCTCGCGCGTCAACGGCGGGATGCACAGCAGGTTGAAGCGGGCGACGCCCTGCAGCGCAAACAGCCCGGTGCCGCTGCCGGCGGCGCCGATGATGTCGTAGTCGGTGAGCGGCGCGCCGTCATCCCCGTCGGGATTGGAGAGCGTGTAGCCGACCGCGACGCCACCGGGTCCGCCGGCGGAGCGATCCGGGCGCTGCGCGGGAACCGCACCCGCCACGCGCACCAGGCGCGATCCGAGCAGCAGGTCGGGGACGAAGCGGCCGGAAGCGGGCACCACCGACACGCGCCGGTAGATCTCCTGGTCCTCCACCAGCTCCGAGCCGGCGGTGCGCACGCGCTGCACCACCAGATTGAAGCGGTCGCGCTCGGCGCTGTTCAGCCCGTCATAGTCCACCGAGGCGCGCAGGTACTCGCGCGAGCCGGGATTCACGGCCACCAGCTTGAGTTCGCTCCCGCCCGCCGGCAGGGAGAGGGTCGGCGGGCGCGCGCCGTTGGCGACGCGCACGATCAGTGCCTCGCGACCCCCATTCTCGAAGAACTGCTCGACCGCGTAGGAGAGGGTCGAGGGCTGCCACAGGCCGCCGAAGTGCCGCTGGAACTCGCTGAAGCTCGTGGTGCGCAGCGCCTGGTTGACCGGGCCCTTGAGGGTGCGGCCGACGAAAGCGGCGATTCCGGTGGGCACGCGCTCAATCGCGTGTTCGGTGCGGCTTTGTTGTACGAGTTCTACGCCGGACGCGGGGCTATCGGCCACTCAAGCGCCTCTTGGGATCTGCCCGCGCGACTCTAACACAGCGTGTCAGCGGGTAGTCGGATTCCGGGCCGCTCCCGGCTCGCTGCGCTGCCGCGCGCCTTCCTCCCTGAGGCGCTGCGCCTCTTCGGCGCGCGCGCGCTCCACATCCTCGCGCTTGCGCGCGATCTCCGCCAGCATCAGCTGCAGCCACTCGGACAGCGCCGTCACGGCGCACACTCCTCAGCCGCCATTCTTGGGGCGCGCCGGTGGCGCCTCGGCGGTGTCGGCCGGGGCCGGGGCATCGGCGGTCTGCTCGGGCGTATCCTCGGCCGGCGCGCCCGGCTCGATCTCGGACAGCATCTGCTTGAAGGAGGCTTCATCCATGGGCAGGTCCGACTTGCCATCCCAGGTGGAGCCTTCCGGAAGCACGTTCTGCACGCGCGGCGCCCCGGCCAGGACCTCATCGACCGTAGCGTCGGAGGCGGTGATCGGGACGGGCACGCCGCGCGGAGCGCGCGCGAGCGCCGACACCAGCGTCCAGTCGACTTGGGTACCGTGCTCCTTCAGCTGCTGTTGCAGCGTCACGGCCAGGGACTTGCTGAGGAGCCGGCGCTGGGCGTTCGCCCAGTCGCGCGTATCGTCCTCCAGAACGTCAAAGGGCTGCATGTACAGCTGCCCGTCACGCCAGCCGAACACGAACGGTTGATTGACCACGCGCACCTGGGTGCCGAGGGGCACCATGGCGAAGAACTGGGCGATGTCCTCCGGGTACAGGCGGATGCAGCCGTGGCTCGAACGCAGCCCGACGCCGGCCGGCTTATTGGTGCCATGAATCAGGTAGCTCGGCCACTGCAGGTAGAACGCGTACTTGCCCAAGGGATTGTCCGGTCCGGGCCCGATCACCGGATCGAGATCCTCGCCGTTCTCGTGGTGCTCCTTGCGCACCGAGAGCGGCACGCGCCAGGTGGGATCCTGCTGGCGGCGCACGATCTTCGTGACGCCCTCCGGAGTTCGCCAGCCCACCTTGCCGATGCCGATGGGGTGAGTGAGCACGACGGGCGGTGCGCCGCGCCCGACCGGGGGATAGTAGAAGATCCGCATGGCCGCGATGTTGATCACGAGCCCGGTGCGCGGCGCGTTCGGCAGAATGAACTGCGACGGAACCACGATCTCCCGGCCCTCCCCCGGCAGCCAGGGGTCGACCTTGGGATTGGCGCGCACGATCTCCTCGTACCCGACGTTGAAGCGACGCGCGATATCGCTGAGCGTGTCGTCCTTGCTGGCCGTCACCACCTGCACGACGCCGACGACGTCCTGAGCGGGGTCGAGCTCGAAGCGCTCGTTGGCCACGGGCGGGGGCAGCGCCGGCGCCGCCGGCGGGGCCGGCGCTGGGGGAGGCGCCGGGTGCCGAAACGGGGCGAAGAGCGAGCACCCCGCGATCAGCAGGCACGTCAGCGCGGCAGTGGCGCGGGCCGTGGAGGCAACCTTCATGGTGGAATTATGACCGAGTTCGCCGGGGCGCGAAGGGCGTCGGTGATGCGCTACAGCAGCACGGGCTGGTTGGGCAGCTCGTGGTCGCTGTGGTGCCGCCCCGGGAAGTGCCGTCCCAGCAGTGCCGCCACGCCCTCGATACCCGCGATCGAGCCTTCGCCATAGCGCCTGGCGCGGTAGTGCTGCTCCATCTGCCGGCACACCGCCTGCCACTCAGGCTGCGCGATGCGCTCGGCGATGCCGCGGTCGGCGATGATCTCGACCACCCGGTCCGCCATGAGCACGTAGATGAGGACACCGTTGTTGTGCGCCGTGTCCCATACGCCGAGCTGTCCGAACAGCTGCAGCGCGCGCAACCGCGGCGGCAGGTCGTGCCACAGCTCCGGCAGATCCAGGGCGGTCTCGACCACGAAGCGAATCTCCCCCGCATGCTGCGCTTCGCAGCGGCCGATGGCCTGCTCGATGGCGGCGCGAACCTGCGGCGTGAAGCGCCGGCGCGTGCTCCAGCGCGTGGTAGCGAGGTGGCGAATGAGGCGCAGGAATCGCATGACTACGTCCCTCCTACCAGCTTCCGGAGGCGCCGCCGCCTCCGAATCCTCCGCCACCACCGCTGAATCCACCGCCGCCGAATCCTCCGCCCCCGAGGCCGCCGCCGAATCCGCCGAAGCCCCCGGCACGCGGGTAGCTCGACCAGCCGCTGCCACGCGCCAGACCGCCGAGCAGCGTGAACAGGAACGCGCCCGCCGCGGCGAGCAGCGCCAGGAGCAGCGCGTAGCCGGCGATCCACACCAGCAGGCCCGTGCCGACCGCGGTGAAGGCCGAGCCCAGCGTGCGTCCGAAGACCCCGCGCAGCAGCACCGAACCGACGAACACCGCGAACAGCATCAGCGGCAAGGGGCTCGAGCCGTGCGCGCGCCGGCCGGACTGCCACTCGTGCTCGGGGGGCGGCAGCGGCTCGCCTTCGATGAGCTTCATCATCTGCTCGAGGCCGGCGTCGATGCCGGCGTAGTAATTGCCCTGGCGGAAGGCGGGCCGCAGGGTCTCCGAGATGATGCGGTTGCACATGGCGTCGGTCAGGACACCCTCGAGACCATAGCCGACCTCGATGCGCACGCGGTGATCGTTCCTGGCAATGATCAGCAGCGCGCCGTCATCCACCTTGTGCCGGCCGAGCTTCCACTCATCGACCACCCGGATCGAGTACTGCTCGATCGGCTCCGGTTCGGTCGTCGCCACGAGCAGCAGCGCGAGCTGCGAGCCCCTGGCGGACTCGAACGCCGCGAGCTTCTGCTCGAGCGCGCTCTGCTGCTCCGCGCTCAGGGTACCGGTGAGATCGGTGACGCGCGCCGTCAGCTTCGGGATCGGCTGCAGGCCCTGTGCGCCCGATGGGAGCGATGGGGCCGGCGAGGCCGGCGGCATCGCCCCAAGGCCCAGCAGCGCCAGCGCCAGTCCCGCCCGCGCTCGGGCGCCGCTCGAGCCGGCGGTCATTTCGTTGCGGGTTGTCCCGGGGACGCCGCGGCAGCGGCCGGCGCGGCCGGTGCCCCGGGGGGCGAGGTGTCGAAGCTGACCGTCGGGGCGGTCGCGATCTGCTGCTCGTTGGCGACCTGGAAGCTCGGCTTCACCTGGAAACCGAACATCTTCGCCGTGAGATTGACGGGGAAGGAGCGCACCGTCACGTTGTAAGCCTGCACCGCCTGGATGTAGCGATTGCGCGCCACGGTGATGCGGTTTTCAGTGCCCTCGAGCTGCGATTGCAGATCGCGGAAATTCTGGTCCGACTTCAGCTGCGGATAGTTCTCGACCACTACCATCAGGCTCTTCAGCGCCTGGGTGAGATCGCCCTGCGCGGCCTGGTACTTCTGGAACAGCTGCGGGTTATTGAGTACCTCGGGCGTCACCTGGATGGAGCTCGCCCGGGCGCGCGCCTCGGTCACCCCGATCAGCACCTTCTGCTCCTGGGCCGCGTAGCCCTTCACGGTGTTGACGAGATTCGGGATGAGATCGGCGCGGCGCTGATACTGATTCACGACCTCGGACCAGGCCGCCTTGACGCCCTCGTCCTGTTGCTGCAGGGAGTTGTAACCGCAGCCTGACAGGCCCAGGACCGCGGCACCCACAAGGGCGAGAAACCACGCGCGCATCGAGTTCTCCTTGGCTTACCACCCGGTCCCCTGCGGCCGGGGGGCGTGGATTGTCACACGCACGCAAGGGCGCGTCGATTGCGCCCGCGGCGCGGGCGGGGGCGGCCGGCGCGAGGGCCGGCGCCAAAAAAAACCCCAGGTTTTGAGGCCTGGGGTTGATAAGGGCGGACCTTCGATGAAGGGAAGGAAGTCCGCCAGGGGATCGTCAGTGCAATCGCGCCCAGTGCAGGATCCGGATGTCCTCACAGTCCAGGTCGAAGCTCTGTGCCAGCAGCGCGCGCAGCTCACGGTTGGCGCGCGTGTTGCTGAGCGGCTCGCGCAGCTCGACTACGCCGCTCCATTCGCTGCCGCAGGGAGGGCTTTGCGCCTTGCCGCCGCCGGTGACGAAGTGCGTGTAGTACTTGGTAGCCACGGTCACAGGTTAGTAGCCCCGCGCGGCATTCGTCCGTGAGATGTTCCACAGAACCCCCGATTTCTGTTAAAGGGATTGCGACATAATTCACAGGATTTCCGGCCCATGAGTCGCTTAGCGCAAGCGTCGCCGGCGGGCTCGAAGTACATCACGCCGGAGGGCGCGCGCCGCCTGCGCCTGGAGCTCGAGCTTCTCTGGCGCGACGAGCGCCCCAGGGTCTGCCAGGCGGTGGCGGCCGCCGCCGCCCAGGGGGATCGCTCCGAGAACGCCGAGTACACCTACGGCAAGCGCCGCCTGCGGGAAATCGACCGCCGGGTACGCTTCCTGCGCCGGCGGCTCGCGGGCATGGTGGTGGTCGACCAGCCGCCCGCCGACCCGGCGCGCGTGTTCTTCGGGGCGTGGGTACTGCTCGAGTCGCCGGACGGAGCGCAGTCACGCTACCGCATTGTCGGTCCCGACGAGTTCGACCGCGCCCCCGGCTACATCAGCATGGACTCGCCCCTCGGGCGCGCGTTGCTGCGCAAGGCCCTCGACGACGAGGTGATCGTGGAGGCTCCCGGGGGCAGCCGCGCGTACGTGATCGTGTCGATCGAGTACCCGCGCGACTCCCCGTGAGCCAAGCACGCCGGCGGCGCGCCGCTCACGCCGATCCGCGCTCACCAGAGCACCCGGACGTTCTTGAACTGCCAGGGGTCGTTGCGGTCGAGGTCCTCGGGGAACAATCGCTCGCGCTCGTGCAGCGGCGTCCAATCCGTGTACTCCCCGACCACCGGACCCAGATACGGCATGCAGATCTCGAGATTGCGGCGGAAATCCATCTCATCCGGCTCGATCACACCGAGATTGGGGTTCTCCATCGCCCACAGCGCCCCGGACAGCACCGCCGCACACACCTGCAGACTCGTGGCATTGTTGTACGGGGCGAGCTTGCGCGCCTCCCCGATCGACAGTTGCGAGCCGTACCAGTAGGCGTTCTTGCGGTGGCCGGCGAGCAGCACCCCCAGCTCGTCGACGCCGCTCAGGATGTCGTCCATGAGGATGCGCTGGCGCTCCTGCTGCACGTAGTTGCGCCCGGCGAGCTCGTGCACCGACATCACGGCGGAATCGCACGGGTGATAGGCATAGTGCACCGTGGGCCGGTACGCCACCTGCATGCCATCGCGCACCGTGAAGTAGTCCGCCATCGAGATGGACTCGCCGTGCGTGATGCACCAGCCGTGGAAATGGCCGGCGCCCGGCGTCCAGGTGCGCACGCGGGTGCCGGCGCCGGGCTGCGTCAGGTAGATCGCCGCCAGGCAGCCGGAGTCATGGCGCTTGCCGTCGCGCGGAAAGTTGCGCTCGTGCGTGCCCCAGCCCATCTCGCACGGCTGCGAGCCCTCGCCGACGAAGCCGTCGATCGACCAGGTGTTGACGAATTCGCCCGGCTGCTTCGGCTTGCCCGGGATCTGCGTGTCGCGCTCGGCGATGTGGATGACTCTCACGCCGAGGCGGCGGGCCAGCTCGCCCCACTCGGCGCGCGAGCTGGGCTTGCCGGCCTCCACCTTGGTGTCGGCGGCGATGTTCAGCAGCGCCTGCTTCACGAAGTGCGACACCAGGCCCGGGTTGGCGCCGTGAGTGAGCACCGCGGTGGGAGCGCGCGCATTGCCGGCCCGCAACGCCAGCGCCTCCTCGCGCAGCACGTAATTGGTGCGCCGGGCGGCGGGGACGGTCGGGTCGGTGTAGCCGCCCGGCCAGGGCTCGATGCACGTGTCCAGGTACATCGCGCCCTTTTCCCAGCACAGCTTGATGAGCGCGACGCTCGACACCTCGACCGAGACGTTGATGAGGAAATCCCCGCGCCCCAGCAGCGGATTGAGCACGCGGCGGTAGTTCTCGCGCGTGAGCCGCTCCTTGACGAACTTGACGCCGTACCTGGCGGCCTCCTCGTTCCCCTTGTCCTCCGCGGTCACGATCGTGAGGCGCTCGGGCGCAATGCCGATGTGCCGCAGGATCAGCGGCAGCACGCCCTGGCCGATGCTGCCAAAACCCACGAACAGGATCCGTCCTGGAAACTCGAGATGAATCTTGTCATTGCTGCTCATGATGCGGCTTCAGTTCTGCCTTCGCGCCACGCAGGCGCGCGGCTGTGAAGGGTATCATTCGCGCGGCGCAATTTCCGCGCTTGCCGTCTTGAGCGGTCGTTCAGCGCCAGTGAGGAGGATAGGTGCGCTCGTAGCCGGGCAGGGCAGCGACGCGCGCGAGCCAGCGGCCGAGCGACGGATAGTTCACCTCCACCGGCATGAAACGCGAGGACAGCTCGCGCGCCTGCGGGCGCTCGAGCGCGCGCTTCAGCAGCTGGATGCCGGGGAAGATGACCATGTCGACCGCCGAGCAGGCATCGCCCACGATCCAGTCGGACTTCGACAGCCGTCCCTCGATGGTGCGCGCCTCGTTGGCGACCGCGTGCAGCGCGTCCGTGATCTCATCGCCGGACAGATCCGCGTTGCCCTGAAATACCCCGGAGGCGATGGCGGTGAGCCGCGGCTCGATGTACGCCTGGTATTCGCAGATGACGCGCATGATGGTGCCGGCTTCCTCGGGCGTGCGGCCGAAGATCGGCGGCTGCGGGTACTTCAGGTCCAGGTAGTACAGGATCGCGAGCGACTCGAAGCACACGTAATCCCCGTCCTTGAGCACCGGCACGCGGCCGCGGGGATTGAGCGCCAGCATCTGCGGAGACTTGTGCTCCTGTTTGGAGAACTGCAGCAGGTGGCTCACGTAAGGCAGACGCTTGTACTCGAGCGCCAGCAACACGCGCCACGCGACGGGACTGCCACTGCCCCAGAAAACCTCGATGGCCATCGCGCCCCCACGGGAGGTGATGGCCCGATTGTATCGACAACCGCACAACGCCGAAAATGCATGCCAGGCGCCAAGCATAAGGACCGTCCCGCCATGCCGACGACGCTGATCGAGCCAGCGGCCCTCAGCGCGCATCTCGCCGATCCCGACTGGGTGATCGTCGACTGCCGTTTCGAGCTCGCGCGCCCTGAGTGGGGCGCGCTCGCCTGGGCCGCCGGACACATTCCAAACGCGCTGTACGCCCATCTGGATCGTGATCTGTCCGGAGCGCGCACCGCGCTCACGGGCCGCCATCCGTTGCCGGCGATCGCAGCTCTCAGCGCCACGTTCGGGCGCTGGGGGATAGATAAAGAGGTACAGGTCGTGGCCTACGACCAGGGCGTGGGCGCCTATGCCGCGCGGCTGTGGTGGCTGCTGCGCTGGCTCGGACATGAGCAGGCGGCGGTGCTCGACGGCGGCATCGGCGCGTGGGAGCGTGCCGGCTTGCCGCTCGACACGGCCGCCACGGTGCGCGCGCGGCGGCGCTTCACGGCCGCCCCCGCCGAGGCTGTGGTGGTGACGACGCCGGCGCTCGCGCGCATCGTCGCCGCCGGCGCCCTCACGCGCGGGGAGCTGACCCTCGTGGACGCGCGCAGCGCGGATCGCTTCGCCGGTGAGAACGAGACGCTCGACCCGGTCGCGGGCCACATCCCCGGCGCGCGCAACCATCCGTTCGCGGGCAATCTTGATGCGCACGGGCGCTTCCTTGCCGCGCCCGAGCTGCGCCGGCGCTGGGCCGGTACGCTGCGCGAGCGCGCGCCACAGACGCTGATTGCGATGTGCGGCTCCGGCGTCACGGCCTGCCACAACCTGCTCGCGCTCGAAGCCGCGGGGCTGCCCGGCGCGCGGCTCTACGCGGGGTCGTGGAGCGAGTGGATCCGCGATCCGGCGCGACCGGTGGCACGGGGTGGGGAAACTTCCTGACGGGACACTCTTCCTGGTCACGCAATTTTGATATAACGCGCCCCGTGGCTGCAGATCCCAAGAGCGCCCTCAACGGCCAGCGCAAATTCAATCCCGCACAGCCCTGGCGGGTCGAGGACTCCCTCGAGCTCTACCACGTCGAGGCGTGGGGCAAGGGCTACTTCGGCGTCAACGACAGCGGCCACGTGGTGGTGCGGCCGGACACGACGCAGCGGCACGAGATCGACCTGTACGAGGTGGTCGAGGGGCTGCAGGCCCGCGATTTGACCACGCCGGTGGTGGTGCGCTTCTCCGACATCCTCGCGCACCGCCTGCGGCGCCTGCACGATGCGTTCGCCCAGGCGATCACCGAGAACGAGTACCGCAACCGCTATGCGGCCGTTTACCCGATCAAGGTGAACCAGCAGCGCCTGGTCGTGGAAGAGGTGTATCGCTACGGGCAGGAGTTCGGTTTCGGGCTCGAGGTGGGCTCAAAGCCGGAGCTGCTCGCGGTGATGGCGATGACCGAGAACGCCCCGGAGCGGCTCATCATCTGCAACGGCTTCAAGGACGACAGCTACATCGAGGCGGTGACGCTCGCCACCAAGCTCGGCCGCACCATCATCCCGGTAGTGGAGAATTTCGAGGAGCTCGGGCTCATCCTCAAGCACGCGCAGACCTATCAGGTGCGCCCGCGCATCGGGGTGCGCGTGAAGCTCTTCAGCGAGGGCTCCGGGCGCTGGAGCGCATCCGCCGGGGAGCGGTCGAAGTTCGGCTTATTCATCACCGAGATCCTCGAGCTGTTCAACGTGCTCAAGCAGCACGACATGCTCGACTGCCTGCAGCTGGTGCACTGTCACCCGGGCAGCCAGCTGCAGGACATCCGCCGCGTCAAGGAGGCGATCAACGAGCTGGCGCATGTCTACGCGGAGCTCAAGCTCATGGGCGCGGGACTGCAGTACATCGACGTCGGCGGGGGCCTGGGGGTCGACTACGACGGCAGCGGCACGAACTTCGCCTCGTCGATGAACTACACGCTCAATGAATACGCCAGCGACGTCGTCTACCGGATCGCGAGCGTGTGCAACCTGCGCGACATTCCGCACCCCATGATCGTGAGCGAGTCCGGTCGCGCGGTGGCGGCGTACCACAGCGTGCTGATATTCGATGCGCTCGGCTCCTCGGCGCTCGATAAGTTCAGGGTCACCGGGGACCGGGCCGAGGACTACGGCGGCGATGAGGAACTGCCGCAGCCGGTGCAGGATCTGTTCGAGGCCTATCGTGCGGTGAGCGAGCGGCGCCTGGTCGAGTGCTATCACGACGCCCTCACCGCCCGCGAGCAGGTGCTGCAGATGTTCAACCTCGGCCTGCTGTCGCTCGAGTTCCGCGCACTCGCCGAGCGGCTATACTGGGCCACCTGCGCCAAGATCCGCGACTCCTGCCGCAAGCTCGAGCGTCTGCCGGAGGAGCTCGAGGATCTGGAGTCGATTCTCTCCGACACCTATTTCTGCAACTTCTCGGTGTTCCAGTCGCTCCCGGACAGCTGGGCGATCGACCAGCTGTTCCCGATCCTGCCCATACACCGCCTGCAGGAGCGTCCCACCCGCACCGCCGTGCTCGCCGACATCACCTGCGACTCCGACGGCAAGATCGATCGCTTCGTGTCGCTGCGCGACGTGAAGCGCACGCTCGAGCTGCATGAGCTCAGGGCGGACGAGAGGTACTACCTGGCGGTGTTCCTGGTCGGCGCCTACCAGGAGACCCTCGGCGACCTGCACAATCTCTTTGGCGACACCCATGTGGTGCACGTGCGCCTGCACGACGAAGGCGGCTGGTGGATCGAAGAGATCGTCAAGGGCGACACGGCCAACAAGGTGCTCGAATACATGGAGTACGACGTCGCGGAGCTGTATCCGGCGCTGGCGCGCGACTGCGAGCGCGCCATCCGCGACGGGCGCATGACACTCGCGCAGAGCCAGGCCCTCAAGCGCTTCTACGAGAGCGAGCTCGACGGCTACGCGTATCTGGAGCCTGCCGGGACCTGAGCGTTTGATCCAACTGACAATACGGCCGCCGCCGGGGGATACCACCATGCTGCTCAAGTCGCCGCCTGGCTGCTGCTGCTTCCCGGTCTGCTTGCCGGTTGCGCAACGCCCACCAAGATGGCCTATTCGGACGAATTCAAAACGGTCGTCAAGCCGAGCGATGCGGTCTTTCTGATGACCGCGACCATCAAGAACACCTACCACCCCTCCTTCCAGCCGCGGCTGCTGCTGGTGAACGTGGAGAAGGCCGGCGCCAAGGAGAAGGCGGATCGCTTCAACTTCACGATGGACAAACAGGCGCGGCTGAAGGAAGCGGATTCACACGAGGAGGGCAACTCGTACCTGCTGCGCCTGCAGCTCCCGCCCGGTCACTACGTGATTCGCGGGCTGACATGCCTGTCGGGGCACTTTCCGATCATCGGCACGTTCTTTGCGCCGCTGCACGAGGAACTCACCGTGACGCAGCCCGGCGTGTTCTATCTCGGCCACGTTGACGCCACCGTTCGCGAGCGCACCGGGGGCGAGTTCAAGGCCGGGCCGTCGATTCCGCTGATCGACCAGGCGGCCGCCGGCGCCTCCGGCGGCACCTTCGACGTGCTGGTGTCTGATCGCTGGGGCGTGGACGAGGCGACCTTCCGCAGCACCTTCGCGCCACTCGGCAACGCGCGCGTTGAGAAAGCGATTCTGCAGCCCTTCAACCGCGCGCTCGCCCAGGACTGGTGGGAGAAGCACTGAGCGCGGCGCCTAGGAGCGCGCCTCCCGGAGCGTCAGCGCGGCGAGCACCACGCAGACGGCGGCGGCCACGCGGTGCACCCACTTGAGCGGCAGGGCGTTCGAGGCCGCCTCCCCCAACAGCACCACCGGCACATCCGCCAGCATCATGCCGAGGGTGGTGCCGGCAACGACCGCGACCAGCGCGTGGTAGCGGGCGGCGAGCGCCACGGTGGCGATCTGCGTCTTGTCGCCGATCTCCAGCAGGAAGAACGAGATCAGCGAGCTGCCATAGGCCCCGAAGCGCCCCGGCCGCGCCCCCGCGGCCAGCGGCCTGTCGGGAATCAGCATCCACAGCGCCGTGGCGAGGAAGGACGCGGCCAGCAGGTAGCGCATCACCGCCGGACTGATGCTCGCTGCGAGCAGCGTGCCGAGCGCGCCGGCGGCGAAGTGGTTGACGAGAGTGGCGCTGAGGATCCCGCAGGTCACCGGCACGGGCGCCCGGAAGCGCGCCGCCAGCAGCAGGGCGAGAAACTGTGTTTTGTCGCCGATCTCGGCGAGCGCGACGACGCCCGCCGAAACGAGAAATGCCTCCATAACACCCTTGGTTTGCGTCCCGCAAAGGCCGGGAGTAGCATGCCACGTGCGTTCGTATCCGTCGTGGATGAGTGCGCTTTGTCGAATGTGTTGACTTCATCTCCCGCCTCGCGCTTCTCATCCGTGCGCGAACGCAGGTGCAGGCCGCTGGCCCAAGCGCTGCGCATTGACTGACCGCCGATCGTGTGCCTTGAAGCCTTGACCTGTTTGACTGTTCACGCGGTACATGCGACCGACCCGTGCGGCTCGCCGCTGTCCGCTTTTGCAAGAGAGACTTCCTGATGACGACGATTTACGTGGGCAACCTGCCCTTCAACGCCACCGAGCAGGACGTGAAGGCCCTGTTTGAACGTCACGGCAAAGTGGAATCGGTGAAGCTCATCAACGACCGGGAAACCGGCAAACCGCGTGGTTTCGGATTCGTCGACATGCCCCAGGCTGAGGCGCAGAGCGCGATCCAGGCCCTGAACGGCTTTCAGATGAACGGCCGGCCGCTGCGCGTCAACGAAGCACAGGAGCGCCCACAACGCCCCCGCCAGGGTGGCGGTCCGTTCCGCCGCTGAGCATTTGCGCAACTTTGCGGGACAGGAAAACCCCGCCGTGCGCGGGGTTTTCTTTGGCGCACGCCCGCTGCCGGGCGCGGGACGTGCTCACCTGAAGCGAGGATGACCGACGATGTTCGCCAACCCGAGACTGGCCGCAGCCACCATCGCCAGCGCGGTGCTGCTGGCCGCGTGCGCGGCCAGCAACTCGCGCCAGACCACGCCGCGGCGCTCACGGCCATCCTGGCGACCGACACTCGCTCGCAGGAGAACCGCGCGCGCGACGGCTACCGCCATCCGAAGGAAACGCTGCTGTTCTTCGGCCTGCGGCCCGAGATGAGCGTGCTGGAAGTGTGGCCGGAGCCGGGCTGGTATACGGAGGTGATCGCGCCGCTGGTGCGCGACAAGGGCAAATACTACGCCGCGGTCATTGCCGCGGACCCCGAGAGCCCGTACATCACGCAGCGTCTGGAGAAGTACCGCCAGGCGCTGGCCGCGCACCCGGAGCTCTACGATCGCGTCGCGGTGGTCACCTTCCCGGCGGACGGCGGCGATGCCGTGCCGCCGGCATCGGTCGACATGGTCGTGACCTTCCGCAACATTCACAACTGGATGGGGCGTGACACGGCCGCTCAGGCGTTCGCCACCATGTACCGCGCCCTCAAGCCCGGGGGCGTGCTGGGCGTGGTCGAGCACCGCGGCAATCCCGCCGTGGCGCAGGACCCGAAGGCGAAGAGCGGCTACGTCAACGAGGACTATGCGATCAGGCTGATCGAAGCACAGGGCTTCAGGCTGGTCGCCAAGTCCCAGGTGAACGCCAACCCGAAGGACACCAAGGACTACGAGCAGGGAGTGTGGACTCTGCCGCCCACCTACCGCCTGGGCGAGAAAGACCGCGACAAGTACGCCGCCATCGGCGAGAGCGACCGCTTCACGCTGCGGTTCGTGAAACCGCTGAAGTAGCCCTCACCACATGTCGCGCAGCCGCGCCGCGATGTCCATGGTCAGCGGTGCGCCGCTGTCGCGCAGAGCATCGCCGCCGGGGAGCGGCGCTGCGTGGAAGGCGACCGCTGCGAGCGTCTTATGCACCTTCTCGGTCATGAAGCGGCTGCGTCCGCCGTACACGTGCGCATCCGCCTGCCGCGACTGGTGGGTGAGATGAAACTTGAGCGGCACGATCAGGAGCAGGTCGTTCTGCGCGCGGGTGAGCGCGACATACAACAGCCGCCGCTCCTCCTCGATGAGCTCAGGTTTGCCGGTCGAGAACTCGGAAGGAAAGGTGCCATCCACGACGTTCAGCACGTAGACGGTGTCCCACTCCATGCCCTTCGCCGAATGGATGGTCGACAGCACCAGGTAGTCCTCATCGAGGCTCGGGCGGCCGGCGAGGTCGCTGGTGGCGTGCGGCGGATCGAGTGTGAGCTCGGTGAGGAAGCGTTCGCGCGACGGATACTGCCCCGATAGCGCCTCCAGCTGCTCGAGGTCCCCGAGCCGGGTGTGGAACTGCTCGTACAAGCGCTCGAAGTGCGGCCGGTACCATTCACGCGCCAGCTGCAGCTGCCCGGGCCAGGGCCGCTGCGCATCCCCGAGCGACTGCATGAGCTCGATCAGCCGCCGCCACTCGAGCTCCGCGGTCTCAGGCGGGCTGAAGGCCTTGAGCGCCTCGAAGGAGTGTGCTCCCGCCTCCAGCTGCCCGATCGCGGCGCGTGCGTTGACCGGTCCCATCCCCGGCAGCAGCTGCAGGGTGCGGAACGCCGCCAGGGTGTTGCGCGGGTTGTCCGCCCAGCGCAGCACCGCCAGCAGGTCCTTCACGTGCGCCGCCTCGAGAAACCGCAGGCCGCCGTACTTCACGAACGGCACCTTGCGCTTCGCCAGCTCCACCTCCAGCAGGTCGCTGTGGCTTGCGCTTCGGAACAGCACCGCCTGGCGCTTGAGCGGCACGTTCGCCTCGCGCCGCCTGAGCACCTCCTGGCACACGTATTCCGCCTGCGACTGCAGCTCGTCCACCGTGACGAGGCGCGGCCGCGTGCCCTCACCGCGTACCGACAGCAGGTACTTGCGATGCTGCCGCGGCGCCTCGGCCATGACCGCGTTGGCGACGTCGAGCACCTGCTGGGTGGAGCGGTAGTTCTGCGCCAGCGTGACCACTTCGGCGGCGGGCTGGAAGCGCTCCGCAAAGCCGAGAATGTTTTCCACGGCGGCGGCGCGGAAGGAGTAGATCGCCTGGGCGTCGTCGCCGACCGCCGCCAGTCCCGCGCCGTCGGGCTTCAGCGCGTGCAGGATGTCGGCCTGCAGTCGGTTGGTGTCCTGGTACTCGTCGACCAGCACGTGATCGAAGTGCGCGCCGATGTGCTGCGCCAGGCGTGGCTCGGACATCATGGCGTGCCAGTACAGCAGCAGGTCGTCGTAATCGAGGAGGCTCGCGTGCTGCTTCTGCTCCAGGTACGCGCGGTACAAGCGCGTGAGCTCCTGCTCCCATTGCGCGCACCACGGGTAGTGCCGCTGCAGCGTCTCCTGCAGCGCGGTGTTGGTGTTGACGCGGTTGGAGTAGATCTGCAGGCAGGTCTCCTTGCGCGGGAAGCGCTGCTCCTTGCCCGCCAGCCCCAGCTCCTGGCGCAGACTGTCGATGAGGTCCGCGGCATCGGCGCGATCGATGACGCTGAAGTGCGGGTCGAGCTGCAGGTGCGGCGCGTAGTGCCGCAGCAGACGGTTGCCGATGGAATGAAAGGTACCCGTCCAGCTCAGGCGCTGGGCGATGCTGTGGCTGACGCCGCCCAGGGGTTCGTTGAGCGCCTGGCGCGTGATTTCCTGCGCGCGGCGGCGCATCTCGGTGGCCGCGCGGCGCGTGAAAGTCAACATCATGATACGGGCCGGATCCACGCCGTGGATCACCAGGTGAGCCACGCGATGCGCCAGCGTGTCGGTCTTGCCGGTGCCCGCGCCGGCGACGATCAGCAGCGGCCCAGCGCGGTAGCCCTTCTCGGGCAGCGCCTCCCCATGGGCCACCGCCTTGCGCTGTGCGGGGTTGAGTTTTTCCAGGTGTGCTGCGGTGGCCATGGCTGCGCAGGCGGACTATACCTGCGGCCAACATCGGCTGGCGACCCAACGGCGCGCACTGCGCCGCACCGCACACAACCGCGGTACACGGCGCGGGTGCGGCGCACGGCGCGGGTGCGGCGCACGGCGCGGGTGCGGCGCACGGCACGGGTGCGGCGCACGGCGGGCTGCGGTTAGGATGGCGGCATGAAACCCGATCGGCAGACCCTGCACTTCGCGGGACGCGTCATCTCGGTCACCACCGACGAGGTGCTGCTTCCCAACGGTCACCGGGCGGTGCTGGAAGTGGTGCATCACCCCGGGGGCGCGGCGGCGGTCGCGCTGGATGAGAGCGGGCGCGTCTGTCTGCTGCGCCAGTACCGTTACGTCGCCGGCGGCTGGCTGTGGGAGTTGCCGGCGGGCAAGCTCGAGCCCGGCGAGCCGGCGCTGCTCACCGCACAGCGCGAGCTCAGCGAGGAAGCCGGGGTGAGCGCGCGGGAGTGGCTCGGCCTCGGCACCTGCCTGAGCTCACCGGGCGTGTTCACCGAGACGCTGCACCTGTTCCTCGCCACCGGGATCGAGCCCGCGGCCGCCAGGCACGAGAGTGCCGAGGTGATCGAGGTGCACTGGGTGCCGATCGAGGCGGCTTGCGCCTGGGCGCTCGATGGCACGATCACCGACGGCAAGACCGCCCTGGGCCTGCTGCGCGCACGACATATCATGGCGCGAACGCCCCCCGGCGCGGTGCCGGGGCCTGCGAATCCGGCGGCCAAAATTCCGTGACGGGCCTCGCGGAAGCGCATCACCGCCCGCGGTTACTCTGCACCACGGGGAAATCTCCAGGCCGCAGCCGCCAGTACCGCTTAGTACCATAATCCGTGAACCGACCAAATAAGAAAGAACCCGTCCCGCCCGAGCCGTCGCCCGAGTCCAAGCGCCGCCGCATCGGCAAAGTAGTGCACGATGAGCGCGGCAACGGCTCGGTCAAATGGGAGGATGCGCCCCCCGATTACCAGCGCCCGGTGCTCGAAGTCGCGCCCGACAGCGCCCCGGTGCGCGGGCCCGTGGAGAGCTTCAACCCCTACGCGCGCGAGGTTGCGCGCGAGGCGCCCGCCTGCACACGCAGCGCCGGCAACACCGCGCGCACCGACCTGCGCAAGCTCTCGGAGTGGATCAAGTTGACGCGCGAGCTCGAGGAGCGCAAGCGCAACGGGGGCGATCAGGACTGAAGGCGGCGCACGCGCCGCAGCGGCCGCGCGCCGCTCTCGCTCACTCGCAGCGCTCGATGTGCGCGCGCTTGCGCGCGTTGCTCAGGCGATAGAACCGGCGCAATTCGGCCAGCACTTCACCCTCCCCCGCGCCGTGCGCCCGGCCACCCCGTGCGCGCGACAGGCTCTGCTCCAGACGCCGGCAGAATTTCTCCGCATAGCGGCTCGCCTCGTGGTACAGCGCGGCACGCGCCTGCGTCAGGCTCGGATCGACCCGGGTGCGCTCGAACAGCACGCGGCGCAATTCCGCCGGGAAGCGTCCGGGAAACTGCCGGCGCAGCAGCCAGTAGCTCGCCACGTATTTGTCGACCTCCGCCTGCATCTCCAGCTCGAGCAGCGACACCGGCCGGTCGTGGCCGGCATTCCAGGCGAGGTACAGGAAGTGACTCACGCCCTCGAGCGCGGTCCAGCAGTCGGCGACGTTGCCCGCGTGCAGGCGGGTGAGCGGATCCTCGCGCGCCAGGCGCTCGAGCAGCGCCGGGTCCAGGTACAGCGACATCACGACCTCATCGCTCCCGGCGAGCGGCTGGGCGACGATCAGCTCCTCGTCCGCCGTGCCGCTGCGCGCGGCGTGCGGCAGGCGCCCACGGTCGGTGACCAGGAAATCGTAGACGTCGTGAGCGATGCGCACGTCGTAGATGCCGCCGATGAGATCCTGCAACCGCGACAGCAGCATGCGTCAGTGCGTGAAGGCGGTTCCGCCGGCGGTGGGGTCGACGCCCAGGCGCTTCAGCAGCCCGTAGCAGCGGGCGCTCCCGGTCTTGAGCCAGATCTCGTACAGCCGCAGGATGTCCCGGTCGGAGTGCGTGTACGCGGTCTCGCTCACCTCGTTCAGGGCATCCACCATGGGCTGGAATTTCTCCGCCAGCTCGGCGAACACCGCCCCCAGTACTCTTCCCTTGCCGCGCGAGGTCGCGTGCGCGAGCGAGGCGTAGGCGCGCCCGCCCATCGCGACGTGGTAGTCGATGTCGATGAGCCGGGCGGCGAAGCTGTGCGCAAAGAATCCGGCGATGAACAGCGACACATCGCCCAGGCGTTGCAGGGCGCGGTTGCGTTCCGCGACACTGGGTGCCTCGAGCGCCTCGCACAGGATCACGACCAGCGGCCTCAAGCGCATGCCCTCCGGGGTGCGCTCGTACAGCGCCTCGGAGCGCGCGAACAGCGTGAGCAGATTCACCACGTAGTGCTCGGTCTGGTCCTCGACCGCGAGGTGCTGCCTGGCGAGCGCTCCGTGCAGCGAGTCGCGGAAGAACTCGCGCAGATTCGCGACCGGTAGCACGCGGCTGGCAGCCTCACTCATCGAATCCCGCCTCCTCTACGATATTGAACGCCTCAGCCACGTTAAGGTTCACTCACAGGTAGCGATAATTCCGTGATCCGCTACGCTGATCTGGCGCAGAATCCGCCTACACGGTTGGCAGCGCGGCCTGCACAGTGCTAATAACCCATCAGGGGGGGCGTTGGATCCGCAGCCGTTGAGCGTCCCGCGCGGCGGGTTTCTCGGCCTGTCCGGTTACCACTGGCTGGTCATCGCGGCCGGCTGGGCGGGGTGGGGCTTCGATGTCTTCGACGCGGTGTTGTTCAACTTCGTCGCCCCGGACTGCATCCCGGCGCTGCTGCACCTGCCGCGCGGCTCACACGCCGCCCGCCAGGCCGCGGTCTTCTGGACCGGCGCCATCACCTCGATCCTGCTGGTGACCTGGGCGCTGGGCGGAGTCCTGTTCGGCTGGGTCGCGGATCGGGTGGGACGCAAGCGGGCGCTGTTTGCGACCATCGCGCTCTACGCCGCCGGCACCGGCCTGTGCGCGCTGGTGACCAACATCGGGCAGCTGATCGCGTGCCGCGTCATCGCGGGCCTCGGAATCGGCGGGGAATGGGGCATCGGGGCCGCCCTGGTCGCGGAGGCGGTACCGGAAGGCCGACGCGTGGAAGCCGGCGTCATCATGCAGACCGCCTCGCCGCTCGGAGTCGTGCTGGCGAGCGCCGCGAACTATCAGATCGCCGGCGTGTGGTTCGCGGCGGACCCGCACAGCTCCTGGCGTTACGTGTTCCTCGCGGGCCTGCTGCCGGTGCTGGTCGCTCTCGGCGTGCGCCTGTTCCTGCGCGAAAGTGCTCACTGGACGGCGAGTCGCGCCGGCGCGCGACCCCCCACGCCGCGCGAGCTGTTCGCCCCGGGGCTGCGTGCCGCCACCCTGAGCGGCGTTTTTGCTGCCGTCATCGCGGTGCTCAGCTGGTGGGCCTGCAACGCGTTCATTCCGCTGCTCGGCCGCACGCTCGCCGCCGAGCACGCCGTGCGCGCCGGCCTCGCGCCGGCCGCTGCGGCGCTGCTCGCCGCCACGTGGCAGGCGCACGCATCGAACGCCTTCAATCTCGGCGGGCTGCTGGGCGCGTTCGCTGCGGTGCCGCTCGCCAGAGGGCTCGGCCGCCGCCCGATGTTCATGGCTTACTTCCTGTTCTCGGCCCTGGCGCTGCTGCTCACCTTCGGCCTGCAGCTCACCGCGCAGACACGCCTCGCCATGCTGTTCATGGTCGGCGCGGGGGTGTACGGCATCTTCGGCGCCTTCACCTTTTACCTGCCGGAACTGTTCCCGGCGCGCCTGCGCGCCACGGGCGCGGGCTTCTGCTACAACATCGGACGCATCCTCGCCGCCGCCGGCCCGTTCGTGGTCGGCCTGGTCTCCGCCATGGCGGGCGGCTCGAGCGCTGCGCTGATGCGCGTGCTGTTCTGGCTGGCGCTGGTGCCGCTCACCGCAGCGCTGGTGGCGCGGCTCGCGATCGTGGAGACCCGCGGACGCTCGCTGCCCGCCTGACGCGCGGCGCTTCACACCCCCAGGAGCGCGGCGAGCTGCGCGCAGTCCGTCACCACCACCTCGGGCACCGCCAGCTCCGGCGGCCACGCGCGTGCGCGCCGGTTCATCCACGCGCTGACCAAGCCCGCGGCGCGCGCGCCTTCCACGTCCAGCAGCGGATCGTCTCCGACGTGCAGGATCTCCCGCGGCGCGAGGCCGAGCTCGCGCGCGAGCCGCTCGAAGCACCGTCGATGCGGCTTGGCGGCGCCGATCTGCCGGGCATTCAGCGACAGCGTGAATGCCTCAGCGAGGCCGATGCGCGCGAGGTCGGCATTGCCGTTGCTGAGCGTGGCCAGGCGGTAGCGCTGGCGCAGCCGCGCAAGCGCCGGTGCCACGTCCTCGAACGGCTGCAGCTCATTGCGCGCGGTGAGGAACACCTCGAACGCCTGGTGCGCGAGGCACTGGTCGTAGCCGTGCTCGCGGACGTGGGCGGCGAGCGCGGTGAGTCGCAGATAGCTGAGGTCGTGGGCGTGGTGCGGCTCGCGACGCGCGAGCTCCTCGCGCGCGCTGCGCATGTCCTCGGACGAGAGCCGCTGTGCGATGCGCGGGCAGTGCTCCTGCAGCCAGGCGTGCAGGCGCGCTTCGGCGCGCGCCAGCACCGGCTCGACATCCCAGAGTGTATTATCGAGGTCGAAAGCAATGGCGCGTACGTTGCTCAGCACCCCCTGAAGGTTACCATTCAATGGCGCCGCTCACGCTCGTCATCGGCAACAAGAACTATTCCTCGTGGTCGCTGCGGGCCTGGCTGCTGATGAAGCACGTGGGCGCCGAATTCGAGGAGATCGTGATCGCGCTCGACACCGCCACCACCCACGAGCAGATCGAGCATTACGGCCCGAGCGGCCGCGTGCCGGTGTTGCTGCACGGGGAGCTGCGGGTGTGGGACTCGCTCGCCATCTGCGAGTACGTCGCGGAGCTCACCGGCAAGGGCTGGCCGCAGGCGCGCGAGGCACGGGCGGTGGCGCGCTCGGTGTGCGCTGAGATGCACTCGGGCTTCGTCAACCTGCGCACCCTGTGGCCGATGAACGCGCGGGCGCGCAACCGAAGCAGCGCGATCGTGCCGGCGCTGGCGGCCGACATCGAGCGCATCGATGAGATCTGGAACGACTGCCGGCGGCGCTTCGCTGGCGGCGGACCGTGGCTGTTCGGCGACTACTCGGTGGCGGATGCCATGTACGCTCCGGTGGTGCTGCGCTTCAAGACCTACGGCGCCCGCATCTCCGAGAGCGCGCGCTGGTACATGGCAAGCGTGCTGGAGGACGGCGCGCTGCAGGAATGGCTGCAGGCCGCCAAGCAGGAGCCGTGGACGATCGCGGCCGACGAAGTCGGCTGATGCCGCCGCGGCGCGCTGCACCGCGGGAAAGGCCTCGCATGCCCGGCAACATCGCATCCAGGCTGCTCGTCTGCGCACTCATCGCGCCCGGCGGCGCCGCACGCGCGGCCGAGGCCCGCGACGCGCGCTTTACGGTGGAAGACCTGGTGCTTCTCAAGCGCATCTCCGATCCGCAGCTCTCCCCCGACGGCCGCCAGGTCGCCTTCGTGCAGCGCGAAACGGACATGGACGCCAACAAGGGCCGCACCAGCCTGTGGCTGCTGGAGCTCACGCCCGGCACGGCGGCACCGCGGCGCCTCACGGACGTCAAGGCGAACGACTCGAGCCCGCGCTGGTCGCCCGACAGCCGCACGCTCTACTTCCTGTCGACGCGCTCGGGGAGCTCGCAGGTGTGGCGCCTGGCGCTCACCGGGGGCGATGCCCAGCGCGTCACCGACTATCCGCTCGAGGTGGGCGCGCTCAAGGTATCCCCGCACGCGGATCTGCTCGCGCTGTCGATGGAGGTGTTTCCCGACTGCCCGACCCTCGCCTGCACCCGCGAGCGGCTCGACGCCAGGTCCAGGGACAAGGCGACCGGTCGGCTCTACGAGCGCCTGTTCATCCGCCACTGGGACAGCTGGAGCAACGGCACGCGTTCGCATCTGTTCAGCGCGCCGCTGAGTGCGGGCGGCGCAGCGAGCGCGACCCCGATCGACGTGTCGCAGGGCTTCGATGCGGACATTCCCGGCAAGCCCTTCGGCGGCGATGAGGACTTCGCCTTCAGTCCCGACGGCCGCTCGCTGGTGTTCTCGGCGCGCATCGCCGGGCACACCGAGCCCTGGTCGACCAACTTCGATCTGTTCCAGACGCCGGTGGACGGCAGCGCGCCGCCGGTGAATCTCACCTCCGGCAACCCCGCCTGGGATGCCCTGCCGCTGTTCCTCGCCAACGGGGACCTCGCCTGGCTCGCGCAGCAGCGCCCGGGGTTCGAGTCGGACCGCTTTCACATCGTGCTGAAGGACGCACGCAGCGGCGCGGTGCGCTCCCTCACCGGCGGCTGGGATCGGACCGTGCACCGCCTTGGCGTAACGCCGGACGGCAAGGCCCTGCTGGCGAGCGTCGATGAGCTGGGCCAGGCGCCCTTGTACCGCATCGACCCGAAGAGCGGGGCGCCGGCCAGACTCGTTGCCGGCGGCGCGGTGGAGGCATTCAGCGCGGCACGCGAGCGCGTGGTGTTCGCGCGCGCGGACCTCGGCGGGCCGGACGACCTGTACGTGGTCGGGCTGCGTGGCGGCCCGGCCCGGCGACTCACCGAAGTGAACCACGAGTTGCTCGCCGGCCGTCGCATGAGCGACTTCGCGCAGTTCAGCTTCAAGGGCTGGAACGATGAGAGCGTGTACGGCTACGTGGTGAAGCCCTACGGGTTCGAGCCCGGCAGGCGATATCCGATCGCGTTCGTGGTGCACGGCGGTCCGCAGGTGAGCTTCGGGAACCTGTGGACCTACCGCTGGAATGCGCAGGCCTTCGCCGGCGGCGGTTATGCGGTGGTGATGATCGACTTTCACGGCTCGCCCGGTTACGGCCAGGCGTTCACCGACTCCATCAGCCGCGACTGGGGCGGCAAGCCCCTCGTCGATCTGCAGAAGGGACTCGCGGCCGCGCTCGAGAAGTATCCGTGGCTCGACGGGGAGCGCGTCTGCGCGCTCGGCGCCTCCTACGGCGGCTTCATGATGAACTGGATCGAGGGCCACTGGCCGGATCGCTTCCGTTGCATCGTCAATCACGACGGCCTCTTCGACCAGCGCATGATGTATTACGCCACCGAGGAGCTGTGGTTCCCGGAGTGGGAGTTGGGCGGCCCGCAGTATGAGAATCCGCAGGGCTACGAGGCTGCGAACCCCGTCAACCTCGTGTCGAAGTGGCGCACTCCGATGCTGGTCATCCACGGCGAGCAGGACTTCCGCATCCCCTACCCGCAGGGCATAGGCACCTTCACGGCGCTGCAGCGGCGCGGCATCGAGAGCAAACTGCTGATTTTCCCGGACGAGAATCACTGGGTGCTGAAACCCGCCGACAGTGTGCTCTGGTACCACACCGTGCTGGGGTGGCTCGACGCGCATCTGAAGAACTGACTGCAGCAGCCCACGCACTTCGTCGATGCGGGATCGCAGGGGCTCGACGCGCATCTGAAAGACTCACCTCACCAGCCGAGCACTCCGTAGACACGGGATCGCAGGGGCTCGACGCGCATCTGAAGAACTGACCGCGTCAGCGAGTCTTGCGGAACTTGTAGTCGCCGATCGACAGCACGCCGGCGGCAAGCTCGGCTTGCGGCGCGGCCCCGGCGGCGTCGGGACAGACCCCGGGGTCGTGCGTGGCGATGAAGCGCTCGCCGCTCTTCTTCCACAGCAGCTGGCAGCCCTCGGCCTGCACATCCTCGGTCACGACGCTCGTGAACAGCTCGGTG
>Ga0209805_1000250_pt1 | contig 32831 bp, 39 predicted proteins | sample GraSoiAngelo_148_FD_185905 | JGI IMG/M metagenome (GOLD analysis project Ga0209805, IMG submission 185905) | Grasslands soil microbial communities from the Angelo Coastal Reserve, California, USA - 14_1009_09_20cm (SPAdes) (version 2) | ecosystem: Environmental > Terrestrial > Soil > Grasslands ...
AGGGCGAAGCGAACAGCAAAGAGATCAGCTACGAGGCGAAGGTCCTCATCGACGAGACCGTCGCGCTCATCGACGCTGCGCGCCGCGATCCCGAGCGTCTCGCGTTCCGGATCCTGCCGCAGTACGCAAAGATCCACGGGCCGGCCGAGGGCGCTGAGCGTCTCGGCGAGCTCGTCATGCTCGGCGCGGAGCTGCGCGACATTCTCGTAAAGCATCTCGACAAGCTCGCGCAGCTCGACTCAGACGAGCAGCGCGCGCTGCGGCGTCTCGCCGACGAGCTCATCCAGAAGGGCGACGACGCCCGCCACAACCTGACCGAGGCGAACCTTCGCCTCGTCGTGTCGATCGCGAAGAAGTACATCGGCCGCGGCATGAGCTTCCTCGACCTGATCCAGGAGGGGAACATCGGACTCATCCGCGCAGTCGAGAAGTTCGACTACCGCAAGGGCTACAAATTCTCGACCTACGCGACGTGGTGGATCCGTCAGGCGATCACACGTGCGATCGCGGACCAGGCGCGGACGATCCGCATCCCGGTCCACATGGTGGAGACGATCAACAAGCTCATTCGCGTCTCGCGTGGGCTCCTACAGGAGCTCGGTCGCGAGCCGACCGCGGAGGAGATCGCCGAGCGGATGCTCATCACCGCCGACAAGGTCCGCGAGATCGTCAAGGTCTCGCAGGAGCCGGTCTCGCTCGAGACCCCGATCGGCGAAGAGGAAGACTCGCACCTCGGGGACTTCATTCCCGACAACCAGGCCCTCGCGCCGAGCGACGCCGCATCGCACAAGCTCCTCAAGGAGCAGGTCGAGTCGGTCCTGGAAGGACTCACCGGCCGCGAGCGTCGCGTGCTGCAGCTGCGGTTCGGTCTCGAAGATGGCCGCACGCGCACGCTCGAAGAAGTGGGGCGCGAGTTCAACGTCACGCGCGAGCGCATCCGGCAGATCGAGGCCAAGGCGCTGCGCAAGCTGCGTCACCCATCGCGGAGTCGCAAGCTCAAGGACTACCTGGAATAAGAGAAAGAAGGGGCGCCGTAAGGCGCCCCTCGTCTTTTTCTGCGGTCAGTCGTCAGCTCTCACGCGAGTCGCCATGTACAGATCGATCGAGCCATGTCCGCCTGGGCGGTCGGATGCGAAGATCAGTGTCAGCCCGTCGCGAGAGAGCGTCGGCTGAAAGTCGTTCGCCGCGGTGTTGACCGCGGAACCGACATTCGTCGGCGTGCTCCATGCGGCCGCGCGACCTTCGCGCGTTGAAGTCCATAGGTCGAGGGCTGCGGAACCCGCGCGCGACGAGAAGAAGAAGACCTCGCGGCCGTCCTTTCGGAAGGTGATGCGCTGATCGGACGCGGGGCTACTCAGCGCGGTCACGAGCGTTGGCGTTCCGAAGATGCCGTTCTTCTGGCGCACGCTGGCGTAGAAATCCTGCGAACCTCCGCGATCGCTGTTGAAGTAAAGGACTTCCTGGCCACCCTCACGGATCAGTGCCGGCCCTGCATCGAAGGATGCCGAGTTGATTGGCGCACCGAGGTTCACTGGGCTCTGCCAAGCGAAGTCGTCGTTAGGATTCGTCCGAAACGAGACCCAGATGTCGTTCTGGCCGAGGCCTCCTAAGCGGTCGCTCGCAAAGAACATCCAATGTCCGTCGTGGGAAAAGCTCGGGACTGCATCGACTCCCGCGCTGTTCACGGTCGGCCCGAGGTTCACCGGTGTCTCCCAGGGCGCGTTCTTGTTCCCCCGTTGCGCGACCCACAGATCGGCGAAGCCAGATCCTCCAGGCCGAGTGGACGCGAAGTAAAGGCTGTTCCCGTCCGGTGAAAGCCCGGGTCCGAAGTCGGCGAACGTCGAGTTGATCGTTGTGCCGAGATTGGTGGCGGCGGACCACTCGCCGAACTTCGCGTTGTCGTCGTCAGAGTCGGCTGCAGCGGGCGATACAGCGAGCAGCGCGAGAATCGTTGCGAGCGTGACAGCGGCGTGAAGCTTCTTCACGGCCTTCCCCCCTTGCATCGCGATCGACCCGGTCGATCGCTCGCCGCAGCCGGTATAGCGCGCCCGTCAAGTGATCTCTTGGTTCTTACCTCGTCGCGCCGAAGCGCTCATAGCTGACGAGATCGGAGATCGGCTTCCGTCCGCGCATCGGCCCTGACGGACGCGGATCCTTGATCGACATGGGCCGGCCGATCATCACGATCTGCCGCGCGGTGAGGCTCTCAGGTATGCCGAGGATCCGCTTGGCCTCGGCGTCCTGCGCGGGGCCACCGAACCAGGCGGTGCCACCGCCATAGCCGAGCATCGTCGCGCCGGTCAGCAGGCGCTCGGTGAGGCGACCTTCGTCGTACGCCCCGAACATCCCCTCAGCGCCCTCGAGAACGATCGCGATCCCAATGGGCGCGCCGGCGAGCCAGCCGATCGGCGGACGCAGGGCCGCGATCTTCTTCAGACGTTCCTTGTTGCGCACGACGATGAACCGCCACGGCTGGCCGTTCTTCGCGCTTCCCGTCCAGCGCGCGAGCTCCAGCAGCTGGTCGACGACGTCGTCGGGCACCGGCTCGGGCGAGTACTGACGAATCTGCGATACCCGACGGATCGGCTCCAGCGGCGACGAACGATCGCGGCTGTGCGGCATGTAAGTGCAATGATGCCGCAATGAAGGAGATCGATTCGGGCGAGCTCGAGCGACTCGCGTCGGCCCTCCGGCTTGCCGAGTCCGCTCTCGAGGAGGCCCTAGAGGCCGCGGAGAATCTGGGAAACTTCGACCGCCGTTTCGATGTCCCGCGTGCGGTTGGCGGCGCACAACGGCTCGTGGGCAACGCGCTCGAAGCCGTGGATGCCGCGCGTAAGCCGTAACATCCTTCTCATGCGCGCTCTTCTAGGCAAACAACTCGTTGACGTGGACGTCGGTTAGACCGCTGCGGTAGCCGCGACATTCGGCCACGTCCTTGTGGACGTGGGCGCGGGTGACGGCGGCTACGTTCTGCATCGCGCGCGGACCGAGCCGACGACGTTCGCCATCGCCATCGACGCCAGTCCCGACGCCCTCGCGAACGGAGCGTGGCGCGCGAAACGGGCACGCCTCGCGAACGTTGCCTTCCTCGTTGAAGGGGTCGAGCGTCTCCCGCGGGAGCTGACCTCCATCGCGGACGAGGTCACGATCCATTTTCCCTGGGGCTCGCTCCTGCGCGGACTCGTCGACGGATCGAGCGCGATCGTGGGACCGATCGCCGGTCTGATGAAAGACGGAGCGGAGCTGCGCGTTGTTCTGTCGGCCGGCGAGCGCGACGGATTCGCGGAGCTGACCCCTTCGGTCATCGCCTCGCGGTCCGAGCAGTTTGCCGGACACGGTCTTCGTCTTGTCGATGCGCGATGGGCGTCGAGCGCGATTGTCGCCGAGACCCGCTCGGCGTGGGCGAAGCGGCTCGGGCCCTCCCGGCCGGTCGTGTTTGCGCGCTACTCGCGAAGCTCCTCGCGGCGTGGCCTCATGTCGGCCGGCACGTCGCCGGGTCTGCAGGGGATCCACTCCACGCGGAACCTTCCTTCGTAGCCGAAGAGCGGTCCCCATACCGGATTGGTGACCCGGACGCTGATCCGGAAGTCCTCGCTTTCGTCGTCGAACCACTCGTGCACGTCGGCGTAGCCCGAGAAGAGCATCGGAAAGTCGAACGCGAACGGCCCTTCGTAGAAGCGCTGCGCCGCGGACCGAACATGCATCCCGCCCCGCTGGTCGACCGAAAGATCGATGTCGACGGCGAGGTGCTGGTGCGTCCCGAGATAGTCGACGATCCGTCCTCGGCGGTCGCTGTAGATCATCGTCGCGTCGAACCGGCGTCGAAGCGGTGCGGCGAAGTCGCGATTCCAGGTGACGGTCTCACGGCCGAAACCGTCGCGGTAGGCGTAGTTGTAGATGGAGAAGGGCACGTCGCGCCCGCTTTGCGGAAACATGATCCGCCGCCACGTTCCCAGGGAAAGGAACGGCAGCGTATACGGCAAGCCGTGCCAGACGCGGTCCATCACGCCCCGGCCGATCGCCGCGCATCCGTCCTCACTGGAGAAGCCGAAGCGCCGCTGGATCTGTGGATGCAGCCGGTCGAAATCCGACCCGAGCGCGGCCTGGTAGATGGAGGTCACTTCGCCGGCGGCTTCCGCAGGCAGTTGCCTGCTCGGGGCAGTTCGAAGTACGAGCGAAACGCCACGGCGGCGAGTCCGAGCATGGCGACGCCGAGGGTGATCGGCTGGAACGGCGCGGCGACGAGCTCGGGAATGCGGGCGCCGGTCACCAGGGCGAGGCCGATCGCGAGCGCGCTGCTGAGCACGAGCAACGGACGCGGATCGCGCGCGACCAGCAGACCGAGTCCCAGCGCGACCTCGAAGACGGCGGCCGTCGCGACGAACGCGGGTCCGAGATCTGGCGGGACGCCGGTCCGCGAGGCGAGGTCGATCTCGCCCGCCGGCGCGAGGAGCTTCGGAACGATCCCGTGGTACAGCCAGATGAACCCGAGCGTTCCCCGGCCGACCCAGTGAATGACGCTGCGGTCGAGCGTGGCCCCGGGATCGGCACCGCGCTCGAGCCAGAGCCGGAGGCGATCGAAGCTCCACGCGGTCGCCCAGCCGAGCAGTGGACGGAACACCAGGTCCAGGACCCGCCCGGCGACACCGAATCTCGTCTCGTAGTCGTACTGCGTGATGAACCGAGTCCCGCCGGGGCTCGGCGCGTAGCGCCAGTAACCGGATCCCTTGGTGATGAGGGACTTGCGATCGTCGGACCAGAAGCGCAGCGCCGACGTGCGATCGCCGTTGCGTTCCGCTTGGCCCACGCTTTCGCCTTCGCCAGCGATGCGCATGCCGAATCCGATACGCGTCGCGTACAAGAAGCGCTGGGGTTCAGTGTCGGCGGCGCGAGGTAGGTAACGGATCTCGGTGAAACGGATGTCCCACTTCTCGTGGACATCGGGCGTCTGGGTCGCATTCCACAGCGCCTCGATTGGTGCGTTGATGAGTCGTTCGACGTAGATCGGGCGGCCCACGCGCCGGACTTTAGACTCGCGCCAACGCGCTTCTGTGTCCGGAGGTGGTCAACAAGAGGTGTGTCATCCAGAGATACCCGCCGGCGCGCCGATCCCCGATGTCCGCGTCACGGACGCGGTGATCCCGGTGGAGGACAGTGCAATGCCCGGGTTCCTCGCGCTGCCTGAGCGCACGCCCGCGCCGGGGATCCTGATCCTCAACGACGTCTTCGGAAGAAGCCCCTTCTACGACCAGCTCGCGCGTCGTCTCGCCCAGGCTGGCTTCGTGGCAGTCACGCCGGAGTACTTCTTTCGGGAGGGCTCGCTCCCGGAACCCACGCGCGAGGCGGCGATGGCCCGCGCGAAGAGGCTCGATTTCAAGCGCTGGAGCCGCGACATGTCCGTGGCGGTGGACTGGCTCCGCGCGCGAGCCGAGGTGAATGGCGCCGTCGGGACGATCGGTTTCTGCATGGGTGGGACGCAGGCCCTTCTGCTCGCGGCCCGCCGCGACGATCTCGCGGCGACCGTCTCGTACTACGGCTTTCCGGCGGACTCGAGAACCGAGGCGTCCCCGATCGATCTCGCGCCGAAGATGCATGGCCCCATCCTCGGCCACTGGGGCGACCAGGATGCGGGCGCCGGGATGGAGAACGTCGAGAAGCTGCGTGCCGCGCTCGAATCGGCAGGCGTGGAGCATGAGTTCCACATCTACCCGGACCTCGGCCACGGCTTCCTCAAGGCGTCGCTCGAAGACGAGAAGACGCCTGGCTACGAGCAGGCGTGCGCCTCCTGGAAGCGCACGCTCGATTTCTATCGCCGGTGCTTCTCCCGCGAGAGAGTGCTGAGTTAGGCGACCAACTTCGCGTTGACCAACGTTCCTGAATGCCTGTCGTGGAATCCCTGTTTCCGCGGATCGGTCGCGGCCGAGTAGATCAAGTAGACGTAGTACCCGATCATGAACAGCGCGACGAAGAATGTCAGGATCCCGAGTTGGCTTGCGCTGATCAGGGAATACACGACGATCGGGCCGAAGAGATATGCAAAGCGGACGATCGCCTCGTTTCGGGTGAGCGCGGAGCCGTCGGCTTCATTCACTGTCCTGAGGCCGAGCACCCGTTGCCCAGGAGTGGCTCGCCACGCCGTCCATGAGTAAACGAAATACCCGAAGGCGACGAGCGCGGCGATGATCGTCCGAATGAAGCCTCCTGCGATCGTGACATCGCTCAGGATGCCTCCAACGATCGAGAGGATGATCCACAGGATGACGAAGTCGATGAGGGACGCGATGACACGCGCGCCGATCGCGGCTGGCGCGAGCGCGGACGTTGCTGCTTGAACCGTCACAAGCGTCTCCCTTCCTCGGCGGTGTCACGCCGGGTACACGTCGGCGGGAGCATAGGGTCGCGTCCTAGCGACGCGGTCTCGATTCGGTCCAAGAAATGTCGGACGGCACTTCGGAACGGAGAAGCGGCTCGAGCGTTGTGATGTATGCCGCCATCCGCGCCCCGACGTGCTCGAGGAACGATCTCTCCAGCGTCGCCAGCGGGACGGGCTCCCACACGCGCGCCCATCCCCGATCCCACGTTTCGATGCGCACCTCCGGCCCGAGCGCACGTCGAATCGCGCGCTCGTGCGCGCGGAAGGCCGCGAGGAGACGAGCGTTGGTTAGCGGATCGGCCTCGAAGTGCAGGCCCACCTCGATCACCTCGAGCCGGTCACGAATCCAGGCCTCGTAGTGAAGCTGCTTGTTCCCTGACCACAGCTGAGCCATGTGCGACCACGCGGTCGAATGCAGCCTCGGATATTCCTCGCTCGTCAGGTTCTGGATCTCGCCGACCACGCCGCGGAGGAAGCTCCGGGGATCGAGCTTAGGGAGTGCGGGCGCGGACGGCGAGATCGATGATGCCCGTGAACGCGGGCGCCGCGACACCTGCGAGCGCGACGAACGTGAGGACGCGGCGGCGCGTCGGGCGCTCAACGACACGCCAGATCCGATCCGCGAGAGCGGCGCCGATCGCCGTGAGTGACTGGGCGAGGAGCGCAACACCGACTGCACACCAGTGCCAGCCTATCGCTGCCGAACCGCGCTCTGCGATGACCGCGGCCGGGACGATCAGCGGCACGAAGTCCGTCGTTCGTGTCAAAAGAATGCCGAGGGTCGAGGACGAGATGAAGTCGCGGATCGATGTGGCGCAGCAGGCCGAACACGAGCTCACGCCGTCAGCGCCACGAAGAGGGGATTGCGACCGTGATGTCGTTGATCGTGGTCGTGGTTATCCGGGATGGATGCGTCAGAGGTCGAGACGCATTCCATCGAACGGTTATCGGTGATCGCGCCTATACCGTAGAATTCGCGACGACGGTCCGGCGTAGCTCAGCGGTAGAGCAGGCGGCTCATGGTCAAGGGCAGCCCCTTGGGGAAACTCAGGGGTGTAACTGGGTGAACTGTCGGGAAACCTAAAGCGCGCAAGCGCCATGGCAATCCGCAGCCAAGCCCGAGGAAACGCCTCGGGAAGGTTCAGAGACTAATGCGCCCGGCGCCTAAAGCCCGAAGGGGCCACGGCGAAGAGATAGTCCGTGCCCGAGGGAAACCTCGGGGTTCTACGTAACCGCTTGGTCGGAGGTTCGAGTCCTCCCGCCGGAGCCGATCCAGAGCACTCAGTCCTTGAGTGCCTGGGTCCTATTGACACGACGTTAGAACCTACGTTCTATCGGTCGCATGCTGGTGTGCGCGACCTGCGGGCGTGAGTTTCCGGTTGAACTCCGAATCGATGGGCGGCGATGCAACTTCCGCGGTCGGAAACATTGTCTGGACTGCCGTCCATATGAGCCGCTCAAACGACCCCGCAAACCAGTCCCGCGCGCAGCGAAGACGCTCGTCTGCGTCGCCTGCGGCCGTCCGTTCCCGGCGAAGATGGTTATCGACGGCAGGATGCGGTCACTTTATCGGCGAAGATTCTGCCTCGAGTGCTCGCCGTTCGGCGACCACAACACTTCCAAGGTCCCGCTCGGTCTCAGGTCGACGGAGGAGGTCGTGAAGGCCCGGCGCGATCGGCGCCGCGAGCAGTTCCGGCGATCGCTACGAAAGAGGCGCCGGAAACGAAAGCTTGATCTCGTCACCGCGTACGGCGGACGCTGCGTCGATTGCGGCTACGCCACTTGCCCTGAAGCTTTGCAGTTCCATCATCGGGATCCATCGACAAAGGAGTTTGGCCTCGGCAAGTTCAGCGGAAGTCTGGCCCGTCTGATGAAGGAAGCCGCCAAGTGCGACCTCGTTTGCGCGAACTGTCATCGAATCCGGCACGTGCGTGAGGCTGTCATATCGGAGCATCGGATAGTGCAGCTGCGCCGCGAGATGAAGCTTCGAGCGATCGCATCGTTTGGCGGCAGGTGCGGGGCGTGTGGCCAAGGGTTCGGGCCTGCCGCGATGGAGTTCCACCACCCCGACCCGACCAAGAAGGAATTCGCGATCTCCGTCGACGGCATCTATCGACCATGGGAGAAGATCCGAAAGGAGCTTGAGAGCTGCGTCATGCTTTGTGCGAATTGCCACGCCGAGATCCACGCTGGTGTCCGGAGTCTCGTTTTGACGCTTAGCTCCGTGTCCGAATCGGCCACAGCGGTCGAGCATGGTGATCGCCTGGCAAGGGCCGCTAGCATCGCGCCGTGACCGACGGTCCATTTCTCGAAGACTTCAAGGTCGGCGACGTCCATCGCTCGCCAGCCGGCCGCACCATCACGCAGGCCGACAACATCTGGTTCTCGCTTCTCACGAACAACCAGAACCCGATCCACATCGACGCCCATTACGCGTCGAAGACCGAGTTCAAGCGACCGCTCGTGAACAGCGTGTTCACCATAGGCGTCGTGACGGGGCTGATGGTTCCCTACACGAGCCAGAACGGGTTCGCGCTCGGGTGGGACGAGGTGAAGCTGCCGAACCCGCTCTTCGAGGGCGACACTCTCTACGCGGACAGCGAAGTGCTCGACGCACGCGAGTCGCGATCGCGGACCGGTTGGGGGATCGTGAAGGTCCGCCAGCGCGGATTCAAGCCCGACGGCACGGTCGTCCTCGTGATGGTCCGCAGCTTCATGGTCCCGACGCGCGCCGCGGCGCCGCGCCGCGACCCGCCGTTGCCTCGGGACTGAGATGGACTTCTCGAGCGACCCGGATCGCGAGCAGATCCGCGCCGCCGTGAGGAAGCTGTGCGCAGACTTCGGCGACACCTATTGGCGCGAGGTCGATCGCAAGCACGAGTACCCGGAGAAGTTCGTCGATGCATTGACGCAGGCGGGCTGGCTCGCTGCGCTCATCCCGACGGAGTACGGCGGCGCGGGACTCCACGTCGCCGACGCGGCCGTCATCCTCGAAGAGATAAACAGGTCGGGCGGCAACGCGGCGAGCGCTCACGCGCAGATGTACACGATGGGCACGCTCCTGAAGCACGGCAGCGAGGAGCAGAAGCGCAAGTACCTTCCCGCGCTCGCGAAGGGACAGACGCGTCTGCAAGCCTTCGGCATCACCGAGCCCGAGGCCGGTTCGGAGACCACGCGACTGCGGACCACTGCGGTGAAGAAGGGAAGCCGCTACATCATCAACGGCAAGAAGGTCTTCATCTCGCGGGCCGAGCACTCCGACCTGCTCCTGCTTCTTGCACGCACGACACCGTACGAGGAGCTTCAGGACAAGACGCAGGGTCTGTCGGTCTTCATCGTGCGGCTGAAACGAGCTCTCGCCGACGGACGCATCACGATCCGGCCGATCCGCACGATGCTCAACCATCACACGACCGAGATCTTCATCCAGGACCTGGAGATACCGGCCAAGGACCTGGTCGGCGAGGAAGGGCAGGGCTTCCGCCACATCATCGACAGCTGGAACGTCGAGCGGATCCTTATCGCATCCGAGGCGATCGGCGACGGTCGTTGGTTCGTCGAGCGCGCATCGCGCTACGCGACGAGCCGCGTGGTGTTCGGCCGACCGATCGGTGCCAATCAGGGTGTTCAATTTCCGATCGCGCAGGCCCATGCTCGTATCGAAGCCGCCGCCCTGGTGCGAGACAAGGCCGCATGGCTCTACGACAACGACAAGCTCGCCGGGCCTGAAGCGAACATGGCGAAGCTCCTCGCATCGCAGGCATCGTGGGACGCTGCGAACGCGGCGCTCGATACGCACGGCGGCTACGGGTTCGCGGCCGAGTACGACGTCGAGCGCAAGTTCCGGGAGACGCGGCTTCTGCTGGTCGCTCCGGTGAGCAACAACCTCGTCCTCGCGTACCTAGGCCAGAACGTGCTCGGCATGCCCCGCTCGTACTGATGCAGCTGCTGCGCTCGCTCATGTTCGTGCCCGGACATCGCCCGCGGATGGTGCAGCGGGCGCTCGGACTGGGCGAGTTCGCCCCGAGTGCCCTCGACGTCGCGATCCTCGATCTCGAGGACGGCGTCCCTCCCGACGAGAAGGATCGGGCGCGCGCCGCGATCGCGGCCTCGATCGCGCTTCCGTCGAACGCGGCAGGTCCGGCGCGATACGTCCGAGTCAACCGTGATCCGAGGTCCCGCGACGCAGATCTCGCGGCGGTGTTGCGTTCGGGTCTCGAGGGGATCGTCGCCCCCAAGATCGACCGCGCGGAGGAAGTCGCGAGCCTCGTGCGAGATCTCGACGAACGAGAGGACGCCGCGGGGATCGCGCGGGGCTCGATCCGCCTCGTGCCGTCGATCGAATCCGCTCAAGGTCTGCTCGAGGCCAACGCGATCGCAGCCTCCTCGGATCGCGTGGTGGCGCTGCTCTTCGGCGCCGAGGATTTCGCGCGCGACCTTTCGCTGCCGACCGAACGCGAGGCCGAGGCGGCCGAGCTCGTGTACGCGCGCTCGGCGGTCGTCGTCGCCGCGACCGCGGCGCGGCGGCAGGCGATCGATGGGATCTGGCCGGACGTGACCGACGGGGAGGGACTTCGTCGCGATGCGTCACAGGGCCGTCGCCTGGGCTTCAGAGGGAAGTCGCTCATCCACCCCGGGCAGATCGAGATCGTGAACGACGTCTTCAGTCCGAGTCCGGCCGAGGTTTCCTACGCGCGGCGTGTCGTCGCTGCATTCGAGGATGGCCAGGCCAAAGGGCACGGGGCCGTCGCGCTCGACGGAAAGCTGCTCGACCAGCCGATCGTCGAGCGAGCTCGCCAGATCCTCCTCTTGCACGAGGCGGTGCTGCGTAAACAGAGAACGCCGCCGGTGGAGAGACCGGCGGCGTTTGGAGGGGAAGCGTTTTAAGTGAGCTCTCACACGACCTAACGACCCTGCCGAACGGCGATTAGGGCGACAGGTCTCAGCGGGGTAGCGTCCGAATAAGGAGCGGCCCGCCTGGTGGGGCGGGCCGCTCGACGCAGGGGGGTCGGATGGACTGATTTAGATGGGTCGCACATTCAACGCCGGATGCGCTCGGGCGTTACTCCGGGGCGATACATTCGTCGCGTGTCGCGACAAATGCGGAAACGGCTGGCCTATTTCCTGGTCGCGATCATCGCCGCGGCGCTCATCGCGTATTTCGCCATCTCCTTCCGTGTCGCGGAAACGGTCACCCAGGTGGAGCGCGTGCCGCTCGATCCACCCGCGAGCTCGATCGCCGCGACACACGACGATGTGACCTTCAACAGCCGCGACGGGATCGTGCTCAAGGGATGGTGGTTCGCTGTACCCCGCGCGGATCGCGCCGCCGTGATCGTGCATGGCCGCGGAAGAAATCGCGTCAACTCGGATTTCATGCCCGCGGCGATCGCCAGGCTTCTGCTCGTGCACGGCTACTCGGTGCTGCTGTTCGACCTGCGCGGTCACGGTGAGAGCGGGGGGACGAGATACACGCTCGGGATCGAAGAGCCGCGCGACATCCTCGCGGCGATCGACCTCGCCGCGAACAGGGCCGATATCGAGAGGGCGCGCGTGGCCGTGATCGGCGAGTCGCTCGGTGGCGGCAGCGTTCTGATGACGGTGCAGGCGGACCCGACGATCGGCCCGGTCGTCACAGACTCCGCGTTCGCCGACGGGAACACCGTGGTCAGCGAATCGGCGACGAAGTACACGAATCTGCCGTCCTGGTTCACGCCGGGGATCGTGCTGATGGCACGGCTCTTCCTCGGTCTCGATATCTCAAAGGTCACGCCATCGAAGGTGGTCGCCGCGCATCCCGAGCGGCCCTTTCTCTTCATTGAGTGCACCGACGACACGACGGTGCCGCTCCATCACGGGTTTGACCTGAAGGCCGCGAGCGCGAATCCGGGCACCGAGCTCTGGATCGTCCCCGGGTGCGAACACGTGATGGCGTTCGCCACACATCCGGACGAATGGGCGCAACACGTCCTTACCTTCCTGGGTCGGGAGCTTGGCACCGACAAACCCGTCGTCGCTCCGGCCGGTATCCTCGCCGCATCACGACGGGGAGGATGACGTTGGCCACGAAGGGAAGACGCGTTCGCTGGGAGGATTCACCGCGCGAGGACCTCATGGCCGGCGTGCAGCGGAGGTTTCTCCACGGCGAGAAGGCCATGCTCGCCCAGATCTGGCTGAAGAAAGGGGCCACGGTCCCGCGGCACGTGCATCCGGCCGAGCAGCTGTCGTTCATCGTCGAGGGGGCGCTCCGGCTTCGTCTGGGCGACGATCTCTCGGAGATCCACGAGGTGCGTGCCGGCGAGGTGCTGGTCATCCCGGCGAACGTCCCCCACGAGGCGCTCGCGCTCGACGATACCTACGATCTCGATGTCTTCAGCCCGCCCCGAGAAGACTGGATCAAAGGACAGGACGCGTACCTTCGCGGCCGCTAGTGCCTGTCAGCCGAGAATTGTTTCGCGCGATCTCGAGCTCGTTTCCGACGGGCGTCGTGATCGTCGCGACCCTCGACGAGCATGGCGAGCCCAAAGGCCTGACAAGTCAGGCCTACATGGGACTCTCCACTGATCCTCCGCTCATGCTCATATCGATCGATCGGACGTCGCGGACGCTCCCTGCGCTCGCAACCCACCGGGCTTACGTCATCAATTTCCTGAAGGAAGGTGCCGAAGACATCGCGACGCTGTTCGCGTCCAAGGCCGACGAGAAGTTCAGGAATCTTCGCTGGGACCCCGCGCCCGAGGCCGGCGGAGCACCGATCCTTCGCGGTCAGTCCCTCGCGTACGCGGCCTGCAGGGTGACCGAGGTCCACGACGGCGGGGATCACGTCATCTTCATCGGCAGCGTCGAGGCCGGAGAAACGCTCGGCGGAACGCCGCTCCTGTATTACAAGCGCGCGTACGCCGGCTGGCCCGAGGAGCGGCCGGCGCCTCCTGTCGAAGGGGCACGCTAGCGTGCGGATCTGCACGTTCGAGCAACGGGGGGTACCGGCGGCCGGCATCGTCGCCGCGGACGACACCGTTCTTTCGACCGTCGATCTTGTGGGCGGCGCGACCGACGAAGATGACGTGCTCGACCTGCTGCTTTCCGGCGAGGAGCTCTGGGCGGACCTTCGTGCGGCCGCGCGCGACGCTCGAGGCGGCATCCCCCTCGCGAGCGCGAAGCTCCTTGCGCCGATCCCGCGTCCGCCGCGCAACGTGTTTTGCATCGGCTGGAACTACAGCGAGCACTTCGAGGAAGGAAAGCAGGCGCGGGGTCAATCCGGCGCGCAGCTCGCGCCGCAGGAGATACCGCAGTTCCCGGCGATCTTCACGAAGAACCCGGCGACCGTGGTCGGCCCGGACGCGGCGGTGCTGTTCCCCGCGCCACAGTCCGAGCAGCTCGACTGGGAGGCCGAGCTCGCCGTCGTGATCGGCAAGGGCGGCCGCGACATCACGGAAGCGGCCGCAATGAGCCACGTCTTCGGCTACACCTGCGCGAACGACGTCTCGGTCCGCGACGTGCAGCGGCGGCACGGCGGGCAATGGTTCAAAGGGAAGAACTTCGACACGCACCTGCCGATGGGGCCCTGGATCGTGACCGGCGACGAGCTCGACCCAAGCGATCTCGCCATCCGGTCGCGTGTGAACGGCGTCACCAAGCAGGACTCGCGGACGAAGTACATGGTCTTCAAGATCCCCCGACTCATCGCCGAGATCTCCGCGGGCTGCGAGCTCTGGCCGGGCGACATGATCATCACCGGGACACCGGCCGGCGTTGGCTTCGCCCGGACGCCGCCCGAGTATCTCAAGCTCGGTGACCTGGTCGAGATCGAGATTGAGGGGATCGGCGTGCTGCGCAACACGGTCAAAGGGAGGACGTAGATGCTCGATACGTTCACGTGGTACAAGCAGTCGACCTTCCGCTGGAAGGGCGAGAAGCTCGTCGTCTACATCGATTCGTGGGGACTGACCGACGATCTTCCTCCGGCCGACATCCTCCTTATCACGCACGCACATGGCGACCACTACGCGCCAGATGACATCGCCCGCGTGAAGAGGGACAAGACGGTGATCGTCGCCCCGGCCGACGTCGCAAAAGAGCTGTCTGGCAACGTCAAGCCGGTCAAGCCCGGCGATCGCCTGGATGTGGCAGGCGTGAAGATCGAAGCCGTGCCGGCGTACAACATCGATCCCGCACGGCTGGAGGCTCACCCCAAGCGAAACAACTGGGTCGGCTACGTCCTGCAGCTCGGCGCAAACATCTATTACCACGCGGGCGACACCGATCACCTGCCGGAGCTCGACAGGATCCGCAGCGATGTGGCCTTCCTGCCCATCGGTGATGGCGGCTATGTCATGACCGTCGACGAGGCCGCGGGGATGGCCAAGGCGCTCAAGCCGAAGATCGCGGTGCCTATGCACTACGGGTTCTACCCCGGGGTCGGCGTACCCGCGGATGGGGAGCGGTTCAAGAAAGCTGCATCCCCTGTCGAGGTAAAGGTCTTCGCGCCGATCCATCCGTTCGCGAACAAGTAGTTATCCTCGACCTATATGGCGACGACCGTCGGCCAGATCAGCGCGGTGAACCCGGCGACCGAGGAAGTCATCGCGTCGTTCGACGCGTTCGGGCGCGACGAGGTCGAGATGGCCCTCGCCGAGACCCACGACGCGTTCCTCGAATGGCGCGAGCGTCCTATCGCCGAACGAGCCGTTCCGATGCGCGCGCTCGCGACACTGCTCCGAGAGCGCTCCGAGCGTTACGCCCGGCTCGCGACGCTCGAGATGGGGAAGCCCATCGTCGAGGCGAAGGCCGAGATCGAGAAATGCGCCTTCGGCGCCGACCACTTCGCACAGAACGCCGCGCGCTACCTCGCCGACGAGGAGATCCGCGCGAACGCGCGGCGGAGCATCGTCGCGTTCCAGCCGCTCGGTGTGGTGCTCGCGGTCATGCCGTGGAACTTCCCGTTCTGGCAGGTCATCCGGTTCGCGGCTCCCGCGCTCATGGCCGGAAACGCGGCCGTGCTCAAGCACGCGTCGAACGTCCCCCAGTGCGCGCTCGCGATCGAGGAGGCTTTCCGAGACGCGGGTTTCCCGCAAGGCTTGTTTCGCACCGTGCTGGTTTCCGGCTCGGCGATCGAGCCGATCATCGCGGACGAGCGCATCCGCGCGGTCACCCTCACTGGAAGCTCGGACACCGGCTCGCGCATCGCGGAGCTCGCCGGTCGCGCGCTCAAAAAGACGGTGCTCGAGCTCGGCGGATCGGATCCTTTCATCGTCCTCGGCGACGCGGATCTCCAGCTGGCCGCGACCACCGCAGTCCGCGCGCGGAATCAGAACAACGGCCAATCGTGCATTGCCGCAAAGCGGTTCATCGTTGTGGACTCCGTCGCCGAAGAATTCGAGCGGCGCTTCGCGAAAGGCGTTGAGGACCTCGTCGTCGGCGATCCGATGGACACGAAGACACAGGTCGGCCCGCTCGCGCGGCGCGATCTCCTCGACGCGCTCGAGCGTCAGGTCGACGAATCGGTGCGCGCCGGGGCCCGTGTCCTGACCGGCGGCGAGCGCCTGACCGGAAAGGGCTACTTCTTCAGGCCCACCGTCCTGGCGAATGTCACCCGCGACATGGCGGCCTTCCGCGAGGAGACCTTCGGCCCGGCTGCGGCGGTCATTCGGGTACGCGACGCCGACGAGGCGGTCCGCGTCGCGAACGACTCCGCGTACGGCCTCGGCGCATCCATCTGGACGGGCGACGCGGCGCTCGGCGAACGTCTCGCACGGCGCATCGAGTCCGGAAGCGTCTTCGTGAACGGCATGGTCGCATCGGACCCGCGCCTGCCGTTCGGCGGAATCAAGCGCTCGGGTTACGGCCGTGAGCTCTCGGCGTTCGGTGCGCGTGAGTTCACGAACATCCAGACGATCTGGATCGGGCCCGCGGAGGGACAACAGCCGACGTCGCAGCCGGCCGAGTGACCCGTACGCGCGTGGCGACGGAAGAGGACGCGGCGGCGATCGCGGGTATCTACAACGAAGGCATCGCCGACCGCGTCGCCACATTTGAGACCGAGCCCCGGACGCCGGGCGATATCGCGCGCGGTCTTCGCGAGCGCTCGCCGCGCTGGCCGACGGTCGTCGTCGAGCGCGACGGTGGGGTCATCGCCTGGGCGGCCGCTAGCGAATACAGAGCACGGTCGTGCTACGCCGGGGTCGCCGAGTTTTCGGTCTACGTCGCGCGCGACGCGCGCGGGACCGGCGCGGGTCGCGCCGCGATGGAGGCGCTCGTGCGCGAGTGCGAGGACCGCGGCATATGGAAGCTTCTCTCGCGCGTCTTCCCCGAGAACGAAGCGAGCCGCAGGCTACTGGCGAAGGTCGGTTTCCGCGAGGTCGGCACGTACCGGCGGCACGCCAAGCTCGACGGCGCGTGGCGCGACACCGTGATCGTCGAGCGGCTCATCGGAGAGGCCGCCCGTTGAACGTCGCGCAGCTCCTCGTGAAATGTCTCGAGAACGAGGGCGTACGGCACGTTTTCGGGATCCCCGGCGAGGAGACCCTCGCGCTGAACGCCGCACTCGCGGAGAGCGACAAGATCACGTTCGTCCTCACCCGTCACGAGCAGGGTGCGGCTTTCATGGCGGATGTCTACGGCCGCCTCTCGTCGTATCCGGGAGTGTGCCTGGCGACGCTGGGGCCCGGCGCGACGAACCTCATCACCGGAGTGGCCGACGCGCATATCGACCGCGCCCCGCTTGTCGCGATCACCGGACAGGTCGGCCTCGAACGCGCGCACAAGGAGTCGCATCAGTACATCGACATCGTGCGCATGTTCGGCCCGGTCACGAAATGGAGCACACGGATCAGCGTCGCCGAGTCGACCCCGGAGATCGTCCGCAAGGCCTTCCGGCTCGCGCGCCTCGAGAAGCCGGGCGCCACGCACATCGAGCTCCCCGAAGACATCGCGGGGCAGGACACCGACATGAAGCCGCTCGAGGTCCGCCGGACCTCGTATCCAAAGGCGCAGGACGCGGTGATCAACCGCGCGCTCGAGCTCATCAAGAGCTCGAAGGCGCCGATCATCCTTGCGGGCAACGGCGTCGCGCGGCGCCAGGCCGCGGGTCACGCCAGCGTAGAAGCGCTCCGGCGTTTCGTTCGGCGGAGCGGGATCTTCGCGACCCACACCTACATGGCGAAAGGAGTGCTCGATCCGTTCAGCCAGCAGTCGCTTCCGGCCGCCGGTCTGCAGCGGCCGGGTGCGGAGCTCGCGAACATCCCGCAGCTCGCGGAGGCCGATCTGGTGATCGCGGTCGGGTACGACCTCGTCGAGTGGTCGCCGTCGCTCTGGAATCCGAAACGGGACAAGGTGGTCGTGCACATCGACAGCACCGCCGCCGAGCTCGACGGCCACTATCAGCCGTCGGTCGAGGTTGTGGGTGAGCTCGACGAGTCGCTCTCCGTGCTCGCCGACCACATCGAACCGCGCAAGGACCAGCCCATCCGTGTCCCGAACAAGCCGCTCGGGGCTTCGGCGCCGAAAGACTCGCCGGCCCCGTTCCCGCCCCAGCTTGTCGTCGCGGCGGTCCGGGAGGCGCTCGCGCCCGAGGACATCGTGGTGAGCGACGTCGGCGCGCACAAGGTGTGGCTCTCGCGGCTCTATCCGACCCCGGTGCCGAACACGGTCGTCGTGTCGAATGGGCTCGCCTCGATGGGCATCGCGCTTCCCGGTGCGATCGCGGCAAAGCTCGTCTTTCCAGAACGCAAAGTCATCGCGTTCTGTGGGGACGGCGGTTTCTTGATGAACGTCCAGGAGCTCGAGACGGCGAAGCGCCTGGGCACCGCGATCGTGTGCATGGTCCTCGTCGACGATCGCCTCGGGATCATCGAAGCGAACGAGCGGCGCATTTTCGGCCGTGCTTTCGCCACCGAGTTCGGCAATCCGGGCTTCGTCGAGCTCGCGCGCGCGTTCGGCATCGCCGGCTTCGCGGTGCCGACCATACGGGAGCTCTTTCCCACCTTGCGTCGCGCCCTCGACCTGGGCGAGCCCGCGCTCGTCGCGGTGCCGTGGGACCACCGCGCGAATGAGCGCATCGCGGACAAGGTTCCCTAGCCGCGGGGCGAGAGGCCCACGGAGCGCCGCCAGTGCTGCTGGCCGAGCTCGAAGCCGATGGCGCATCCGAGATCAACAAGCTCCTCCTCGCTGAAGCAGCGATGGAGCCGCGCCCAGAGCTCGTCGTCCGCGCGATCCGAGTCGTACGCGATCGCGTCGGCCCACTCGAGCGCGGCACGCTCGGGGTCGTCGAAGCGTGCAGGGTCTGTCACTTCGGGATCGTTGGCGAGGTACCGGTAGCAGAGCTCCTTGATGCGCTGGTCGGCGACGCCCCGATCGAGGACGTTCTCGCGTATGTAGCGCCAGCTCGCGAGCGCGTCCGGCACCAGCGCGCGGATCTCGTCGGCCGTCGAGCCGAGCCGCGGCACTAGCGCTGCGATCCGGGTGGCGCCAGGCCCGCCCCTGGATCGCCCGGCAGCTCGCCGTGGCCGACGCCCCAGGTCTTGATCACACGCTGCTGGCCGTACGTCAGCGCGATGAACGATCCAAGCTCGACGATCTCAGGGTCGCCCAGATGCTCGCGGAGCATCGCCCAGACCCGATCGCCGGCTCCCTCGGGATCCCACACCAGCATGCTCGTATATAGGAGCGCCGCCTTTTGCCGCGCGGTGAAACGGTCAGAGCGCTCGAAGTTCAGCAGGTCCTCGTAATCGGCCTCGGTGAGCCCTTGCTCTCCGCCCCGGAGAGACCGTTGTGACCCTCAGTAGTTGCACTCGATGGTCCGCGATACGTACACGCGGCAGAGCTCTTTGAGCGAATGCTCGAGGACGCCGTTCCGGAAGATCCGGTCCCACGCGCGCGAGAAGGCCCGCGCCACGGCCGGGACGTGCGACCGGATGGCCTGCGTCTCGGGTCTGGGTGTTCCGAACCGCCGCGCATGCTCCATGTAACCGCGGAGCTCAGCGTCGTCCAGCTTGTCGACGTCGACGTAGCTGATCCGCGCCATCCGGAGATTGTGCGTCAGACCCGGCGCAGGATGTACAGGCCTCCGCGCACGCGGTCGGTCACGAAAATGAGTCCATCCGCGCCGACAAGGACGTCATTCAGCTGGATCGCCTGCTGGCGGGCGGGCGCCTCGGGGACGTAGGAGGCGATCTCCTTCGGATGAAGCGGGTCGCCGGTGTCGTACACGCGGAGCCCGGCGTTGAAGTACGTCGCGAAGACGATGCGGTCGCTCGAGAACGTCCCGGGCCGGTTCTCGTGGAGGTTGTGCGGCCCGAAGCGCAACCCGCGAGAGCAGTAGTCGCCGACCGGGACCGGGAAGCGCGAGATCTCTTTTGGCTGCGTCTCGTCCGAGATATCCACAAGGTGGATGTCCTTGCGCGCGCCTTTGCAGTCGGGCTCGATCGCCTCGTCGGTGACGACGAGGAGCTTTCTGTCTCCAAGCGGTAACGCTGTGTGCGTGTGGGGGTGACCTCCCGATCGCTCGGCCCACGAGAGCGAGCTGATGAGATCGAGCGCGCCGTCGCCCCCCACCGAATAGACCACTGCGCCCGCGTCGAAGTAGCCGCCATACGCCCGGTCGCCCTTCACGATGACGTGATGCGCGCCGATGTCGCTGTTGTCCGCCACGGGCTCGGCGTCAGCCTCGCGTTGCCCGGGCCACCACCAGCGCGAGGCAAGCCGCGGATTCGTCGGATCCTCCAGGTCGACGACGATCAGGATCCGGTTCCGGTAACCCTTCTCCCGCGCCGAGGCGTACGCGAATCTGCCCCCGGCGAACCACATCCGGTGCACACCCAGACCGTCGATGGGCAAGAAACCGATCTGCTTAGGGTCGGCCGGCTTCGCGACGTCGTACACCAGCAGACCCGTGCTCTCGGGGACTCCAACGCGATACGGGTACTGCTCGTGGTTGGCGAGCAGGAGCCCGTCGGCGAGCTGCACCTTGTGCGAATGCGTTCCCTTTGGCACCGGGATCTGCCGCAGGACCTTCGGCCGCGCGGGATCGGCGATGTCGACCACGCTCGTCCCGACGCCGAAGTCGCCCATGTGACCTACGTAGAGCACGTCGCCATTCCGCATGACCTGCATCCCGTCGCCGCGGCCACCCAGGTCGGAATGCCCGACGAGCTCGAGGCCGTTCTGCTCCAGCGGGCGGGGCTGAGCGGGTGTCGGCATCGCGCGCGATTGTGGCCGGTTTGACGGGCCGACCGCCGCGTCCTAGCCTCGGCGACGGCTCTGCAAACGATTTCCGTGGGGGGACCAGACGACACGCCGGACGATCACTGATGTCGCTCGCCTCGCCGGAGTTCACCCATCGACCGTGTCCCGGGCGCTCCACCGCGCGGACCTTCCCCTGAGCCCCGAGACCCGCCGCCGGGTGCTCGCCGCGGTCGAGCGGCTCGAGTACAGGCCGTCCGCGATCGCTCGCGGCCTGCGCCTGCGACGGACGCGCACTCTCGGGATGCTCGTCCCTGACATCACCAACCCATTCTTTCCGCCGATCATCCGCGGCGCGGAGGAGGCGGCGCGCGAGCGCGGGTACGAGCTCGTGCTCTGCAATACCGACGACGAGGCCGAGCGGGAGAAGGCATCGCTTCGCGTCCTGCGCGAGCGGCAAGCGGACGGTCTCCTCATCGCGACGAGCCGGATGGCGGACGCGACGCTCGCGTCCGTGCGCCGCGAGAGATTTCCCTTCGTGCTCGTGAATCGCGGCTCGCGCGTCGCGGCAGACCCCGCGGTGGAGGTCAACAACTCGCGGGCCGCCTTCGAGATCGTTGCCCACCTCGTCGGCCTCGGTCATACCCGGATCGCGCACATTGCCGGTCCGCTCAGCACGACAACCGGCGCGGAACGCGCCGCGGGATACCGCGACGCACTGCGGGCGCATGGCCTTTCGGTCGACGCGACCTTGATGGCGGAGGCCGAGGCCTACTCCGAGGATGCGGGTTGCGCCGCGGCGAAGCGCCTGCTGGAGGCGGCCCCGACCGCGATCTTCGCTGCCAACGATCTTTTGGCGCTCGGTGCCCTGCGCGCCGCGCGCGAAATCGGCGTCCGCGTGCCCGCGGATCTCTCGCTCGTGGGCATCAACGACATTCCAATGGTCAACCTCCTCGACCCTCCTCTCACGACGGCGCGCGTGCCGCAGCGCGAGATGGGCGCGATCGCGGCGCGGATGCTGATCGGCTTGCTCGAACGCGAGCCCGTAGTCGACCGCCACGTGCTCCTCGATACGGAGCTCATCGTCAGGGGTTCGACCGCCGCACCGCGAAGTGCCGATCGGAGGGTCGCCTGATGGCCACGCCGATCCGGATCTCGGTCGAGCACGTGACGAAACGCTTCGCCTCGGGCGCGGTCACCGTGTTCGAAGCTCTCGATCTGGCGGTGCGTGATGGCGAGACCCTCTGCATCGTGGGCCCCTCGGGCTGCGGCAAGACCACGCTTCTTCGTTGCATGCACGGGCTTGCCACGATCGACGATGGCCGGATCGTCATCGATGGGACCGAGGTGCGCGCACCTAGCCGCAAGGTGGCGATGGTCTTTCAGCATTTCGGGCTCATGCCTTGGAAACGAGTCCGGGAGAACGTCGCGTACGGGCTCGAGCTTGCCGGCTTGCCGAAGGCCACGGTCCAGGAGCGCGTCGCGCACTACATCGAGATGGTCGGCCTGCGTGGCTTCGAGAGCTCGTACCCGAATCAGCTGTCGGGCGGGATGCAGCAGCGCGCCGGCCTCGCGCGCGCCCTCGCGGTCGAGCCGGACATCCTGCTCATGGACGAGCCCTTCGGGTCGCTCGACGCGCTGACACGCGAGATCCTGCAGGACGAGCTGCTGCGCATCTACCAGCTTGCGCCCCGGACGATGGTCTTCATCACGCACTCGATCGAGGAGGCGATCGCCATGGGGGACCGGATCCTCGTGCTGTCGGCACGGCCCGCGCGCGTGCGCGAGCTCTTCCAGGTCGACATCCCGCGGCCACGCACCGTGGAGAGCGTCATCGCGCACCCGCGCTTCATCCCGCTTCGCGACCATTGCTGGCGTCTCCTGCGGGAGCGTGCGGCGTGACGTTCCATCGGGTAGGCGTCGAGGTCGACGAGTCGCGCGCTGTCGGCGTGCGGACGAGCCGTTGGCGCCGGCTGCGGCCCGGCGATTGGGTGGTGCGTCTTGGTGCGATCGCGGTGGTCCTGGGCGTGTGGGAGCTCTTCGGCCCGACCCTCAACAAGCTCATCCTCCGTCCGCCGTCCGATATCTTTCGAGCGTTCTTCGAGCTCATCGCGAACGGTGAGCTCCAGGACGCGATGGGGCAAAGCTTCCGCGAGCTCTTCGGCGGCCTCGCCGTCGCGCTGGCGGTCGGGCTGGTTCTTGGCGTCGCCTCTGGACGATGGCGCTTTGTCTACAACGCGATCGATCCGCTCGTGTCGGCCTTGTACTCGGTACCCTCGGTCGCGCTCGTGCCGCTCATAGCGGTGGCGTTCAGGTCGGTCGGCGACGCGCCGCGCATCGCGACCGTCGCGCTCTTCGCGGTCTTCCCGATCCTCATCAATACGCAGCAGGGTGTCCGGAACGTCGACCGCCAGCTGCTGGAGGTGGCCCGTTCCTTCAACACCAGCGAGCGGCGTCTGTGGACCGACGTGATCCTGCCGTCGGCCATGCCTTATGTCCTGGCGGGAGTCCGTTTGGCGATCGGCCGCGGCCTCATCGGCATGATCGTCGCGGAATTCTTCATCGGCCTCGTCGGTCTCGGCTATCTGATCATCTCGTACGAGAACGTTTTCCGTATCGACCGCATGTTCGTCCCGGTCATCGTCGTCGCGACGATGGGCATCCTGATGATGGGTTTCGTGCAATGGCTCGAGGGTCGTATCGCGCCGTGGCTAAAGAGAGAGCAATGAGAGGGAGTTCGAAGATGCATGCGCGTGCTGTTGGGTCGATCGGTCTCGGTCTCGCGGTCCTGGTGGCCTCGTGTGGCGGTGGGGGCGGCGGTGCCGCGACGCCCAGCACCGCTGCGGCATCGGCGGCGCCGAAGGCGACCTGCGCGGCGAAGAAGATCACCATCGCGGTGCCGGTCACGCCCCCGAACGTCGTCCATCTCACGCCGTACGTTGCGGACGCGTTCGGTTACTTCAAGGACGAGAACCTGACGGTCGAGCTCGTGCGGTTTGACGGCGGCGTTGGATCGCTCCGCGCCTCCGCATCCGGCGCGATCGACCTTGCGGGCACCTCGACCGAGCCGGTGGTGGACGCCATCGCCAACGGCGCGGACGTGAAGATCATTTACACCTACGCACCTCTGGTCGACGTCTCGTTCGCAGTCGGGCCTGGCATCAAGTCCATGGCCGACCTCAAGGGCAAGAAGATGGGCGTCCAGGAGCCGGGCGGGTTCGCTGACGTCATGACGCGGATCGTGCTGAAGAAAGCCGGGCTCGACCCGGCCAAGGACGTCACCTTCGTTACCACGACGACCGCCGGGCGCGTCCAGGCCCTCGCGACCGGGACGACCGATACGGCGGTCCTCCACATCGATCAGATCAAGACGGTGCAGAAGCAGACACCGACGATCACGGTCCTCGCGAACATGTGGGAGGTCCTGACCGATTACCAGTACTCCGTGTACATCGTCCCGACGCAGGTCCTGAAGGACGATCCGGCCACACCCGAGTGCATCATCCGCGCGCTCATGCGGGCGAACCGCGCGATGTACGACTCCGCGAACCGGCAGAAGATCATCGACCTGGGCGTGACCCAGACGAAGGAAGCGGCCGACGTTGTCGCCGATACCTTCGACACGCTGGTGAAGGCGAAGGCCTGGCCGCAGAACGAGGGCCTGCTCAAAGCCAACATCGAAGGGACGATCGCGAGCGAGAAGGGGTTCGGAAAGATCACGAAGGACCTGAAGTTCGAGGACGTCACCGACCTCACGATCGTGAAGAAGGTCGTCGACCAGCTCGGGCGCGTGAAGGACTTCCCGTACTGATCGGCGAACGGAGATGACGAGGCTTGTCGACCTGACCCAGCCGTGGGGCGATCGGATGCCGACCTGGCCGCAGTTCGAGGCGATCCAGGTCACGGACATCACGACGCACCATCGCGACGGGAAGAGCACGGTGCTAGTGCGCACGAATATGCACACCGGCACCCACATCGATGCGCCCATCCATTACTGGCCGACGGGCAAGCACCTTGGTGAGATCCCAATCGGTGATCTCTACGGCACCGGCTTGGTGATCGACCTTCGTCCGATCACCAAGCCCTGGTCCTACTACTCGCTCAAGGACGTCCTTTCGTGCCTTCCGAAGGGGGAGCAGATCCGCGAGGGGGACGTCGTCATCCTGTACACCGGGTGGGACCGCTACAACTGGACGAAGCCCACCCGTGACGACGTGACCTACTTCGACCGCCACCCCGGGCCGATGCCGGAGGTGTGCGATTACCTCATAGATAAGAAGATCCGCTGGTTCGGTGGCGACCTCGCTTCGATGGACCACTCGCTCTACGTGCGCGTCCGCTACTTCCGCCCGGATCTCGTGAAGGAGTACGAGGCGCAGACCGGAAAACCCATCGACGAGACCCTTCCGATGAAAGACTTCGAGCACGTGCACTACCACATGGCCAAGGCGAACATCCCGATGCTGGAGAACCTCGGCGGCGAGATGGCCGAGGTAGCCGGCCGGCGCATCGAGGTCGGCGCGTTCCCCTGGCGCTGGGAGAACGGCGAGGGTTGCATCTGCCGCGTGGTGGCATTCCAGCCATGAAGGCCGTTCGGACGAGCGCTTCTCCGAAGACCGCGACGATGCAGGCGCTCGTGCTCACGGGGCCGCACGCGTTCGAGGTCCGCGACGATGTGCCGATCCCGCGCCCCGCATCGAACGAGGTGCTGGCGCGCGTGCGCGCGATCGCGATCTGCGGGACCGACGCCGAGATCGTCGAGGGAACCTTCAAAGGCCGCTGGCCACGCGCCTACCCGTTCATACCCGGTCACGAGTGGGCCGGCGAAATCGTCGAGGCGGGCGAGGTCGCGACCGCCTACGGCTTCAGCCCGGGAACTCGCGTCGCCGGGACGAGCCACTCGGGCTGCGGCTACTGCCGGATGTGCCGGACCGGCCGCTACAACCTGTGCCTCAACTACGGTCGGGAGGATCTCGGCCATCGTCAATACGGCCACTACACCCAGGGTGCGTACGCGACGTACGTGGTCCACACGATCAAGAGCGTCTTTGGGATCCCGGACTCGATGCCTCTGGACGTCGCCGCGCTTTGCGACACGGCGTCGATCGCGCTGCACTCGGTGAAGAGGCCTGGCATCAATCCGGGCGACGTCTTCGTTGCCGTCGGCTCCGGCGGGATGGGTCTCCTCACCGCGATGTGCGCCCGCGCGCTCGGCGCCGCTCGCTGCATCGTCGTGGGTGGCGGCAAGCGGCTTGAGCGCGCGAAGGAGCTAGGGTTCGATACCGTCGATTACCACGACGGCGATCCGGTGGCACGGGTCCGGGACTTGACTGCCGGCCTCGGGGCCGACGTCGCCGTCGACTCCGCCGGCACCAAGGACTCGGTCCGGCAGTCGATCGGCATGGTCCGTAAGGGTGGACGGGTCGCGTTCACAGGTATCCCCAAGGAGCCCTCGTCGGTCGACTTTCAGAAGGTCGTCCTCGAGGAGATCGATCTCTACGGGGTCCGAGCGAATCGGAACACGATGGAAGAGGTGATCCCGCTGATCGCCGACGGTCGCATCCCCGCGGCGAAGCTCATCACGCACCACTTCAAGCTCTCCGAGTTCGCCGAAGCGCTGCGGACGTTCAACGAACGCATCGACGGCGCGCTGAAAGTGATCGTGGAGCCTTGAGATGAGCGTGGATGTCCGCGGCTCCATCGGGGCGCTCATGCGCACGCGTCGCGCGGTGCGCGCATTCAAACCGGGCATGGTCCCGGACGCCGACGTCGACGAGATCCTCGAGGCGGCGCGATGGGCACCGTCGCCCGCGAATCGTCAACCGGCCCGCTTCATCTGGGTGAAGAGCTCGTCGGTAAAGCGCGAGCTGCAGGACCTCGCGAAAGAGTCCAAGGACCTCTCGGCGTACTGGGACCCGATCTTCCGGCCCGACGGCTCGAGTGGCCGTGTGAACGATCTTGTGACACCGGAGGTCATCGCCGTCCTCGCGGACCCCGCGAAGAGCCTGACGAATGTGCATGCCGACAACGGCTTCGAGTGGGCCGCGGCGATGTCGATCTACGCGATGTGGCTGCGGGCACATTCGCTCGGCTACGGTGGTGTCTTCGTGCAGCACTGGATCACCGAGAAAGCGAAGAAGATCCTCAACGTGCCGCTGTCCTGGACGTTCCTTGGGACGTTCACGTTCGGCTACGCCGCCGAGACGCCGACGGTCGACCGCCTGCCCCTGGACCAGCTCGTCTCGATCGACCGCTATCCAGGCCGGCCACGAACATGAAGAGCGCCGTCCGCGAATCCATCGGCTCCGCCGATATCCCCGCGACGATGCTTGCTGTGGTCTTCACCGCGCAGGATCACTTCACGCTGCGCGACGTACCGACGCCCCGTCCCGGACCGCGCGAAGTCCTGGTGCGTGTCCGGGCGTCGATGGTCTGTGCGTCCGACGCGAAAATACTCGCGGGCAGGTTCCCGGCGATCAAGTTCCCACACGTGCCCGGTCACGAGTTCAGCGGCGAGGTCGCGATGTCGAGCGACGAGCGATTCGCCGTCGGCGCGCGCGTCGGCATCGAGGTGCATGTGGGCTGCGGTACGTGCGATCGCTGCCGCGAGGGCATGTACACGCTCTGCCAGAACTACGGCAAGCGTGAAACGGGCCATGCCCACGTCGGTTTCACGATCGGCGGCGGCCTGGCCGAGTACGCAGCCGTGCCGATCGCCGCACTACACGCGCTTCCGGAGCACGTGACCTTCGAGCAGGGGGCGTGGACTGACAACCTCGGCGTCGCGCTCTGGGCGCTGGAACGAGGCCGGATGGCAGGCGGCGAGCACGTGGTCGTCATCGGCCCGGGCGCGATCGGACTGTGCGTTGCAGAGCTGGCGCGCGCGCTCGGTGCCGGTCGGGTAACGCTCGTCGGTCGCGGCGCCCGGCTCGCGCGCGTCCGTGACCTGGCGGATGAGGTCATCGATTCAGCGGATGTGACGCGACTGCGGGGCACGGCCGATCTCGTCGTTGAGTTCGCGGGTACGGCCGAGGCCGTGCGCGCCGCGATCGGTCTCGCGCGCCGCGGCGGCCGCGTCGTCCTCGGTGGGCCGACCGGAACCGGCGTCGAGCTCTCGGGCGTCGATCTTTCGACCATCGTGCTCGGCAACCTCGACATCCTCGGCTCGCTCGCAAATCCAAAAGGGGTGTCCGGCCGGGCGCTAGCGCTGCTCGCCGACGCGAAGGTCGATGTCACCAGTTTGGTCACGCATCACTTCCCGCTTCGCTCGTTCGCCGAGGCGTGGCAGACCTTCACCGAGCGGCGGGGGGGCGCGATCCGCGTGATGCTCCATCCGGCGGAGGGCAACTGATGGACAAGACAACGGCCATGGACCTCTATCGCGTCATGCGGACGATCCGCGCGTTCGAGGAGCGCGCAACACAGCTCTTCGGCGAGAACAAGATCTGGGGGACGATCCACAGCTACGCCGGAGAGGAGGCGATCGCCGCCGGCGTGTGCGCCCACCTTCACGACGACGACTGGATCACCTCCACGCATCGTGGTCACGGGCACTGCATCGCGAAGGGCGCGGACCTCGGCAAGATGTTCGCCGAGCTTCTCGGCCGGGAAACGGGGTACTGCCGCGGCCGGGGCGGCTCGATGCACATCGCGGACACGTCGAAGGGCAACCTCGGCGCGAATGGGATCGTCGGCGGCGGGATCCCCATCGCCACCGGTGCCGCGCTCACCGCGAAGCAGCTCGGGACCGACCAGGTCGCGGTCTCGTTCTTCGGCGACGGCGCTGTCAACCAGGGCACGTTTCACGAATCGTTGAACCTTGCCGCGATCTGGAAGCTGCCGGCGATCTATGTCTGCGAAAACAACCAGTACGCCGAGAGCCTGCCGGTGAAGCGCGCGTTTGCGGTCGAGGACATCGCGAAGCGCGCCGAGGGTTACGGGATGCCCGGGATGCACGTGGACGGGCGCGACGTGCGGGCGGTCTACGCGGCCGCAGGCGAAGCGGTCGCGCGCGCGCGTGCCGGCAAAGGCCCGACATTCATCGTCGCCGATTCGTACCGCCACGAGGGCCACTACTACGGCGACCCACGGAAGTACCAGACGAAAGACGAGATCGAGGGCTGGCGCAAGCAGTTCGATCCGATCGCTGACGCGCGCACGTGGATCGGCGCGGACAAGCTCGCCACTCCGCAAGAGCTCGACGCGATCGACCGCGAGATCGCCGCGGAAATCGATCGATCCGTCGCATGGGCCGACCAGGGCCCGCCCGCGTCTCCGATCAAGCTCCCCGAGGACGTGTATGCAAGCGAGTGATCAGCGTGGGCGGACGGTGGAGGACACGGCTGCATGCGGGCTGACCCCAGAGCGCCTGTTCGATCTCCTCGTGGACCCGACGGAGCGCCAGAAATGGGATCACTGCCCGCCATACATCGTGCAGGAGCCGCTCGCGGCGGCCCCAGGCCCGGCGCTGCAGGGCGCGCGCTACACCGGTCGTGGCACCGCCCGAGGCATCGGATACGTGGTCTTGGCGGTGGTCACGGCCGCCGACCGTCCGCGCCTTTATGAGGTGCGGACCGAGACGCGCTTCGAACGCGCCTATCCGGAGGCTGTGGCGATTGAGGAATACCGGATCGAACCCGAGGGCACTGGGAGTCTGGTGCACTACACCGTGACATTCGTGAAAACCCCAGGGACGGGGACGCCTCTCATGCGGCTGGTGTTGGCGTTCCTTGAGCCGGTCACGGCACCACGCGCCGCGAAGAGCAACTTCCGGAACATGCTCCGTTACGCGGAGAAGCATGCGGGTTTGCCGGCATGAGGACAGAGGTCGCGGTCCCCAACTCCAAGCCAGGTTCGACTACGCGCGAGATGTTCTACAACGAGGCGCTCGGCGACGCCCTCCGTCTCGAGATGCAGCGGGATGCGCGGGTCATCGTGATCGGCGAGGACATCGCCGAGCACGGCGGCGCGTTCCAGGTCACTGCCGGTCTTCTCGATACATTCGGACCGACCCGAATTCGGCAGACGCCGATCAGCGAGATCGGGATCGTTGGCGCCGCGGTCGGCGCGGCCTTGACCGGGCTTCGTCCCGTCGTCGAGCTCATGTACGTCGACTTTGCCGGACTGGCGATGGACCAGATCGTGAATCAGGCCGCGCAGAACCGCTTCATGTTCGGCGGCCAGGCCCGTGTGCCGATGGTGCTCCGAACCCAGGGCGGCTCCGGGCGAGGCAACGCGGCGCAGCACTCGAAGTCGCTCGAGGCGTGGTTCGCACACGTCGCCGGGCTCAAGCTCGTGATGCCGTCGACTCCGGCCGACGCCAAGGGGCTGCTCACCGCCGCGATCCGTGACGAGAACCCGGTGATCTTCCTCGAGCACAAGCTCCTCTACCGGACGAAGGGTCAGGTGCCCGAAGGGGAGCACGTCGTGCCGCTCGGGACCGCCGACGTCAAGCGTGCGGGCACCGATCTCACCATCGTCACCTGGTCACGTGAGCTGCTGTTCTCGCTCGAGGCGGCCGCGAAGCTCGCCGATGGCGGCGTTTCTGCCGAGGTCGTCGACGTGCGCACTTTGGTGCCGCTCGATCGCGAGACGATCCTCGGCTCGGTGCGCAAGACGCACCGGCTTCTCGTCGTGCACGAGGCGATCAAGCGCGGCGGCTACGGCGCCGAGATCGCGGCCATCGTCGCCGAGGAAGCGTTCGACGACCTCGATGCACCGCCGAAACGCCTTGCGGGACTCGAGACTCCGATTCCGTACGCGCAGCATCTGGAATTGAGCGTCGTGCCGCAGGTCGAGGACATCATCCGCGCCGCGAAGGAGCTGGTCGCCTGAGCGTGACGCGTGTCATCCTGCCCAAGCTCGGGCTCACGATGGACGAGGGCCGCATCGTCGCCTGGCACAAGCGCGTCGGAGACGCCGTCGCGGCGGGCGACCTCCTCTTCGAGGTCGAGACCGATAAAGCCACCATGGAGGTCGAGTCCCCGACCGCCGGGACCCTTCGCCGCATCCTCTATCCCGCCGACGCCACAGCTCCTGTTGCCACCGTCATCGCGCTCATCACGGACACCGCAGATGAGGTCGTTCCCGCTGACGCGTCGTTCGGGGCTGGACTTCCGAAACCCTCTCTACCCGGCGGAGCCCAGCCCCCCATGGGGCCGGGCCCCACCGCCGGGCGGGGGCCCTCGGAAGTCCAGCCCCCTCCAACCTCATCGGATGGCGACCGGGTCAGATCGTCTCCTGCAGCCCGCAAACGAGCTCAAGAGTTGCGCGTCGATATAGGGAAGATCGCGGGGAGCGGTCCCGGCGGTCGGGTGACTCTCGAAGATGTCGATGCTGCGGCCACCTCAAAGTCGTCCTCGGCCGCGACTTCTTCCGGAGAAAAGAGGGAGCCCCTCTCGCGGATGCGGCGCGCCATCGGGGAGCGCATGACCAAGAGCGTGCGCGAGCAGCCGCAGTTCTCCATCTCGCGCGACGTCGACATGACCGTGGCCAACGAGAAGCGCAAGGCAGCCGGCGCGTCGTACACCGACGCCATCGTCGCGGCGGCGGCGAAGACGCTCCGCGAGCACCCGCGCCTTCGTGCGCGCCTCGAGGGTGGGGAGCTCGTGACGAGCGATGCGGCGAACATCGGGCTCGCGATCGCGCTCGAGGACGGACTGCTCGTCGCGGTCGTTCGCGACGCCGACCGGAAGAGCCTCGAGGATCTCGCCGCGGAGCGCGAGCGCCTCGAGGAGCACGCCCGCGCGGGCAAGCTTGCCGAGCACGAGCTGACGGGATCCGTCCTTACCGTCTCGAACCTCGGGACCATAGGCATCGATCGCTTCACCGCGATCGTGAATCCCCCCGAGGCCGCGATCCTTGCGGTCGGCCGTGTTGCGGACCGCGTCGTCGCGAGGGACGGCGCGCCAGCGGTACGGCCGATCGCGACGTTGACGCTCTCGGTAGACCATCGTGTCGCTGATGGCGCGACCGCAGCGCGCTACCTGTCGGCCCTCGCGGATCGGCTCGAGCGCGGCGACCTGTGACGACCGAGACCGCAAACCGCGTTCAGCTCGCGGCCGGCCACTGGAAGCCGCGGTTCGTGGCCAACGGGATCGACGCGAACGATTTTGATCGGGTCCTCAGCGAAACAGTGGAGTGGCGTGATTGGGCACCCAACTGGATGCGCGTCGGCGACGAGCATCGCGCGATCGCGGATGAGGCCGAGCGGTCGGGCCATCTGGTGACCGCGGCAGATGCCTATCAGAGAGCCGCGTGGTGCTACCACCTCGGCAAGTTCCTGTGGTTCGAGGACCGCGCGCTGCACGACGACCTGCGCGAGCGAACGGTGGCGACATACGCGAAGGCGCTGCCACGGCTCGACCCTCCCGGCCGGCGGATCGAGGCCCCTTTCGAGGGCGCGATCATCCCGGGAATACTGCGCGCGCCGCGCGGAGCATCACGTCCTCCGGTGGTCATCCTCGTTCCCGGCCTCGACTCGGTGAAGGAGGAGCTCTACGCGATGGAGAACGATTTCCTCCGCCGCGGGCTCGCCACGCTCACCATCGACGGTCCGGGTCAGGGCGAGAACGCGCCCCGCTTTCCGATCCGCGCCGACTGGTCGAGCGTCGTCAGTCCTCTCCTCGATCACCTATCGGCCGACGAGCGCGGTCTCGACCTCGGGCGCGTCGGCCTCATGGGCATCAGCATGGGCGGGATCTACGGACCGCGCGCCGCGGCGAAGGAGAAACGCCTCCGGGCGATCGTCGCGCTTGCGGGCCCGTACGACCTTTCGGAGTGCTGGGCGGCGCTCAACCCGCTCACCAAAGGCGGCTACGTCTTCTACACGCACTCGCGAGACGAGGGTGAGGCCTTCGAGCGATCGAAAGCGCTCACGCTTCGGGGGGTTCTACGCGACGTGACGTGTCCCCTCCTCGTCATCCATGGCGGGAAGGATCGGCTCTTCCCGCCGGACCAGGCAGAGCGGATCGTCCGCGAGGCACCGAACGCGACCCTGCTGCTCTATCCCGAAGGCAATCACGTCTGCAACAACATTCCCTACAAGTACCGACCAGCGATGGCGGACTGGATGGCGAAGCAGCTAGGCGCGGGGCGATAGGACGCGACCGGGGCGGGCTCCGGTGTGGTCGCCGCGCCGCAGGACCTGCTCGCCATTCACGAAGACGTCGACGACGCCGCTCGCGTATCGATGTGGGTCGGCGTAGGTGGCGTGGTCGATGACCTTGTTCGGATCGAAAGCGACGACGTCCGCAAAGTATCCCCGCGCGATCCGGCC
>Ga0209805_1000251_pt1 | contig 32669 bp, 32 predicted proteins | sample GraSoiAngelo_148_FD_185905 | JGI IMG/M metagenome (GOLD analysis project Ga0209805, IMG submission 185905) | Grasslands soil microbial communities from the Angelo Coastal Reserve, California, USA - 14_1009_09_20cm (SPAdes) (version 2) | ecosystem: Environmental > Terrestrial > Soil > Grasslands ...
CGCGTCGCGCAGGGCGAAAGTGACCGGTTCGTGTTTGTGCTCCATGAAGCCCGCGCGCCTCGCGGCCAGGACTGGCGCGAATCGCGTCAGGACCCAGAACACGTCCTCGGGGTCAACACCGGCTGCGGCGCCGGCCGCAAGCAGCTCAGCCGCCAGAGCGCTGATCACGGTCAGCCCTGTGTTGGCGATCAGCTTCAGCTTCGCCGCGCTCTCCGCGTCCTTGAGCCGCCGCGTCTCACCGATCGCCTCCAGCACCGGCCGTGCCCTCTCGATTGCAGCGTCGTCGCCCGCGGCCATCAGGATTCCCTTGCCAGTTTCCATGGCCGTGACGCTGCCCATCACCGGGCACTCGACGAACTTCGCGCCGCCGCGCTCGATCGCAGGCTGAACCTCCTCGATGACGTCCGGACCGGCGGTGCTCATCTCGATGAAGACTTGCGCGCGAGCCCCTTTCGCCGCACCGCTCTCGCCGAGATAGGCACTACGCACGGCGTCGGCATTGGTGAGGATCGAGATCACCACGTCGGCGTCTTTGACCGCCTCGGCCGGCGTCCCGGCCACCTTCCCGACGCCAACCGCCTCGGCGCGCGAGCGCGTGCGATTCCACAGCGTCAGCCCGTGGCCCGATTCGTGCAAGCGCTTTGCGATCGCCGCGCCCATCTTTCCAGTCCCGAGAATCGCCACCTGCATCAGCTCTTCTCCTTCAGGCGTTCTTCTCCGCCTCTTCGCCCCGCTCCCCGTGTTTCACGATATCCCCTTCCTTGAAGAGGACGGACTGCAACACCGCCCGCCACTTCGGCTTGCGCCGCGACAGGAATTCGAGCGCCATCGCGAAATGCTTGAACTCCTCTTCCTGCGCATCCTCCATGATGGCCCGAGCCTGCGGGTCGCGTTCGACCGACAGGCGCTGCTCGTACCAGCCGATCGCCTCCGCCTCCTCCTGAAGCGAGGCGGCGAGGCGGGCGAAGGTCCTGATCTCGGGGGTCAGGTCGGCGGGCGGCTCGTGGTACTGGTCAGTTGGCATAACAACAAGAAAACGCGCCGGACAGGCTTAAATAGCTTCAGTGAGCCTCGGCGACGTCCTGATCTTCATCCTCGTGGGCCTGGTGGCCGGGTTCCTGGCGAGCCGGGTCGTCTTCGGCAAGGGCCGCGGTTGGTTGTGGGACATCATCATCGGGATCCTTGGCGCGGTGATCGGCGGCTGGCTGGCGGGCCTGGCCCACATCTCGATCGGCTATGGGATCTTCGGCCAGATCGTCATCGCGTTCGTCGGCGCGGTGATCCTCCTGTTGATCTGGCGCCTCCTGTTCCACCGCGGCAGGAAATAGCACGACGACCTAGCTTGTAGTCCTGTACGTGGACTACGGGCAGCCGGTTCGGTTTGGCGTCTTCGTCACCCCGGAAGCGACCGAGCGACCCATGCACAACGCCGTCCTGGCGGACGAGCTTGGCTTCGACCTGGTCGGGATCCAGGATCACCCCTACCAGCGCCGCTTCTACGACACGTGGACTCTGCTCACAGCGGTTGCCATGCGCACTGAGCGGATCGCCGTCTTCCCCGACGTGGCCAACGTCCCGCTGCGCCCACCGGCCATGCTCGCCAAAGCCGCCGCCACGCTCGACATCTTGAGCGGCGGCCGGCTCGAGCTCGGCCTTGGCGCGGGCGGTTTCTGGGATGGGATCAAGGCCTACGACGGACCGCTGCGCACGCCCGGCGAATCCGTGTCCGCGCTGGAGGAAGCGATCCAGGTCGTACGCCTCCTGTGGAGTGGCCAGCACGGCATCCGTTTCGAGGGCAAGTTCTACAAGCTCGCCGGCGCGCATTCGGGACCGCTCCCGGCCCACGCGATCGGCATCTGGCTCGGGGCCTACAGGCCGCGGATGCTGTCCCTGACGGGCCGCCTGGCCGACGGTTGGATGCCGTCCCTGGGCTACTTCAAGCCGGCCGACCTCCTCGAAGGCAATCGGCGTATCGATGAGGCGGCGAAGACAGCGGGCCGCGACCCGCGCTCGATCCGTCGTCTGCTCAATGCAGGTTTCCTGGATGCCGAGTCGCTCGTTGCGCTGGTCACCGAGTTTGGAATGGACACATTCCTCGTCGCCGACGACCCGGACGAGATGCGGACGTTCATGGCCGAGGTCGCACCAAAGGTGCGGGAAGACGTTGAATCACGCCGATCTCGTAGCACTCATTAAAGATGGAGTAGGTCAGCCTGGCGGACGCTGGGCCGACCTCGGCGCCGGTGAGGGCAACTTCACCCGCGCGCTGGCCGACCTGCTCGGGCCGGAGGCCCACATCACGGCCATCGACAAGGACGCGCGCGCACTGCGCGCGATCGATGGAACCATCGAAACGCACGTCGCAGACTTCACGCGGCCGCTCGACCTTCATGACCTCGATGGGGTCGTGATGGCGAACTCGCTGCATTTCCTCCGCGACAAGCAGCCGGTCCTCGAAGCGGTGCACCGGATGCTGCGCCCACAAGGACGGCTGATCGTCGTCGAGTACGGAACCGACCGTGGGAACCACTGGGTCCCGCATCCCTTCACCTATGAGCAGTGGGAAAAGATCGCGGCCCGGGCGGGGTTCAGAAACACGAGGCTTCTGTCCACCATCCCGAGCCGCTGGCTGGGGAGCATGTACTCAGCGGTCAGTATCAAGTAGTGCGCCCTGCGCGCCCGGCGGAGTCCTAGAAGACCTGTGACTGCGCCTCTGCCGGCCGTTCGCGGCGGCCGCGGTGCCGCCGCATCCAGCGCCGGATCATGACGCTCCGCCGGTCATCCATGGACCGGCCGCCTCCGCCGGCGTTGAAGCGCTTGGTCACGCCATCGAGCCTGGCGCCCCAGGTGACGTACTTCTTGAAGCGCTCCTCCGCCTCCTGGGCGATGCCGATGCGCTGCCCGCGTGTCTCCTCGCGGAAGCGGGCGATGCGTCCCGCCGCGGCGCCCTCCTTCTCCTCCGGCGTGGAGCCGAGGTTGGTCTCCGGCAGCGTGCCGACGACCACGATCTGGTCGTCCTCGACGGCGACCTCTACCCCCGCGAACCAGCCGTCCGGGAGCCTTCCGGCAAACCAACCTTTGATCGAACCGAGCTCTTTCTCATCCATGCGTTACATAATTACACTGTAATAAATGAGAAGTCAAGTGGGCCAGACTGCTCCTCGCCATTCATGGGGAGGCGGCTCCTCCCCGCAGGCGGGGAGGGGCAGCGCCGGAGGGGCAGCGCCGGAGGGGCGCAGCGGGACGGGCAGGGCCGAGGCCGTGCCGATAACCTCGCGTAAGCTCGCACTCACATGGGAATGATGCCGCCGGGCTCCCACGGGCCCGTCATCTGGTGGGGAGGTTGGGGGCGAGGCCGGCGCAATGCCGAAAGCGGGCCGGCCAACAGCGGCCTGACCGGCGACCCGACCCTCGAGCCGCCAGAGCAGCCCGAGGGCCCAAAGGATCTGCGCGGTCGCTGGGAGAGCCTCAAACAGGCCGTCATGGGCACGACAGCGGCGCTGCCCCAGGTCCTGCGCCTGGTCTGGGAGGCCAGCCGACCGGTCACCATCGGCCTGTTCATCACGACCGCGCTCGCCGGGATCATCCCGACCATCTCGGTCGGCCTCACCCTGATGCTGACCAACGCGGTCGTGACGGGGATCAAGATCAACGCGTTTCACGTCGCCGACCACGTCCGCCTCTCGGAGCTTGGCGTGCCATGGCTCCCCGGCCTGACTTTCTCCGCGGTCGGGATGATCGTCTTCCTCGCGGTGCTGCAGCTGATCATCTTCGCGGTCAGCGCGCTGCTCAACACTCTGCGCAACATCTCGCAGCAGCTGCTGCAGAACTCAGTCTCGATGCGGATTCAGCTCATGGTCATGGAGAAGGCCGCGTCTCTCGACCTCCAGTTCTACGAGGACCCCGCTTCTTACGACCTTCTGCGTCGGGCTCAGAACGATTCCATCAACCGGCCGGTCCTGATGATCGCCACAGCGTTCGGCCTCCTTCAGACGCTCCTCACCCTGGTCACGATGATCGCGCTGCTCTTCGGTGTCAGCTGGATCCTGGCCGCGGTCGTGATCATCTCGCCGATCCCCGCCTTCATCGCCGACACTCGATACGGCTGGCGTGGTTACAACATCGCGCGGTGGGGCTCGCGCCTGCTGCGCCGCATGAACTACATGGTCAACCTCGTCACCACCGACTCATTCGCCAAAGAGGTAAAGCTCTTTGGGCTCGGCCACTACTTCATCGAGCGCTATCGCCTGATCGCCAGCGCGTTCTACGACACCCAGCGCTCGCAGGTCGTGCGCCGCTACATGACGGGTTTCGCCCTGGGCAACATCAGCACGCTCGTGACCTCGATCACCTATCTGTACATCGCTCTGCAAGCGATCGCCGGCCGGCTCTCGCTTGGTGCCCTGACCGCGTACACGCAGGCGGCGGTGCAGGTGCAGAACTCGATCCAGAGCGTGCTCAGCGGCTTCTCCGGCATGTACGAGCACAACCTCTACCTGAACAACCTGGTGGAGCTGATGGCGAAGGAGCCTTCGATGCCGGTCGCGGCGCAGCCGGTGCCAGTCCCTCAGCCGCTACGCGGCGAGATCCGGTTCGAGAACGTGACCTTCGCCTATCCAGGATCTGAAACGCTGGCCCTGGACAACGTCTCGTTCACGGTGAAGGCGGGGGAGACGCTGGCCGTGGTGGGGCGCAACGGAGCAGGGAAGACGACGCTGTTCAAGCTGATCTGCCGGCTGTACGACCCCAGCCAGGGCAGGATCCTGATCGACGGCGTCGACCTACGCGACTTCGACCCCGCCGAGCTGCGGCGTCAGATCGGCGCCATGTTCCAGGACTACGTCGACTACCAGGCGACGGCGGCCGAGAACATCGGCCTCGGCAGCCTGCCTGACATCGCCAACCGCGACGCGGTCGTGAGCGCGAGCAAGCAGGCCGGGTCGGACGAGCTCATCGCAAAGCTGCCGGCGGGCTACGACACCGCGCTCGGCAAGTGGTTCGACGCGGGTGTCAACCTTTCCGGCGGCGAATGGCAGAAGGTCGCGCTGGCGCGGGCGTTCATGCGCGAGGACGCGAGGATTCTGCTCCTCGACGAGCCGACGTCGGCACTCGATGCGCAGGCCGAGTTCGACCTTTTCGAACGCCTGCAATCACTGACCCACGGCCGCACCGCGGTCTACATCTCACACCGATTTTCGACGGTGCGCCGCGCGGACCGCATCATCTTCCTCGAGCATGGCCGCCTGGTCGAGGAGGGCACGCATGAGGAGCTCATGCGCCTGAACGGCCGCTACGCGAAGCTGTTCCGGATGCAGGCGGCCGCCTACACCGGCGAATACTCCGAGATCCTTCCGGAAGAAGTCGAACCTTCCCCGGTTGTGGGGAACTGACCTGTCCTCCCCATTTATGGGGAGGTGGTCCTCCCCACCATGTGGGGAGGTGGCTGCTCCCCACCTGTGGGGAGCTGGCGCGAAGCGCCTGAGGGGCGGGGCCGGAGGGGCGGCGCCGGAGGGGCAGCCGGGGGATGGGGCTGGCGGCTAAGCGAGAGGCGCTTGCAGCAGCAGCGCTTGGGGTCGCGACTTTCGCCGTCTACATGATCGGCTCGAATCGGTCTTTCGGCTACGACGCGGCCGCGAGCTTCGCCAACTTCATCGCGACGCCCTCGATCTGGGATGCATTTGCCGTGCGCTCGGTGATCCCGACCATTCCTGTAGCGCAGGTCGCCACCAACGACCACGTGCTGATATCGCTCGCGAGCCACGTCATCTACTCGCTGACCGGCTCGCGCAGCGAGGTCGTGTACAGGGTGCTGCCCGCGCTGGCCGCGGGTGGGACGGTAGGCCTCTCGACCGGCGCCCTGACTCGGCGCTTCGGCTTGCTCGCCGGAGTCTGCGCCGGGCTGTACATCGCGACCGACCCGCTGTTCGTCGACAACGGCCGCGAAATGCGCGGCTACAGCCTGGCGGCGCTCGGTTCAGTCGCCGGCACCCTGATCCTGGCCGGCAAGTGGACGAGATGGCGGCTGGCCGGATACGCCCTCGTGATGGGCTTGGCGATCTCTGCCCAGCTGTTCGCGGGCGTCGTTGTGCTGTGCCACATCGCTTGGATCGCCACTCGGCGCTCCCGACCCGCCCTCGTCCAGCTGGCTCCAGCCTGGACCGGCGCGCTGCTGATCGGTGTCGTCGCCAATGCGACGATCCAGCTCACCGAGCTGACACAGCACGGCTTGCCCGCGCCCCTGTTCTACCCGACGTTTCCTCGCGATCTCGTGCTGTTCCTGGTCGGCGCACCGGTGCTCTTGCCGGTTGGGCTGTGGCTGTCCAGCGTGGGCCTGGGCCTGTGGACACAGCGACGCGAGCCATGGGTATGGGCCTCGATCGCGGTGCTGGCGGCGGTCGTGCTCGTCCTGTGGCTGGGCTGGCAGCCCGCGTTCCTATACCCGCGCTTCTTCGTGTTCCTCGTCCCGGCCTGCGCCTACCTGATGGCGGCCGCGATCGCGCGGTGGTGGGTCCTGGGCCCCGTGGTCGCGTTGGGGGCGGCGGCGGCGCTGGTCAGCCTGGCGCCCGGCTACACGGAGGACCCGCTGGCTCTGCCGCAGGCTGCCGCGGCGGTGGAGCGCGTCCATGCCTCGGGAGGGCGAGCATGCGTGATCCACAGCGACGAGCAGATCCTGTCCGCGTACACCACCGACTTCGCCGTTGTGATCCGGCCGGACCAGCTGGCCGGCTGCGACGCGGTGGTCGTAGTCAGCTGGGGAGTCGACCTCGGGCTGCGCGACCAGGCCGCGCAGGAGCTACCGCGACTGACGACCCTACAGGCCTACTACCCGGCTGTCGTTCTAGAGAGGTGAGTGGGCGCTGCAGGCGTGGATGCCGTGAGGCGTCATCTGGAGGACCCGCACGGCCCGTCCTCGCATCCGGTCACAGCGCCAGCAGAAGACGACGGCGTCAATCCCCCAGGGCAGAATCCCCTTCAGCAGCACCTCGCGCTCGTTTCGGTGGAAGAACCAGCAGATGAAGAAATGCATCCGGCCGACGAAAGCTATCAGGAATCCCCCGACAAAACAAAGGAAAGCCGGTTAAGAACGTGTGAAAGGCCCGGGTCGGCGGCAGAACAGCGCCGATCAGGCTCCCTTTGGGGCGACCTCGTCGATTTTCGCGGCCAGGACGAAGTCGTTCTGGGTCAGCCCGCCGGCGGCGTGAGTCCACAGCCGAACCGTGAGCGAGCCGTAGCTGAGGAGAAGGTCGGGGTGGTGACCCTCGGCCTCGGCGATGGGGGCGATCCGGTCGACGAGCGCGACCCCAGGCGTGAACCCTTTGAACTTGTAGGTCCTGGTCAGCTCGAGGTGGCCGCCGGATTCGACCACGGTCCAGCCTGGCAGCTGGGCGAGAAGCTGGTCGATCTCGGAGCGCGTGAGGGTGGGCGTGTCGGGCGTGCAAGCCTCACAGTGGCGCTCGGCGAGCGGGGTGGCCATCCCTGAGCATCGTACGTGGGTGGGTAGAATGAAACCTCCCATGGGCGGCTAGCTCAGTGGGAGAGCGCTTGCCTCACACGCAAGAGGTCATTGGTTCAAACCCAATGCCGCCCACCAGGAAGCGGCCCCGTCGTCTAGCGGCCTAGGACGCAGCCCTCTCAAGGCTGAGATCGCGGGTTCGAATCCCGCCGGGGCTACCAATCGGGGGATTCGACACGTTTGGCGCCTAACGCGTCCATCACCGCGACTCGATACACGCGTCTGGCGCCAAACGCGCGCATCATGCGAACCCTCTGACACGAAGCTTGACGGCTTAATTCAACGCTTGTAGAATTGCGCGCGATGAGGCAGCTTCTTCGGCCCGTCCTCGTTCCCATCGTCGGAGGCCTCGTCTTCCTGGTCGCGCTGCTTGGGCTCATCGGCACCGCGATTCGAGACCCGCATCCCCATGACCTGGCAGTAGGGCTGGTCGGGCCGGCTCCGGCGGTGCAGCAGATGTCGAGCGCATTCGCCGGCAACGCGCCGGGAGCCTTCCGCTTCACCACCTATTCCTCTGAATCCGAGGCCAGGGCAGCGATCGACTCGCGTGACATCGACGCGGCCCTCCTGTTCGGCCAGAGCAGCTCGCGCCTGATCGTGGCGGGAGCGGCCGGCGATGGAGTCACCGGCGTCATCACGGCAGCATTCACAAATGTCTTCCAGAGCCAGGGCTCGACGCTGAACGTCGAGGTCGTGCACCCGTTTTCAAACGGCGATGCCCACGGACTCGTCCTCTTCTTTGTCGTGGTGGCGGTGATCATCTCTGCGGTGGTGGTGCAGGCTCTCATCTTCACGACCACAGACGACGTTGGATTCAGCACGCGCCTTCTCGTGGTGCTCGGTTACGCGGTCCTCACCGGTCCCATCGCGATGGGCGCCGCGGAATGGATCGCCGGCGATTACGGGTCGGGGATCTGGGCCGCCATCGGTCTGCTGATGCTCGGAGCGGCGGCCGTGGGTGCGGTCGTTGCCGGGCTGGTGCGCCTGCTCGGGCGCGCCGGGTTGGCCCTGGCCGCGCTCATCGTCGTGCTGTTAGACCTGGTCTCATCGGGAGGACCGGTCGGCAGCCAGCTCCTGCCCGACTTCTATCGCTGGCTGGCCCCGTGGATGGCCGCCGGCCCGCTGTACAGCGGCCTTCGCGGCGCCCTGTACTTCGACGGAGCCGGGACCGGGCAACCAATCCTCATCCTGGCCGAGTGGTTTGTCGCAGGAATCGCTCTCATGGCGGTGGGCGAGCTCGTTTTCTACCTCATGCATCGAGGCTCGCTGCCCCCCGAGACGGTGCCTTAGCAGAGGTTTGGCTCGCACCGGGAGACGGCCAGGAACCAGTGACACGGCGGCGAAGATCCTTGCGGCTGCTCGCGCCAGGTTCGCCGGGGTCGGCTACGACGCGGGAACGATTCGCGGCATCGCCGCCGAGGCCGGCGTGGATCCGGCGCTGGTGCTTCACTACTTCGGATCGAAAGAGGCGCTCTTTCGCGCGGCGGTCGACTTTCCAGTCGATCCGGCGGAGTTCGTCCCGCAGCTCCTGGCCCCAGGCCTCGAGGGACTCGGAGGGCGGCTCGTTCATTTCTTCCTTGAAACATGGGACTCGCCGGCCGGGCGCCCGCTTCTCGCCCTGATCAGATCCGTCGTCGCGAGCGAGGAGGCGGCCGCACTCATGCGTGAGTTCGTCAGCCGTGAGGTGCTCGGTCGCCTGGCCCGGGCGTTGAAGGTCGATCGACCACAGCTTCGGGCGAGCCTCGCCGCCAGCACTCTCATCGGGATGGCCATGCTGCGCTATGTGATCAAGCTCGAGCCGCTGGCCACGGCGCGCTCAGACGTGGTCGCCGCTTGGCTCGGGCCTGCGGTGCAGCGCTACCTCACAGACCCTGCGGTCACGACGCAGCTGCGCCACAGCAGGTGACAGGGGACCCGCGATGCACTCGCGGCATCCGCTGAGCAGAAACGCACGCGAAAGCATGCACGCGCCCAAAGGAACAGCGACGATTCCTAGCCGACGGTTTCGTCCCATATCTGCGCGTCGGCGCCGTCGGGATGATCGTTGACGTAGTCGAATGGCTGCACCAGCTCGCGCAGGACCATCTCGTAATGGAAGACGCCCGCGGTGCCCGCGTCGCCGTGGAAGGAGTACGTCTTCGACTCACCCTGCGCGAGGTCTCCGCAGTCGAAGGCGGACTCCTCGGTCGCGATGACGCATCCTGCCAGGTCCGTCATCTTGTGGCGCTCGAACCAGCGATCGGCGGTCCGGAACACGAGACCGAGGTGGGGGATGACAGGACCAGTGTTGGTGACCTTGACCACCAGCTGGGCCGCCGACCCCGCCTTGACGTCACGGCTCGCGACCTGTTCGACGTTGGCGGTAAAAGGAACAGGCGGCGCGCAAAGGCCCGCCGCCAACAGCGCCGCGATAAGCCCAGCCAACTTCATCAACGTCGTCGATCCTTAACCCAGCGCTAAACGCCCAGGCGGTATTCTGGGCGACTTGCGCCGCCACCGGACGCCCGTAACGAGTCCATACCTATGTTCGTTTCAACCAGTCGTGAGGAACGGGGTAGTACTCCTCTTGTGCCTGGCTGCGATCGCGGGCTGCACCGCGAACGGACCGCTCACTCCCCTGACGAGCCCTTCGGCGAAGCGGACAACGCCATCGCCGAGCCCAAGTCCGAGCCCGCTCGAGAGCCCCACGCCCAGCCCTTCGCCCTCCCCCAGCGCCTTGCCGAGCCCGGTCGCAGTGCCGGCCTGGGCCGCACTGCAGGGCAGTTGCGTCAGCGCGGCGACCGCGCAGGAGGCGGTGCTTCAGCTCCAAGGCACGGCCAACCCCGTGCTCGCCGACGTCTCCAACGCCAAGGCCCCCCGGACCCTGTGCGGGATCAGCGGTGGCACCTGGCACCCCGAGCTTGTCACCCAGACGATGATCTCGTGGTACGCGAGCCAGGGCAATCCGGGCACGGCCGGGACCAGCGTGATCGCCGTGCTCGACCTATTCACGGGGACATCGACCGTCGCGGCAACCTGGTCCGGCGGCAGCTTCATGGACGGCCTTCACGCCTGGAGCCCTGACCGAGGCTTCCTGGCGTATATCGCATCCGACCAGGGCGGCGTCTCACTCCACCTGTTGAGTGGAGGAGGCGACCGCGTCGTTGCAACCCTGGGAGCGGTGCCGGGTCGAGGCTTCAATCCCAACGAGGACGATTACTACCTCGCTTTCTCACCAGACGGCGCCTACTTCGCGCTGGTCCAGACCTTCAGCAGCTCGGGCGACCAGCTCCAGGTCCGGCGGACGACCGATGGCAGCCTCGCCTTCAACCTGTCCCGAGGCACGATGGCGACCTGGGGCAGCACCGGGAGCCGCCTGTACTACCGCATGCCGGGCTCGAGCATGATCCAGGTGTGGGACTCCGCCGCCGGCGTGTCCCAGGCCTTCGGGCAGCAGCTGTCATGGATCCGCCCGACTGCCAATGCGGGCGATGACAGCCTCGCCTTCACGGTTCGCGACTCAAACGGGACTCCGCACGTCTGGCTGTACGGCCACGGCGGCCGCTCCGGCAGTCAGCTTCCCAACGTGAGGTCCTCGCCTGCCTGGGTCAACTCCGTGACTTTCCTTGACGTCGAAGAGGTGCCGTGCTCGCCAAACTGCGGCATCGGCCCGGCATGGCAGCCGGATGGCAAGACGTTCACGTTCGACAACTCGGCACAGGCTGAGACGAGCTCGAAGATCAGCCAGGTCTATGGCGCCTGGCCGCGGCCGGGGCAAACATGATCCCGGGTACCCGGGTGGTGCGATCATGACGCCGACCGACATGGAGCAGACCACCAAGCCCGCCGACCGAGCGGACTTGCAGCCGGCCGAGGAGTATCTGCCGGCCCCTTCGAGGCTACGGCCGGCGCCGCGACCGGTCTGGCTCACGACGTTCCAGCGCCACGAAAGGCGCTGGTGGACGGTCGCGCTCGCGGCCACACTCGTGGTCACCGCGCTGGGACTTGGGTTGCTTTACGCCGACGACCAGAGCAACCAGGCCGCGGTCCGCTCGCTGACGACCCACAACCAATCGCTGACCGGGCGCAACCAGATCCTCCTGGACCAGCTGAAGACAACCCAGACCAACCTGACCGCAACGCTGGGCGAGCTGGCCAAGACGCAGGCTGCGCTGGACCATCCTCACCTGACGATCTGGAACGTGCCGCAGCAGCTCAAGGGACCGAACTACTACCTGGCGGGCGGCATCCCAGACACTTTCACCTATCACCTGCAGGCGACCGCGACCGGGCCGATGTCCGTCAGCATCATCACGCTGCAGGAGTGGGCCAAGGCCGTCGAGTGCTTCGACTACACCCAGAGCACGACGCATTACTGCATGCACCACCAGGGCGCGGTCTGGAGTTCCCTGAGCGCGACCAGCGTGAACTACGACTTCCACCTCGCCGAGGGATGCGCCGACTACATCGCCGTGTTCACTGCAGCGACCCCGATCACAGTCACGCCGAACGTGAGCGTCACGTACAACCCGGCGACGTCCGCGACCGGCGACTGCAGCTAGAGGCACGCCCCTCAAACTCAGCGATTTGAGCTAAGCGGGATGAAGGCGGCGCAAAGTTAGGTTATCCTACATTGCATGGTAGGTTTGCCAGCAAATCTGATTAGGAGCGCCTAGGCGATGGTCGAGCAGCTCGAGCGCCGAAGCACCTTCACCCGCTCCCAGGAGGATTACCTGAAGGCCCTCTATCTCCTGGGAGGCGGGGAGCGGCCCGTCCCGACCCGCGAGCTCGCCCAGCGCCTGGGCATCTCTTCCCCGAGCGTCAGCGAGATGGTCACGCGCCTCTCGGCCCAAGGCCTGGTCGAGCACGACCGTTACCGCGGCCAGCAGCTGACCCGGGATGGCCGCAAGGTCGCCCTCGAGCTGGTCCGGCACCATCGCCTGCTCGAGATGTTCCTGGTCCGGGTGCTCGGCTACAGCTGGGACGAGGTGCACGACGAGGCCGAGCGCCTCGAGCACGTCATCTCGGAGCGGATGGAGCAGCGCATCTTCGACCTCCTCGGACGCCCTGAGCTCGATCCGCACGGCCACGCCATCCCAACGCTGACCGGCAAGGTCAGGCCGGTCAGCAACCGCCCGCTGAGCGAGTGCAGGGCGGGAGAGAGGGTCGTCGTCCAAGGCGTCTCCGACGAGGATCCTGGCAAGCTGCGCGAGCTGGAGAGGCGCGGCTTGCTGCCCGCGACGCGGATCGCCGTCCTCGCCGCGAGCCAGTTCGAGGGCCCGATCGAGGTCAGGCTCAGGGGCCGGCGCGAGAGCGTGCCGCTCGGCCTGGCACGCGCGATCTTCGTCGCCGAGGCCCGTTAGTGGCGGTCGAAGCGGTCAAGACCGCCGTCCTCAAGACCCCAACCCAGGTCCTCGGCGTGGAACATGCGCTCCCAGGCGAGCTGCGCGTCTTGCGCGCGGCGGAGCGCTCGCTCACCGGCGAGCGGCGGGGCGTGCGCGCCGTAATCCCCTTCCTCGGGCCCGCGTTCATCGCGGCGGTCGCTTACGTCGATCCAGGCAACTTCGCCACCAACATGGCCGGAGGCGCGCAGTACGGCTACATGCTGCTCTGGGTCGTCCTCGGCGCGAACCTCATGGCGATGCTCATCCAGTCGATGAGCGCCAAGCTCGGCATCGCGACCGGCCACAGCCTGCCCGAGGTGTGTCGCGACCGCTTCCCCCGGCCTCTGGTCATCTTCCTGTGGATCCAGGCCGAGCTGATCGCCATGGCGACCGACCTGGCGGAGTTCGTCGGCGCCGCGCTCGGCATCTATCTGGTCTTTGGCATTCCGCTTTTCATTTCCGGCCTGCTGACCGGCGTGCTGGCCTTCGGCATCCTCGGCCTCCAGGCCTGGGGTTTCCGTCGCCTCGAAGCGACGATCAGCAGCCTGGTCGGCGTGATCGTCATCGCGTTCGGGCTCGAGGTGTTCCGGAGCAACCCATCATGGGGATCAGTTGCCGGCTCCACCTTCGTGCCACACCTTGACGGCAGCGCGTCGATCCTTCTCGCGGCGGGCATACTCGGCGCGACGGTCATGCCGCACGTCATCTACCTCCACTCCGCGCTGACTCAAAAGCGCATCGTCGGCGCGAACCCGGAAGCGAAGCGAAAGATCTTTCACTTCGAGATGGTCGACGTGATGATCGCGATGGGAATCGCGGGCTTGATCAACATCGCGATGCTCACGCTCGCGGCGGCGGTGTTCGGCTCACGCGGACTGACCACCGCAGGCAGCGACCTCGGCCAGGTGTTCCACCTGCTGGATCAATACCTCGGCGCGCACTCCGGAATCGTGTTCGGGATCGCTCTCCTCGCTTCCGGGGTGTCCTCGTCGTCGGTCGGGACTCTGGCGGGCCAGGTCGTGATGCAGGGTTTCATCCGTCGCCAGATCCCGATCTTCCTGCGCCGGGCGATCACGATGGTGCCCGCGATGGTCCTGATCGCGAGTAACTTCGACCCGTCCCGCGCGCTGGTGCTCAGTCAGGTCCTGCTGTCGTTCGGGATCCCGTTCGCATTGATCCCTCTTGTCATGTTCACACGCGACAAGAAGCTGATGGGCAACCTGGCGAACAGCCGGTGGACGAACTACGCCGCTTACGCGGTGGCGGGCGGCATCATCGGCCTGAACGTCTTCCTGCTCTACCAGACGCTGGCGGTTCGGGCCTAGCTGCCCCTGGGGCTGTCGCCCTGCAGAAGGTCACGCGCCTTCTGGTAGTCCTCGGCGCTCATCTCGCCGGCGGCGAATCGCCGGGCGAGGATGTCGAGCGGGGTTCCCGACGCCGGCCCAGCGGCCGCAGGGAGAGACGGGGACTGGTTCCGAGTCAGCGCCACAGCCACGACCACGACGACCACCACGGCGATGGCCACCAGGAACAGGACACCGACCAGCCAGAAGAGGTGGAAGGGCATCTCGATCACTCCAATGATGCAGCATAGCCCTTGGGTGAAGAGGTGAAGCTGGGCGTCAGCGTCGGTTACTGGGGCCTGGGGCTCACCGCGGCAGACCAGCTCGACATCGCGCAGACCGCCGAGGTCCTCGGCTACGACTCGATCTGGACCGCCGAGGCTTACGGATCCGACGCCGCCACGGTGCTCGCGTGGCTCGCCGCTGGAACGAGCAGGATCAAGCTCGGCGCGGGCATCTTCCAGATCCCGGCACGAAGCGCGGCGATGACCGCGATGACCGCCGCGACGATAGACAACCTGTCCGGTGGGCGGATGATCCTGGGCCTGGGCAGCTCTGGGCCGCAAGTTTCGGAAGGCTTCCACGGCGTTCGCTTCGGCAAGCAGCTGCAGCGCACGCGGGAGTACGTCGCGGTGGTGCGCCTGGCCCTGTCGCGCCAGAAGATCGAGTTCCACGGCGAGACCCTCGAGCTGCCTCTGCCGGACGGGCCGGGCAAGGCACTCAAGCTGACAATCCGCCCCGTCCAGGAGCAGATCCCGATCTTCCTTGCCGTTCTCGGGCCCAAGAATGTCGCGCTTGCCGGCGAGATCGCCGATGGATGGCTCCCGGTCTTCTTCTCGCCCGAACACACCAGGGCGCTGCGCGCTCCGCTGGAGGAGGGCGCCGCGCGCGCCGGCCGGCGACTCGACGATTTCCGGATCTGCCCCTCGGTCAACGTGATGATCGGCGACGACATCGAGAATGCGCGCAACGCGATGCGTCCGGTGCTCGCGCTGTACGTGGGCGGGATGGGATCGCGGGAGCAGAACTTCTACAACCGTCTCGTGTCGACGTACGGATTCGAAAAAGCCGCGCAGGAGGTCCAGGAGCTGTACCTGGCGGGGAAGAAGACCGAGGCGATGTTCGCGCTGCCCGACGAGCTGATCGACCTGGTCTCGATCGTCGGCCCGCGCGAAAAGGCGAAAGAGAAGATCCGCGCTTTTCGCGATGCCGGCGTGGACACGCTGATCGTGTGGCCGGTGATGCCGGACCATAACGAACGGAAGGAGCAGCTCCGCATCGTTGCGGAGCTGGCAAACGAAGTCGGCTAGTCAGCAGTCGGTCCGGGAAATCTTCGCGGGTCCGGTTACGCGCGACGACCGGCAGCTGTTCTGGCTGCTCGCGGGCCTGGTCTCGTTAGACGTCGCCGTAGCCGCGTACCTGAGTCTGTTCCCTATCGATGCAGGCTTTCTCTATTTCATCGTCGGGATCATGTTCGGAGCAAGCGTCCTCATCGGGGTGGGGAGTCTGCGGTTCAAGCATCACTACAGCGCCGCGGGATTCTTCTGGTTCCTCGCCTCTATCGGCGCCTTCCAGGCCTGGAACATCGTCATCATGTGGGCCAGTCTCCTCAGCCGCTGGTGGACACACAATCAGCCCGGTTATCACATCGGCATCGGCGCCATCGTCGGACTGATTCCGCTGGTGATCGGGATCTGGAAGCTTGGCCAGAAGCTCACCCGGCCAATGTCGTCTTCAAACCGGTCGGTTTGAATATAGCCAATTGGGTATAATCGGGACATGACGAAGACCGAGATCGGGATGCTGCTCGCGCGAGCGAGGGTGCAGGCTGCGATGACCCAGTCGAGGCTCGCCGAAGCCATGGGTACGACTCAGCCCGTCGTTGCTCGAGCCGAGGGCGGCTATCGAATGCCGACCATCGACTTCATCGACCGGTGGGCAAAGGCGACCGGCACGCCACTGTCGATCACGTTTGGACGGCCGGTCCAGTCCGGGGACACGCCGGCTCAGAAACGTGCTCTCGTCGACTCTGTGATGGGGCCGGGTCGCTTCGATCCGTGGGACCGCGATCCAACAGATGTGGAGGCCGCTCTCCTGAACAGGGCCGGACGGGATCGCGCCTACTTCAGCCGTCTGAAGGCTCAAGGTGGGAAGGAACCAAGACCTCAGGCTCGCTAAGAGCCTGCTCTCCAAGATTCCCGGCGTGCGATCAGACCAGAGGCGCCGTTTGTTGTTGGCGGCGGCCATCACAAAGCTGATGAGCAAGACGCCCATAGTGGTTGGCGGCACGGCCGAAGCGTTCTGGGCAGGAGGTGCCTACCATCCGACCGACCTCGACCTCTGTCCACGGCCTGGTTCCTCAGATGCAGCTGCCTTGCGATCGGCCGGCCTGCGTATGGTGGGCCAGCACTGGATTCGTGACGACCTGCCTGTGGCGGTCGAGTTCCCGGGCTCCGGGGACGAGATCCGGCGCACCGTGCGAGTCGTGGTCGATCGGATAGCCGTGCAAATGATCTCGTGCGAGGATCTGTACGTGGAACGGATCCGGCAGGCGACTGTGGGTTGGCCACATGAGGACGTGAGCTTCGACGGCGCTTTCGAGATCGCTTTGACGAACTACGCAACCATGGACTGGGAATATGTCGCAGAACGAATCGCCGCGGCTGCGAAGCGGGGGTCCGCGGTCGGTGAGACCATGCGTAGAGTGAACCGCCGGGTGAGAGCGCGAGCCCGGCGACAGGCGATTCAAGCTCCTCAGAAGCCAAACCGGTGAGCGCAAACCAGCCGCCGCCTCTCGTCGACTGACCATTCTCGAGTGGAAAGTACTTGCCAAATTGGAAAGTCTGGGCCATGATTACGGCGTGATCGATTCGCCGCAACCGACCGCCGAACAGGCTCGGACCGCGCTGGAAGAGGCCGGCAGGCGCGCGGCGGAGGTCCGCCGCAGCGACCGGCAGCTCGCATGGATGCTGGGCGCCGTCGTCGCGGCGTATCTGTTTGCAGGTGCGGTGATCAGCGTTTCGTCACATCAGGGGACGACCTATTCGGGCGCGGCCGTGGCGCTGAGGGTCCGATCGAGGGCCTCCTGGCGGGCGTCGGCCTCGGCGGCGCAGTGGTGCTGGTACTGGCCGCGCAGACACGCCAGCGTGCGCAAACTCGGGAGGGCAAGCGCATTTTCCTCACGACCGTGGTCATATGGGTGGTCTGGGCCGAGGTCGTGCAGGAATTCAGCTTCCGGTCTGACTGGATGTTCCATGGCCTTCCTCAGGTCGTGAGGGGCGGGCACCTGCTGGTCAGCGCATTGATCGCAGTCGTGCCCCTGTTGATTGGCGCGTTGATGCTCGGAAGGAGGCGGTGAGGCATCCACGCCACAACCTGGATGACCTGATGGGTCATCCTGTTCGCTACTCGATCATGGCGCTCCTGGCCGCCGCCGACCGCGCCGAGTTCGGCTTCGTGCGCGACCACGTCGAGGTGAGCGACTCGGTGCTCTCCAAGCAGATGAGCGCCCTCGAGGACGCCGCCTATGTGAAAGTGCACAAGGGTTATGTCGAGAACCGGCCGCGGACCTGGCTGTCCTTGACCCGACTGGGCCGCCAGAGGTTCGGGCGACACCTCGCCGCACTCCGCGAGATAGCCGCGGGCAACGGCGCGCCGATGGCAGCGTCATGAGCGCCAACCAGGCGCCTCCGCTCGTCGACTACAACCTCTTCGAGTCCGATGCGCCGCTGCGCGAGTCGCTCGAGCGCGAGAACGCTTCGTGGGCGCACGACCTGGTGCACGATCTCGGCTCGCTTGCGGGAACCCAGCAGGCCATCGACTGGGGCTTCCAGGCCAACGCCAACCCGCCGCAGCTGCGCACCCACGACCGGTTCGGCGAGCGGATCGACGAGGTCGAGTTTCACCCCGCGTGGCACGAGCTGATGAGAGTCGCGATCGGCCACGGCCTGCACGCCCTGCCGTGGCGCGAGCCGCGTCCTGGCGCGCACGCCGCACGCGCGGCGGCCTTCTACATCTGGTCGCAGGTCGAGGGCGGCCACGGATGCCCCGTGTCGATGACCTACGCAGCAATACCGACGCTGCGCAAAGAGCCAGAGCTTGCAGCTCAGTGGGAGCCGCTCGCCACGACTCTCGAGTACGACCCCGGCCTGAGGCCCGCCACGACCAAGCAGGGTGTGCTGTTCGGCATGGCCATGACAGAGCGCCAGGGCGGCTCCGACGTGCGGTCCAACACGACACGCGCGACACCCACCGGCACCGACGGCGAGCACCTCCTGAAAGGACAGAAGTGGTTCTGCTCCGCGCCGATGTGCGATGCGTTTCTCGTCCTCGCCCAGGCGCCCGGTGGCCTCTCGTGCTTCTTGCTCCCTCGCGTGCTGCCGGACGGCACGCGCAACCGGTTCCACATTCAGCGGCTCAAGGACAAGCTGGGCAATCGCTCCAACGCGTCGTCAGAGATCGAGCTCGACGATGCGTGGGCGATCCTCGTCGGGGAAGAGGGCAAGGGAGTAAGGGTCATCATCGAGATGGTCAATCACACGCGGCTCGACTGCGTGATCGGATCGGCCTCGCTCATGCGCCAGGCCGTGGCGCAGGCGACACATCACACCGCCCACCGCAGTGCGTTCGGCAAGCTGCTGAGCGAGCAGCCGCTGATGGTCAACGTGCTCGCCGACATCGCCGTCGAGTCCGAGGCGACGACCATCCTGATGATGCGACTGGCCGGAGCGTTCGATCGGGCGTCCGACCCGGCCGAGTCGCACTTCCGCCGCATCGCCGTGGCCATCGGCAAGTTCTGGACCTGTAAACGCGCCATCGCTGTGGTGGCGGAGGCGCTCGAATGCCACGGCGGCAACGGCTATGTGGAAGAGTCGATCCTGCCTCGGCTGTATCGGGAAGCGCCGCTCAACTCGATCTGGGAGGGTTCGGGCAACGTCAACGCGCTCGACGTGTTGCGTGCCATGCAGCGCGAACCCGAAACGGTGGCCGCTTACTTTGCAGAGGTCGAGCTGGCGCAGGGAATGGACGCACGCCTCGACCATGCGGTCACGGACCTCAAGAAGGAGCTGGCGAGTTCAAATGAAATCGAATCGTCGGCTCGGCGTATCGTCGAACACATGGCCCTCACCCTCGAGGCTTCCCTCATGCTTCGGTACGGCGATGGAACTGCCGCCGCCATCTTCTGCAACTCGAGGCTTGGTGGCGAATGGGGACATACGTTCGGCACGCTTTCAGCTTCAGCCGGCCTCAAATCGGTGATCGAGCGGCACCGGCCGTGTTTCTGAGTTGGAGGGATTGATTCAAGAAACCGAAGAAATCACGCATGTCTGGCATAGCTCGCCTGTGGCGCGAGTGCCGCCAGGCGAACTCATTCTGGTTACCGACTTTGACGGAACTCTGGCGGAAGTCGTTCAGGATCCAGCGGCGGCGAGGGCCAGGCCCGAGGCGCTGGAGGCTCTCCAAGAGCTTGTGGGGCTGCTTGCCGACGTGATCGTGCTCAGCAGCCGGCCGCCGGCGCAGCTGGAGAATCTCGTGCCCATCTCGGGGGTGAGGCTCATCGGCGACAGCGGTCTCGTCATCCCGCGCCACGCGCAGAAGGAGGCGCTCGATCGATTCAACGCGGACGCGAGCAGGCTGCTCGAGCGGATCCCCGGCGCATGGCTCGAGGTCAAGCCGGCGAGCACCGCGATCCACTTCCGCAACACCAACATGAACGGCGAAGAGATGCTCGCGCTGCTGCGACCCCTGCTGGATGGAGCGCGCCTCTCGGCCGCGCTCGGCCGCAAGGTGGTCGAAGTCCACGCACCGAAGGCGGGGAAGGGCAGCGCGATGGCGGCGCTGATGCCCGCGGAAGACCCGGCGGGCGTCGTGTGCTTCGGCGACGACGAGAACGACCGCTCGCTGTTCGAGTACGTGACCGCCCTCGACATCCCGCACATGGCGGTCGGCGTGTGGTCGCCGGAGGCGCCGGCTGACCTGTTCTACCGATGCGACGTCGTGGTTCAAAACCCCGCGGGAGCCACCGCGTTGCTGCACGAAATCGTGGAGTGGGCTAAGGCCTGGAGCTGATCCGCTCGGCGGGCGTGACGAGGTCACGCAAGTCCTGGACCTGGTTGCTGATCCACTTCGCGATGTCGTTCGTCCGCACGACGTTTTTCGCGCCTTCGTTCATCCGATGCCGATCTTCCGCCGGCATGGTCAGCCCCGCGTACATCGCCGCGGCGGTCGCCTCGACGTCGAACGGGTTGACCGAAAGCACGTTGCCCCGCAGCTCTTCATGCGCACCTGCGTTTTCCGAGAGCACGATCATGCCGTCGGTCTGATTGACCAGCGCGCCTTCCTTGGCGACGAGGTTCAGGCCGTCGTACACCGGGTTGACGAGCAACACGTCGAAGTTCTTCATCATCGCAATGGCCTTGCGTTCGCTCTCGGCGATCTCGAGGCGAATCGGCTGCCACTGTTCGGTGCCGAACTCGCTGTTGATCCGCCCTGCAGTCTGCCGGATCTGGCGCAGGTACCGGCTGTACGCCGCGACGTCTTGACGCGAGGGCTGAAGGAACGCCCAGAACTGGACCTGCCCACGAAGGTCCGGGTGATACCGGAGCATCTTGTCGAACGCGATGAAGCCCCGGACGATGTTCTTCGACGGGTCGGTGCGGTCGATGCGAGCAATCAGCTTCGCCGGACGCAGCGCGGCCATGTCGGCCTCCTGCCGCTCCACCCCGCGGGAAGAGGCCAGGCGCATCGTCATCGTGACGTCGACCGAGATTGGATAGTGGCGCGCATAAACAATGCGGCCGCCCGCGACGACCGCGCGCTCGTGCTCATCGACCTGCAGGCCCATGTTCTCCTCGCACGTCAGCAGAAAGTTGCGCACATCGAGGCTCGACTGGAATCCGACGATATCGCAGGCAAGGAGTCCGTCGAGGATTGCATCCCGCATCTCCTTGGGCAGGATCTTCCAGTACTGGGGAGTCGCCCATGGCACGTGAAGAAAGAACTGGATGACCGAGCCCGGAAGCTCCTCGCGGATGAAGCGCGGCACGAGGTAGAGCTGGTAGTCGTGCACCAGCACGAGCGGGCGCGCCGACGCGCCGCGCGCGAGGCCGACCACCCGGGCCGCCATCTGCCTGTTGACCTCGACGTAACCGTCGGTCCACGCCTGGTGGATGCGATCGTCGATCACCGGCTCGCTGGCGAGGTCCCAGAGGTAGTGCTGGAGGAACCACAGCATCGGGTTGGAGATGACCGAGTAGTACTGCTCGTACTGCTCCCTGGTCGGCGTGGCGTAGTAGAGGTGGCCAGACGACTGCGCCAGTGGGACGATGTGCCCGCCTGAGTGCTTTGACGCCAGCGCGCGCTCGGCGTCGCTCCGCGCGCAGGCCACCCAGTCCGCGGCCATCGCTTCGGCCAGGGTGAGCAGCCCGGTGATGACACCGCCCGCGCCGCGCCTGAAGCTGCCATCGGACCGCGGCTCGTGCGGGCCGCGGTTGGAGACAAGAATCGGATAGTGACCTGACAGCGTCCGCGCGACATAGCCGCGCAGCGAGCTGCCTCTAGCGTCCGTCTTTAGCAGCTCCCTCCCCGCCTGTGGGGAGGTCGGCCCGGGCCGTTTGCGGCCCCGACCGGGTGGGGCTGACCAGATGCCACCTGTCGATCGGGACGTCGCGCACTCGAACGCCCGACGCGCGCGAGACGGCGTTGGCGAGGGCGGCGGTGCCCGGTATCGCTGGTGGCTCGCCGACGCCTTTCGCGCCCAGCGGGCCGACGGGCGATGGGACCTCGATCAGCGTCACGTCGATATCGGGTATCTGGTCGACGGCGGGCAGCTCGTAGTCGAGGAAGGACCCGGTGCGAAGCTGGCCGTCGCCGTCATAGACGAGCTGCTCGCCCAGCGCCCGACCCAGGGCCTGGGTGGCGCCGCCGTGGATCTGGCCTTCGACCTCGGGCGGGTTTATGGCGTGGCCGACGTCCTGGATCGCGGCGTACCCGATCAGGCGGAACGCCCCGGTCTCGCGGTCGATGCGCACCCGCGCGATGTGGACCGTGAACATCGGAGAGGCGGACTGCACCGCCGAGCGGCCGGTCGCCTGGATGGGCCGGTGCCGGCCCATGAACTCGGTGCTCAGCCTGACCAGCTTTGTGATCTCGACCGATCGACTCGGCGCCCCTTTCACCGCGACGTGTCCGCCGACGATGTCGAGGTCTTCGGGCGCAGCCTCGAGCTCCTCGGTGGCGATCTCGAGGAGCTGCCGGCGGGCCTCGCGTGCCGCTTCAAATACCGCGCCGCCGACGCTGTAGGTGACCTGGCTGCCGCTCGAGGTTGGGCCAAAGGGCGCGGTCGCGGTGTCGCCGGCTTCGATCCTCACCATGTCCGGAGAGATCCCGAACGCTTCGGCCGCGATCATCGCGAGCCCGGTCGCGGTGCCGCTGATATCGGGCGAGCTCACCATCACCGAGACCGTTCCGTCTGGCTCCACCCGACATCCCGCCGCAGACGGCGTGCGGGCGCCGCCCCACGCGCCCAGGGCCACGCCAACGGCCTCATCGGCGCCAAGCGGGGCCGCGTATACCGGGTGCCGCCTGGCCTCCTCGAGGACCTCGACCGAAGCGATCCGCGGCCAGCGCTGGCCGTCCGCAGTGGGGTCGCCTTCGCGCGAGACGTTGGCGAGCCGGAGCTCGACCGGGTCCATCTCGAGCATGGCCGCCAGCTCATCCATCGCCGACTCGAGGGCGAAGTAGGCCTGTGTCGCACCAGGCGCGCGGTAGGCGTCGGTCGGGGTCTTGTTGGTCGAGACCTCGAACCCGCGCAGGTCGAAGTTCGGGATCCGGTAGGTGCCGCCCAGGAAGCTCGCGGTCAGCCCCGCGTGCCAACCCGCGCCGGCTCCGTTGTCGTAGTGGAAGCGCACCCGCAGCGCGACGAGCGTGCCGTCACGCCTGGCGCCGAGCTCGAGGTCGAACTGCGCGGCGGGTGCGGGGTGGCCGACCACGAACTCGTGCGACCGGCCCAGGGCGAGGCGCACCGGCCGCCTCAGACGAACGGCGAGCAGCGCCAGCAGCGGTTCGAGCAGCGAGATCTTGCCGCCAAATCCGCCGCCCACCGGCATTGCGACGACGCGCACCTTGTGCGGGGGCAGGTCGATGAGCCCCGCCACCGTGTCGCGCACGACAAACGGGCCCTGGGTCGAAGACCAGATGGTCAGTCCGCCGTCCGGCTCCGGCCTGGCAACCGCGACGTGGGGCTCCATGAACGACTGGTGCGCGCCCGCGATCCGGTACGTCCCCTTGACAACGACGTCTGCGGTCTTGAGCGCGGCATCGGTGTCACCGCGCCTGAGGTGCGCCACGCCGCTGACGTTGCGCGGCCGTGCGTCGGGCGCACCATCAGCCGCGGCCGAGGCGCCATGGAGCGAAGCATCCTCGCCATCGGCTCCGTCCGCGTCGCCGAGCACGAGCGGCGCCTGGTCCACCATCGCCGCGACCGGGTCGACCGCCGGCGGCGTCTCGTCGTAATCGACCTGGACCAGCGCCGCGGCGTCGGCGGCCGCTGACTCGCTTTCCGCGACCACTGCCGCCACGGGCTGACCCGCGTAGAAAACCTGCTCGAAGGCGAGCGGAAGATCCGGCGCCGCCCGGTCTAGCCCGGGCAGGTCGGCGCCCGTGACGACGTCGACAACACCGGGCACGGCGCGGGCTGCCTCGGTCTCGATGCTGCGGATCCGTCCGCTTGGCGTGTGGGACAGGACGAGCTGGACGTGAAGGAGGCCCGCGAGCTCCATGTCCGCGGTGAAACGAGTCGCCCCGGTGACCTTCTCGCCTCCCTCCTGTCGCCGCCTGCCCGCGGCGGGTACGCTCATCACCCGAAGATGCTACGCAGAGGGAGGGCACGGCCGTTTGCTGCGCTCGCGGGGCTGGTGCTGATGGCATGCTCCAGCGGATCCCCCGGGACGCCACCACCGACCGGGCTGGCGAGCCTGCAGACGCTGCGCTTTCCGATTCAGCACGACCTCAGCACGCTCGATCCCGCGATGATCGACAGCGAGGCTGAGGCTGCGATCGCGCAGAACATCTTCGACGGCCTGCTGAAGTTCGACGGCAACCTCAACATCTCGCCCGATATCGCTGCGGCTTTGCCGACGGTCTCGACGGACGGGCTCACGTACACCTTCAAGCTGCGCCAGGACGTGACCTTCTCGAACGGCGACAAGCTCACGTCGAAAGACGTCTTGTACTCCTGGAATCGCGCGGCCGCGATGCAGGGTCCTTTCGCGACGAACCTGTCCGCGATCGAGGGCTACGACCACGTCGCCACGAATCAGGTCTCGGGCTCCGCTCTCGAGGGGCTCCTCGAGAAGAACGACCCATCGGTGACGATGACCGGTCTTGTCGCGCCCGACGATCTGACGGTCGTCGCCAAGCTCACCGGCGCCGCCGGCTGGTTCGAGTCGGCGATCGCCCAGCCCGCGACTGCCGGCATGATCGTGGATCCGAAGGTGGTCAATGCCGCCTTCGACAGCTGGTGGACCAAGCCCGAGACGCTCGTCGGCACCGGCGCTTACAAGATGACCGCGCACACGACAGACCAGTCGCTTGATTTCGGCGCCATCCCGCAGTGGTGGGGGCGACCGAAACCAACCCTGACCGCGATCCACGTCGATATCGTCAGCGACTCCTCGGCCGCTCTCGCCAGGTACGAGGCCGGCACCTTCGATCTATACGGCTACGCGTCCTACGGTCCGGCTGCCGCCGACGTCGCGAAGATCCAGGCCCGGCCGGCGGAGAAGTCGCAGCTCGTGCTCGAGGTCAAGAACAAGACCTACTTCGTGAGCTTCAACATGGTCGCGGACGCGAAGCGGTCCGCGGGCGGTCCGTTCACGCTCGATCAGGGCAACATCTCGCATAACCTCCGGCTGGCCTTCAACCTCGCGATCGACCGAGCGAAGCTCGCCAAGGACCTGTGCTCGAACATCGCGTGCGTTCCGGCCACGGGCGGCATCATCCCCAAGGGGCTCGCCGGCTACCTGGGCGACGGCTCGGATCCGCTCGCTGCCTTCGACCCGGTGAAGGCGCGAAGCCTCAGGTCGCTGGCCGACCCGGACGGGACGAAAACCAAAGACCTGGTCTACACGTACGATCCGGAAAACCCGTTCAACGAGCCGGCGGCCAAGCTTCTCCAGGCGCAGTGGCTGGACAACCTCGGGGTTACGGTGAAGCTCCAGTCGATCCCGCACAGCCGCTTCATCACGGAGCGGCTGAAGGGCACCTACGTGCTCTCACGCGACGGGTGGTCGGCCGACTACAACCACCCTCAGGACTGGTTCGACAACCTGTACGGCGCATCGGCGGGCTGCCCTGACGTGAGCTGCACGACCGGGTATGACACGAAGTCCTATGACCAGCTGCTGGCCAAGGCGGACGCCGAGCCGCTGACCGCTGCGATCGCCGACTACAAGACACTGAGCCGTCAGCTCATCGACGACGTGGTCTACATCCCGCTCTTCTACACGGTCAACGCGTTCATGTTCAAGCCGTACGTGCTAGGTGCAGGCTCGAACAACATGTTCGACTACTGGTGGAACCAGATCCAGATCACGTCGCACTAGAAACCGGATTTCATACTGCTGGATCCAACGAGGCGTAATCGGGGGCACGAATTCGGCTCCGCTGAATCAAACGAGGCGCTATCTACAGCTGGCCTGGAAAGTGACACGCGGCGAACCGCCCGGTCTCCTTCATCTCGAGCGGCGGCTCGACCTCGGAGCAGATCTGCTGCGCGATCGGACAGCGCGTGTGGAAGCGGCAGGCCGAGGGCGGATTGACAGGCGAGGGTATCTCACCCTTCAACAGGATCGGCTTGCGCGCCGACTCGAGGTCGGGGTCGGGCACGGGCACCGAGCTCTCGAGGACCTTCGTGTAAGGATGCAGCGGCCTGTCGCGGATCGCGTTGCTGGTTCCGATCTCCACGATCTTGCCCAGGTACATGACCGCGATGCGGTCGCTGATGTGCTTGACGACCGACAGGTCGTGCGCGATGAAGAGAAAGGTCAGGTCGTACTTTGCCTGCAGATCCTCCATCAGGTTGACGATCTGCGCCTGGATCGAGACGTCGAGCGCTGACACCGGCTCGTCCGCGACGATGAACGTCGGCTCGAGGACAAGGGCGCGGGCGATCCCGATGCGCTGGCGCTGCCCGCCCGAGAACTCATGTGGATAGCGGTTGACGAAGTTTGGGTTGAGGCCGACGACCCGCATCACTTCCTGAACTTTTTGCTCCGCCTTGCGGCCTCGTGCGACACCAAAGTTGCGCAGCGGCTCGGAGACGATGTCGCCGACCGTCATGCGCGGATTCAGCGATGCGTACGGGTCCTGGAAGATCATCTGGATCTCCTGCCGGGTGCGGCGCAGCTTCTCTCCGCGGACCTTCGTCAGATCGGTGTCTTTGAAATAGACATGGCCGGACGTCGCGGGCAGGAGCCGGACGATCACCCGGCCCAACGTCGATTTGCCGCAGCCCGATTCGCCCACGAGCCCAAGCGTTTCGCCCGCCTCAATGGCGAGGCTCACACCGTCCACCGCGTGCACCACGGTGCGTCCAAACAGGCCGCCGCCGGCGGGGAAGTACTTGACCAGGTCCTCAATCCGGACCAGGGGTGCCTTCAGCGTCGGGTCGGTCGCCGGGGTCGGTGCTGCCTGGGCGCTCACGCTTTCGTTTCGGGCTCGGGCACGTTCTTCATCAGCACCCAGCACCGCGCGCGCTGCATGGGATCGACCTCATCCAGCGGAGGCTCCTCGGTGAAACAGCGGTCGATCCGAAACTTGCACCGAGGGTGGAACTTGCATCCGGGCGGCATCTTGCCGAGGTCAGGCGGCAAGCCCTTGATCGAGATGAGCCTCTCCTTGGCCGTTTCGTCGATGCGAGGCATCGAGCGCAGCAACGACCACGTGTAGGGATGCTGGGGATTCTTGAAGATCGCCCGCGTGGGGCCCTCCTCGACCACCCTGCCCGCGTACATCACGATCACCCGGTTGCAGAGGCTTGCCACCAGCGCCATGTTGTGTGTGATCAAGATCACCGCCGCGCGAAGCTCGCGGCTGAGGTCGCGCAGCAGCTCGATGATCGAGGCCTGGACAGTCACGTCAAGGGCAGTGGTGGGCTCGTCGGCGATCAACAGCGACGGCTCGTTGGAGACCCCCATCGCGATCATGGCGCGCTGGCGCATGCCGCCCGAGAACTGATGCGGGTAGTCGCGCACGCGGTCCTTCGCCGCCGGTATGCGCACGCGCTGCAGCATGGGGACGACACGCTGCTTGGCCTGGTCACGCGTGAACCGAGCGTGGGCGGCCATCGCCTCCTCAACCTGAAATCCGACGCGGAGCACCGGGTTGAGCGAGGTCATCGGGTCCTGGAAGATCATCGCGACCTCGTTGCCACGGAACTCCCTGATCTCCTCGTCCGTCATCTCGACGACGTCCTTCTCGCCGTAGAGGATCCGTCCGCTTGTGATCTTGCCGGGCTCGGGGATCAGCCGGAGGATGGAGAGCGCCGTCATCGTCTTGCCCGAGCCAGACTCGCCCACGATGCCGACGATCTCGCCGCGGTCGATCTCGAAGTCGATTCCGTCCACCGCTGTCACCGTGCCGCCGGACGTGGCGAACTGAACCCGAAGGTCCTGCACCCGGAGTAGGGAGGCCAGGGACTAACGCCTCATCCGGGGGTCGAACGCGTCGCGCAGGCCGTCACCGACCCAGTTGAACGCCATCAGCGTCAGGGACAGGGCGATCGTCGGGGCGAGCACGATGTGCGGCGCGAAGTCCATGCCGTGGTAGCCGTCGGCCGCCATCGCCCCCCAGGACGGCGTGGGCGAGGGGAGGCCCAGGCCCAAGAAGCTGAGGAACGCCTCGAAGAGGACCGCCGCCGGGATGGCAAAGGTCGCCTGCACGATGATGGGCCCGAGCGCGTTGGGGAAGATGTGGCGGAAAACAAGCCCAAAGTCGCGCGCGCCGGACATGCGGGCGGCCTCGACGAACTCTCTTTCGCGCAACGCCAGCGATTGGCCGCGGACCAGGCGGGCCACGTCCATCCAGCGCGTCAACGAGAAGGCGATGATGATGACCAGTATCCCGCGCGGGATGAGGTGCAGGGCGTCCGACAGGACGAACACCAAGATCAACGCCACCAGCAGGTCGGGGATCCCGTACCAGATGTTGATGAAGAACGAGATCACGGTGTCGACGGACCCGCGGTAGAAGCCCGCAAGTAGGCCGAGCGGGATGCCGATCAGGCTCACGATGATCGCGCTCCCGACGCCCACCTGGACCGTGATCAGCGCGCCACCCATGATCCGGCTCAGGATGTCCCGGCCGGCCTGGTCGAGACCCAGAGGATGCGCCGGGCTCGGAGGCTGGTAGGTGGGGCCCACGGCTTGCAGCCAGGTCGGATACGGGGTCCACACGATCGAGATCAGCGCAGTGACGAAGAGGATCAGGATGATCGCTCCACCGACGAGCGCCAGGCGGTTCCGGCGGATCCTGCGCCACGCGTCGGTGAGCAGGGTGGCCTGCTCGGGCATCTCATAGGTGAGCTCGACGTCGGGCTGCGCGACGGGCGCGGCCTGGGCCATCAGTATCTGATCCTCGGGTCGAGCACGGGATAGATCACGTCTACCGTCAGGTTGGCGAGCCCGACCAGCGCCGCGTAGAACGTGAACACGCCGATGACGATGTTGTAGTCCCGGGCGGTGATGCTCGTGATGAACTCCTTGCCCAGGCCTGGGATGCCGAAGATGTTCTCGATGACAACCGACCCGGTGATGATGCCTGTGGTGAGCGGACCCAGGATGGTGACGACCGGGATGAGGGCGTTTCGGAGCGCGTGCCGGATGACTACGACCCGCGCCTTGAGGCCTTTCGCCCAGGCGGTCCGCACGTAGTCAGTGCGAATCGTCTCGAGCATGCTCGCTCGGGTCAGCCGCGCGACATAGGACGCATAGGGCAGCCCGAGGGCCAGCGCAGGCACTTCGACCTGGGTCAGCGGGCTGGAAAACCCGGGAGTAAAAAAGACGGTGCCCTGAGTCCAGATGAAGAAGTAGTGGCCGAAGATCAATAGCCCGAAGATCGCCAGCACGAAGCTAGGAATGCTGTAGCCGATCACGGCCGTGCTCGACGCGACGTAGTCGACCCACGTGTTCTGTCTGAGCGCCGCGATGACGCCGAGGAGAAGGCCAAGGCCGATCGTCACGAGCAGGGCGAAGAAGCCAACCGTCGCGCTGACCGACGTCTCCCGGATGAGCAGCGGAGTGATCTTGACGCCTCGGTTGACGAGCGACTCGCCCAGGTCGCCGTGAACCACGTTCTGGACCCAGTTCACGTACTGCTGCTGCAGCGGCAGGTCGAGGCCGTAATGGTGCAGCTCGGCGGCCAGCGTCTGCGGGCTCTGGCGGGTCTCGTTCAGGAACGCGTTGCCCGGGATCTGGTGGAGGAGAAGGAAGACGATGGAGGACACCAGCACCGTCGTGATCGCGATCAGGATCAGCCGCTGCCCGATGTAGAGGAGGGTTCCTCTCATCCCGATTTCTCCTGTGGGCGCCCTGCGCGCGCCCCGCGCACTCCCTTATCCCGTTGACGAAGGGGGTCCGTCGTGGCGACGGACCCCCCTAATTGTGTCTGTATCTGATGGCCTAGTGCTGGAGGATCTTGAGGTCGAACCAGTAGTTGTCGTAGAGAGGACTGCCGCCGACGCCCTTGACGTAGGGGTGCGACAGGTACTGCTGGACGCCGTAGACGAGGTTACCGGTGACTGTGTTGTCGACCAGGATCTTGTTCATCTGCTTGTAGGTGTCGACTGATTGAGACAGCGGCTTGGTGTTGGCCTGCATGGCCAGCTGGTCCAGCTGCGGGTTCGAGTAGCACGCCCCGCCTGAACCTGCATCGGTCACGAACAGGAAGTCGAACCAGTCCTGGGGGTTGTCATAGTCCGCGCCCCAGCTGTGCCGGAAGATCGGGAACGTGCACTTGGTTCGAGAGTGGAAGAACGAGGCTGTGTCCTGCGAGGCGCACTGCATTGTGACGCCCAGGTTCGCCTTCCACTGCGACGCCAGGTTGTCGCAGACCGCCTTGTTGAAGGCGCTCGTGTTGTAGGTGTAGACGAGGTTCTTGACCTTGCTGCCGTCTGGGTCCCACTGCTTGTAAAGCGATTGCGCTTTTGCCTTGTCGAAAACGGCCCAGGGGTCGGTGTTGTCGCCCAGGTAACCCTTGAGGCCCTTGGTGATCACGCCTCCGGTTGCTTTCTGGCAAGTGGTCCCCTTCGAGCACGCGATGTCGAGTAGCTGGTCGCGGTCGACCGCCAGGCTGAACGCTTCGCGGCCGAGCTTGCCGGCGTCACCGCCGAACGGGCTCGCGAAGGTGCAGTTTTTCGACGGCTTGCCTGGACCTTCGCACATGTTGAAGCCGATCCATGTGGTCCGGGCTGAAGGCTGAAGCTGCAGCTGCGACTTCAGCTGCGCGTCGGAGTTGTAGCGGATGACGTCTTCGGGGGTGAGGCTCTGGTTGGCGTTGCCGATCAGCGTGTAGCCGCCCGATTCGTACTTGGTCAGCTGCGCCTTCTGGTCGGCGATGATCTCGATGTGGACCTTGGTGATGGCGCCGGTCGAGCCGCCCCACCAGTTCGGAACGGGTGCGAAGTCGGTTGATTGCTTGGGCGTGCGAGCCGTCATCTTGAACGGCCCGGTCCCGATCGCGGTCGCGGGATCGCTGGCCCAGTTCTGGTCATCTTCCTTTCCGGCAGCCTTGATGACCTTCTGGTCGACCACCCAGGCCGTCCAGAGTGCAACTTCGGTGTACCAGTAGCCGGCCTGTGAGCTGAGAGTGGCCGAGAAGCTGTAGTCGTCGATCTTCTTGAGGCCGGTCATATCGTGGGCCTTGCCGTTCGACACGTCGTCGTAGCCAGCGACTGGCTGGAAGACGGTCGCGTAGTCGCCCTGCATGCGAGCGGCCCGGTTCCAGCTGAAGATGAAGTCGTCAGCCTTGACCGGATCGCCGTTCGAGAACTTGACGTTGTTCCTCAGCTTGAAGGTGTAGGTCAGGCCGTCCGACGAGATGGTGGGAGCCCCGGATGCGATGTCGGGGACCTCGTTCAGCTGGTCGTCGAACTTGTACAGGCCCGAGTAGACGTTGCGGAAGACATCGATGTCCTGCCCGGCCGACATGTGGCCCGGGTCAAGGTCCGCAAACTCGCTGACCATCGGGAAGCTGACCGTCTGGTCAGAAGCGAGGTTCTCCGACTGTCCCCCTCCGCCTCCTCCACACGCTGCAGCCACCGAGACTGCTCCCAACGCCACGGCGAGGGAACGGAACAATGCGATTCGCGTCATGCCACCTCCTACAAAACACGGCTTGAGGAGGGCGCACTTATAGGCATTCGACCCTCCCCGAAATCCATCGCCCTCTTCCCGGCAAACCGGGGCGAGAGTGCGCCGGCGACGGATCTTTGCCACCTTCCGATGGCCCCGCTACTCCATGTTCATATTTGAACTTTGCTTCACCGAAGTCAAGTTGCGGCGACAAATAGGGCCGGGCGGTGCTTGAATTGAGATCAAGATGAGGCGGACGGCGGTTTTCCTGTCGGCCGGCCTGGTGGGGGTCGTGGCGCTGCTCTCCGGCCTGGCGCTCGACTCGTACCTCCACGCCCGGGACCCGAACCTGGCCCATCGCGAGGGCCTTTTCACGCTCAGCAACCCCGGCCACGTCCTGCTCGGGATCGGGATCGGACTGGTCGTGGTCGGCGTGGTCGGCGCGGCCTACACCACCCTGCCGTTCGGGGTCTGGATGCGCCGCGGGATGCTGGCCGGCGCGCTGGCCCTGATCGTGGTCTCAGGCGATGTCGCCGGCTGGGCGGCCTCGGTCCAGTTCTCGAGCTCGTCCAGCTCCGCAAATGGACACGATCACACCGCCGCGGCGCCGGCCCGCCAGCCGACCGCTACCGAGCTGGCGGCGGCGGCCCAGCTCGTCGCGGACACGAAGGCGGCCGTCGCCCGGTATGTGGACCTCAAAGTTGCCATCGCCGCGGGGTACCAGCCCCTCGAGCCGACGGACTTTCAGATCGTGCACTACGTGAACACGAGCTACATGACCGACACCGACATCCTCCGGCCGGACCACGTCCAGTCGCTCATCTACTTCAATGCAAAGCAGGGGCCGGTGCTGATCGGCGCCATGTACATCATGCCGAGGCGTGGCATGCCAGGCCCCGAGGTCGGAGGCCCGCTCACCGTGTGGCATCAGCATTCCAACCTTTGCTTCGACAACACGACGGGCATGGCGGTTGCGTTCGCACACTCGGGTTTCTTCGACAACGGGGACAAGAGCGGATCGTGTCCGCGCGGGAGCACCAACAAGACGACGCCTCAGATGTTGCACGTCTGGCTGATCGACAACCCCGGCGGACCGTTCGCG
>Ga0209805_1000252_pt1 | contig 32628 bp, 35 predicted proteins | sample GraSoiAngelo_148_FD_185905 | JGI IMG/M metagenome (GOLD analysis project Ga0209805, IMG submission 185905) | Grasslands soil microbial communities from the Angelo Coastal Reserve, California, USA - 14_1009_09_20cm (SPAdes) (version 2) | ecosystem: Environmental > Terrestrial > Soil > Grasslands ...
GCGATCGGCGCGGCTTGGGTGTAGTCGCTCGTGTACGCGTGCCAGGTCGCGCCGCCGTCGGTCGTTTCCTGCGACGAGCCGCCGGGAACGATCTGGAGCCAGCGGGTCGCGGTGACGAGCGCGACACCGTTCTCCGTGGTTGGCCCGACCCCGGCGAACTGCCACGTCGCGCCGCCGTCTGCCGAGCGGAATACGAACGTTCGCCCGCGGGCGGTGTCCCGCGCGGTCACCAGCGACGTCGCACCAAAGGCGCGGACCTTCCCGGGCTGAAGCGACGCGGCGCCGGGTTGCGTCCCGGAACTGGGTGGGTCCGGCAGCCCCGACGGTGCGCTCCAGGTCTTGCCGGCGTCGGTGGTGCGGTAGATAGCCGCCGCGCGTTGCGGGTCGAACGAGTCGACAAAGCCGTGACTCCCATCCGTGAACGAGAGGTTCAGCTTGCAGCGGCCGTCCGCGAGACCACTGGGAGCGGGCTGCTCCCACGACGTGCCGCCGTCGATCGTGTGCCAGGCGGTAATCCCCGGCGCGTCGCATTGCTGTCCGGAGCCCGCGAGCGAGACCCAGCCTTCGTGGTCGTCGATGAACGTGATGTCGGCGTTCGGAGCGGGCGGAAACGGGCGTTGCTCCCAGGTGTTGCCGCGATCAGTGGATCGGAAAACCAGCCTCCCTCCGACGATGATCCACACGACGCTCGCTGACGGAGCGCTGATCGTCGCGAAGCTCGGCAGCGGAACCGTCGTCGGCTCGATGGTGGGTTTCAGCAGGCTTGGTCCGGGAGACGGCGTTGGCGCAGGCGAGGACGTCGTCGGTGCGGAAGAAGGGGTCACATTCGGCGTGGGCGAGGCCGCAGACGGTGCCGAGCATCCGATGACCGCCACCGCGAGCAGCGCGGCGGCCCGCAGTCGAGGCACTAGAGAAACAGACCGGTCAGCGCATCCACGACCGCGGCCTCGTGCTCGCGCGTGCGGAAGTCGTGGAGCGGGTTTGGCGCGAGGTCGTGCTCCGTCGACGCGCCGCCTCGTCGCGTGTAGAGCACCGGGTAGATGTCGCCCGCGGGATTCTCCTCCAAGGTCGCGGCGACGGCATCGGCGGGCCCCGAGTCGAGAAAGTGCTGGAGCGGGAGGATCCCGTCGTCGAGGATCCCACGTTTTTCGTCGCGGATGAGGACGCGCGCAAGGTAGGACTTCTGGTGCCAGAGCTCGGGAGCGCTCGTCACCTCGCGCAATAGATAGGAGACGACCTCGGCCTTCGCCACTATCGGCTTATCGACCGTGATCCCGAAATGTTTCTCGGCCACGCGCCGCGCGAGGATCCGGCCGTTGTAGCGATGGCCGTTCACGCCGCCGGAGTTGCTCGGGATCCCGTGCTTGCGCAGCCCGGGCGAGGCCTGATGGATCGTCCCGCCGAAATACACCCCCGGCGTCGAGGCGCTCTCCCAGAACGGCGTCTGCGCCGGCAGGTGATTGCGGCCGACGGTGGCGACGCCCTGCCTGGGGAGATCCAGGAGCGGGCTGGTGAATCCGGTGGCCGCGATGACGTCGTCGACCTCGAAAGGAAGATCGCCCGAGCCGTCGCTGCGTCGCGTGTGCACGCGATAGGCCGCGCCCGTGCGCTCGATCCGTTCGATCGACGCGTCGAGCACGATCACGCCACCTGCCAGCACGTGATCCTCATAGGGCTGCACGTACCGCGCACGGACTCCGACGAGCGATCGCGTGTTGATCGAGAGCTTCGCCGCCGAAGGCGACGCGAGCACGATCTGCTTCGCCCACTGCAGGAATCCGGTCGCGAGCTCGAACCCGGAGTTCTCCTTGCCGATGATGAACACGCGCTTCCCGGCATACGTCTCGGCCGGCCGCGTGTCGGCGTAGTGCGGGATGTCCTCGATCCCCGGCATCGCCGGCCGCCACGGCTGCGAGACGCCGACCGCGAAGATCGGGACCTGACAGCGATACTCGCCGTCCGTCGTTTCGAGTACCCAGCGATCGTCGTCGCGACGCGTTGTGGTCCAGCGGCAGCCGTAGCGCACCGCGAGCTTGGTCCGCTCGGCGAAGGTCGCGAGATTGCGCTCCATCTCCGGCCGCGACGGGTAGTACGACGTGCCGTCCATGATCGTCGTCATGAGCGCGCGGTTGTCGGCTTCCTCCGGCAGGAGGCTGTTCCAGTCGTAGCGCTCGTACTCGCGCGAGCCGCGCTCGAACGGCGCATACGGCTTGGTCCACGAGAGCAACCGCTGGAAGAACGGCCAGCGCCGGAACATCCCGCCCGCGCTCTCGTCCGCGGAGATCACCGCGTGCTTTACGCCAAGCCGCGAGAGCGAGTAGCTGATCTGCAGGCCACCAGGTCCGCTGCCGACGACGACGACCGGGTACTCGCCGGGCGGATGCGGCCGGTCGGTCAGGTGCTCCTCCGTGTCGCGTTGCGCAGCTTGCGCGCTTCCGCTTGCAGGATGCGGTAGCAGACGCGCGGGTTCGACTTCAGGAACTCCTCCAACCGATCGCCGGCGAGTACCAGACACCGCAGCGGACGCGTCGCGACGATGTCGGCGACAGGCGCCTCGCCGAGCAGCACAGAGATCTCGCCGAAGAAGTCGCCGCGGCCGAGGACGTTCACTCTTCGGCCGTCGGCGAGGGCCGCGGCCTCGCCCTCGAGCACGATGTAGAAGCCCGATCCGGACAGGCCTTGCCGCAGCACGCGCTCGTCCTGTGCGAAGTAGCGCTCTTCGAGGGTGTGCGCGACGCGCTCGAGCTCGGGGCGCGAAAGATCCGCGAAGATGGCCAGCCCAGCCAGGGTTTCAGTGATGTCGTCGGGGGCTGATCGCACGGTGCTTGTCTAGGGCGTGAGGGCGGTCTTGGCAAACGCGATGAGGGACAATGAACGATCGATGAGCGAGGGGAGAGCGCTTCCGGCGGGTACCGTCACGTTCCTGTTCACCGACATCGAGGGATCGACGAAGCTCCTGAACGAGCTCGGCACCGACCGCTTCCACGACGTGCTCGCGATACACACACGGACGCTGCGCGACGCCTTCAAGGACGGCGGGTTCGAGGTGCGCATCGAAGGTGACGCGCTGTTCATGGTCTTTCCGGTCGCCGCGAAGGCCATCCGCGCGGCGGGCGCCGCGCAGCGCGCGCTTGCCGCGACGACCTTCCCGCACGGCGCCGCGGTCCGCGTGCGCATGGGCATGCACACCGGCGAAGGCGTTCCGGCGAGCGCCGAAGCCGGCGCGGACTACGTCGGCATCGATGTACATCGCGCGGCACGCGTCGCCGCGGCTGCGAACGGCGGACAGGTCCTCGTCACCGATGCGACCGCGACGCTCGCGCGCCCCGAGCTCGCGGACGGCATCTCGCTCCGCGATCTCGGCGAGTTCCACTTGAAGGATCTCGCGCAGCCGGAGCACATCTATCAGCTGGTGATCTCCGGCTGCCCTGCGGATTTCCCGCCGGTGCGCAGCCTCGATCGCACGACCACGCGGCTCCCCGCACAGCCGACGACGTTCGTTGGCCGCGAGCGCGAGATCGCTGAAGGTCAGCGCCTGCTCGAGCGAGCGCATCTGGTGACGCTGACCGGACCAGGCGGCACAGGCAAGACGCGGCTGTCGATCCGTATCGCGGAGGAGAGCGCCCACGAGTTCGGAGACGGCACGTTCTTCGTGCCGCTCGCGCCCATCTCCGATCCCGAGCTCGTTCCTTCGACGATCGCGCATACCCTGGGCGTGCAGATCAGCGGCGCCGAGACGCCGCTCGCACGCGTACTCGAGCACGTCCGCGACAAAAAGATGCTCCTCGTCCTCGACAACTTCGAGCAGATCCTCCCGGCGGCGACGGTGGTCCGCGATGTCCTCGGCGCGAGCGCAGCGCTGAAGGTGATCGCGTCGAGCCGAGCGCCGCTGCGCATCAGTGGCGAGCAAGAGTTCCCGGTCCCACCGCTCGAGCTCCCCGATCCGGAGCACCTGCCGGCGCTCGACGTGCTCGCGCAGTCCGACGCCGTGCGACTGTTCGTCGAGCGCGCGATGGCAGTCCGACCGGATTTCCGCGTCACCGCTGAGAACGCGGCGGCGATCGCGGAGATCGTGTACCGGCTCGACGGCCTGCCGCTCGCGATCGAGCTCGCCGCGGCGCGCGTCAAGGTGCTGACCCCACAGGCGATGCTTCCGAAGCTCCGGCAAGGGCTGGACGTGCTCGCCTCGAGCGCGCGCGATCTTCCCGAGCGGCAGCGGACGCTCCGGGGCGCGATCCAGTGGAGCTGGGATCTTCTCGCGCCGGCCGAGCGGCGACTCTTCGCACGCCTTGGGATCTTCGTCGGCGGCGCGATGCTCGCGCAGGTCGAAACGGTGTGCTGCCGCGGCGCGGAGCTGGGGGCCGACGTGCTCGACATCCTCACCGCTCTTGTCGATCACAGCCTGGTGCGGCAGTCGGAGGTCGAGGGCGAGCCGCGCTTTCGCATGCACCTCACGATCCGCGACTACGCGCTCGAGCGTCTCGCCGAGAGCGGCGAGCGTGACGAGATCGCGGGGCGCCACGCGGAGGCGTACCTCGCATTCGCAGAGGGAGCCCGTCCGCACCTCCAGGAGCGCGATCAGAAGCGCTGGCTCGATCTTCTCGAGCTCGAGCACGACAACCTGCGCGCGGCGCTGGAGTGGTCGATCACCTCAGGGCACGCCGAAAACGCTTGCCGTTTGGTCTTCGCGCTCTGGCGTTTCTGGCAGTTCCGCGGCTACCTCGTCGAAGGCGGGCGCTGGTGTGAGCGCGTTCTCGCGGTCCCGACGCAGGGGTTGCCGCCGCTCGTGCTGATGCGCGCTTACGAGGCGACCGGTGGGATCGCTTACTGGCGCGCCGATTTCCCGCTCACCGTCGATTCCTATACCAAGGCGCGCGGTCACGCGCTCGAGATTGGGGATGAACGCGAGATCGCGAACGCGACATATAACCTCGCCTTTGCCTACAGCATCGGCAGGTCCGACTTCGCGCGGGCGACCGAGCTCATGCGTGACGCACGTGAGCGGTGGCTCAAGATCGGCGACACGGGCGGCGTGGCGAAGGCGTCGTGGGGGCTTGCTGGGAATCTGTCGATCGGCCCGCACGGCGCGTTGCCGCGGGCCCAGCTGGAGGAAGCGCTTGCCTTCGCGACCGAATCGCTCGACCGCCAGCGGGGCCTGGCCAACCAGTTCGACATCGCCTGGGCGCTCCACCTGACCGGCGATATCCGTCGCAAGCTGGAGCAGTTCGAGTCTGCCCTTCGCGATTTCGCCGAAGCCCTCCAGCTCTTCCGCGAGGCGAACGACCTGACCGGCATCGCGCTGATCGCGAGCGACTTTGCCGAGCTCGCGCGCGCCCAGCACCACGACGAACGACACGCGACACTCGTCGGTATAACGGATCGATTCGCACGGCGCGCGGGAACCGGTCTCGTCAGCAACTTTCGAGTTCAGGAGGCGCGCTGGCTGCCGGAGGACGTGCCGGCTGACCTGCGGCCGGCGCTGGATCGCGGCCTCGCGATGGATGATGAATCCGCGTTCGCGTACATGGCGGCCGGCGCATGAGCGGGGTGGGCACCGATACCGCGCGCCGGGCGGCCACGAGTGAGCGCCGTCAGATCACGGTGCTGTTCGCCGATATCGCGGGCTCGACCGCGATCGCGGAGCGGATGGACCCTGAGGACTGGACGGTCATCGTCGGCCAGGCATTCGCCCTCATGAACCGGACCATCGAGCAGTACGGCGGGACGATCGCGCGACTCATGGGCGACGGCGTGCTCGCCTTCTTCGGCGCACCGGTCGCGCACGAGGACGATCCCGAGCGCGCGGTCCGCTGCGGGCTCGACATGGTCAAGGCGATAGATGGCCTCAGCGCCGAGCATCGCGCTGCGACCGCAGCTGACCTGCGGATCCGTGTGGGCGTGAATACCGGGCCCGTCGTCGTCGGCATCGTCGGGACCGATACGGCACATGAGTACACCGCCATGGGCGACGCGGTGAACATCGCCGCGCGCATGCAGTCGCACGCCGAGCCGGGGACCGTGCTCATCACCGCGGCGACGCACCGCTTCATAGCCCCGCTCGTAGAGGCGCGCGACATCGGCGCGGTCGAGCTCAAGGGGAAGGCCGACGCGGTGCACGCCTACGCGATCCGTGGCCTCAAGCCCGGCGCGGCCACGCCGCGCGGCCTGGCGGGGGTGCGCGCGCCGCTCATCGGTCGCGACACCGAGCTCGCGCGGCTGCGTCAAGCGTTCGGAGTCGTTCGCGCGGGACGCGGTCGCATCGCGACGGTCCTCGGCGAGCCGGGTCTCGGCAAGACCCGCCTGCTTTCCGAGCTTCGGATCGAAGCCGAGCGCGCCGACGCGACGACGACGTGGATCGAAGGTCGTTGCCTCTCATACGGGGAGAGGATCCCGTACCACCTCGTGATCGACGTGGTGCGGTCGATCATCGGCGTGAGCCCGTCGGCCGACGAGCCCCAGGTGCGCGAGGCCCTCGCGAAACGGATCGGCGAACGCTCGGAAGATGACGAGACCTACGCATACCTGGGCCATCTCCTATCGGTCCGCCTGACCGACGCCGAGCGGGCGCGCGTCGCGGCTCTCGAGATCGAGACGGTGAAGCGCTACATCGCCTCCTTTGTTCACCTGCTTCGCGCCGTGACTGCGCGCGGTCCGGTGATCCTGGTCTGCGAGGACCTGCACTGGGCTGACGCCGCCTCGGTCGACGTCCTGCTACAGCTCGTCCCGCTTCTCGCGGACATGCGCATCCTCTGCGTCATCACTTCACGGATCGAGCGCGCCGCCGGCGGATGGCGACTCATCACGGGCGCGCGCGACATGTTCGGCGACGCGCTTACCGAGATCCATCTCGAGCCGCTCTCCAGCGACGACAGCCGCGCGCTCGTCGCCAGCTTGCTGCGGATCGAATCGCTGCCGCCCGCGACGCGCGACCTCATCCTCACCAAGGCCGAGGGGAACCCTTTCTTCGTCGAGGAGGTCATCCGCATGCTCATGGATCGCGGTGCGATCGTTCGCGAAGACGAGCGCTGGGTCGCGACGGACCGCGTCGTCGAGGTCGAGATCCCCGACACCCTTCAGGGTCTGCTGCTGGCGCGGATCGATCGGCTCGCGCCGGAGACGAAACGGACGCTCCGCGTCGCTTCGGTGATCGGGCGACAGTTCGGCGTCCGCATCCTCGAGCGCCTCTTGGAGACGAAGACCGCATGAAGACCGCCGCGGAGCTCGGGACCCTCGAAGCGAGCGGCCTCATTCAGCTCGCGGTGCTCGAGCCGGAGCTGGAGTACCTCTTCAGACATGCGCTCGTGCAGGACGCCGCGTACGCCTCGCTCCTCAAACAGGACCGGCGCACGCTGCACCGCCTCGCCGCGGAGACGCTCCTCGCGACGTATCCCGATCGGAAGCGCGAGCTCGCCGCCGTCATCGCGATGCATTACGAGCAGGCGGGTGACGCGCAGGCCGCTGCGCCGTATCTCGTCGAGGCCGGAGAGCACGCGCAGGAGCGGTTCGCGAACCGCGAGGCCCTCTCATTCTTCGAGCGCGCGGTCGCGCTGCTCGCCAGCGATCCTCGGATAGAGCTTCGTCTGCGCGCGATGCTCGGCATGGCGAAGGTCGGCTGGTCCTTCACCGCGTCGGACAAGTACGTCGATCTGCTCGAGCGCATCGTCGCGGAGACCGCCGATCGCAACGACCCGCGGCTCATCGCGGATGCGTACTTCTGGATCGCCTTCATTCGTCGCTGGCGCGGAGAGAACCCGGAGACGAGCGCGGGCCTGCGAAGCGCGCTCGACAACGCCGAGCGGATCGGGGAGAAGCTTGGCGATCCGATCGCCCACGCGATCCCAAAGGCATTTATGGGCGTTGGGATGATGTTCAGCGGGCAGCTGCGCGAAGGCGCGAAGCAGACGCGCGAGGCGCTCGCGGCGATGGAGGGAAAGGCTGATCCCCTCTCGACCGCGATCCTCTCGGGTTTCCTCACCATGACCTTGGCCAGGCTCGGCGACTTCGCCGCGGCCGAGGAGACCCTTGCCTACGGCGAGCAGCTTGCCGCGCAAGGTGACGAGATCGCGCGGCTCGATGCGACGATCGCGCGCACCGGCATCGAGCTCGAGCGCGGGGAGCTCGACAAGAGCATGGCGCTCGCGGAATCCTGCGCGATCAAGTCGGAAGAGCTCGGCGCGGTCGCGTGTGGGGTCGGCTCGAACGTGATGCTCGGAGCCGGCCGGCTCCAGGCCGAGGACGTGCTCGGCGCCAAGGTACCCGCGGAGCGAGGCTTCGAGCTCGCCCTCGTGACGAACATGGCGCCCTTCCGGACGCTCGCGCAGGGGATGGTCGGCGCGGTGCAGGGCCGTCTCGGCAACCTTCCTCAGGCGGCGGCCGACTGGGACGGTGCGCTCGCCGCGGCGCGAGCGATGGGCGACCGCTACGGCGAAGCGATGACACTGTGGAACCGCGGGCGAACGCACGCCCGGCAGACGCCGCCCGATTTCAGCGCGGCCATTACCGACCTCGACGCCACCACGACGCTGATGGAGGCCATGGGCGCACGGCCCGCGCTGGCGCGAGTGCTCCGCGATCGCGCGCAGACGCTTCGTTTGCTCGGACGCGCCGACGACGCGGACCTGGCCGAGCGCCACTCGCTCGAGCTTGCACGCGAGCTCGGCCTCAAGGATTTTCCGCCCGCGACTTAGTTTAGGTCGAGAGACACTTGCTGATCAGGACGAACGCTACCGGCAGCGCATGTCGTCGCTAAAGTCGTCGACGGTCACGACCCCATTGGCGTTCACGGTCGCGTGTGCCAGGAAGTGCTCGTAGAGATCGTCGCCGCCGATCAAGGTGCCGTCCTCGCCTTGGCGGATGAACTGCACGGTCCACTCCAACGTCTCGTGGAACGGCACCGGAACCAGCGTGTCGAACACCAAGGTCTGGGTGGAGGTGTCGACAACGACGTACGTCTTGAGCGACACCGTCACCGCCTTGAGCCCCTGGAGGTTCGCTTCGAGGTGAGATTGGACCATGCCGCCTGTGGAGAGGTTCCCACTGATGAGGAAATGCAGCTTACCCGTGCCCATGAAGTCTTCCGCCGGGATGAAACACGTGTTTATCCCGTTGAAGGTGATCGGCACCGCCGTCGCGACGGCGGTGTCCGCTCTCACTGAGGCAGTGAAGAGCAACACATAAGCGAGAACGAAGGCCCACAGCTTCCAACCGAACACGATTGATCGCAGCAGCGAGCGCTGCTTGGTCCCCTGCATTTCATCCACCCACCCGCGCGGTCGTCTGTCGTTTCCTTTCTGCAGCCGCGATGCCGACTAGGCGTTACAGGACGTGACAAAAACATTGAGGAACATGCGATTTGCGCGTCCGTTTGAACGGCTGTACCCTCGCACGACTGGCCGGGAAGGGATGACTTGGCTAGTGGCCTGCTCCGGGGCCGGATAGGGGAGACCCCTCCGCGCAGGTTCTCCGTTGACCCAGGGGAGTTCGCGATGAAGGCGCTTCGCCGCCTCGGTCGTCGTTCGTTGCTGCTCATCGTCGGAGGGCTACTAGCGCTCGGAGGTATTGCGTACGCGACCATTCCCGACGCCGCGGGTGTCATTCACGGGTGCTACTCGACGAGCGGTTCGTTGCGGGTCATCGACACCGGTCAAGCCTGCAGCGCCACCGAGAAAGCTCTGAACTGGAATCAGACCGGTCCTACCGGTCCGACAGGCGCGACTGGTGCGACAGGCGCGACCGGAGTTCAAGGACCGAAGGGCGATACCGGCGCAACGGGTCCGCAGGGAGCGAAGGGCGACACCGGTGCTACTGGAGCGACTGGCGTTCAAGGGCCGATCGGTCCGACCGGCGCGCAAGGACCGAAGGGCGACACCGGCGCGCAAGGATCGAAGGGCGACACCGGCGCGCAAGGACCGAAGGGCGACACCGGCGCGCAGGGTCTCAAGGGGGACACCGGCGCGCAGGGTCTCAAGGGGGACACCGGCGCGCAGGGGCCAACCGGCCCGCAAGGAGCGAAGGGCGACACCGGTGCGACTGGCGCGACGGGTGCGACTGGCGCCACCGGTGACACGGGAGCGCAGGGACCAACTGGTCCTCAAGGACCGAAGGGCGACACCGGCGCTCAGGGTCTCAAGGGCGACACGGGCGCGACCGGGGCGACCGGTGAGACCGGAGCGCAGGGTCCCAAGGGCGACACCGGCGCGCAGGGTCCCAAGGGCGACACGGGCGCGACCGGCGCCACCGGGGACACCGGCGCGCAGGGACCAACTGGTCCCCAGGGAGCGAAGGGCGACACGGGCGCCACCGGTGCCATCGGTCCGACTGGCGCAACCGGCGCGACCGGCGACACCGGAGCGCAAGGACCAACCGGTCCGCAGGGAGCCAAGGGCGACACCGGCGCGACAGGCGCGACGGGCGAAACAGGTGCAACGGGTGCGACCGGCGCACAAGGACCAATTGGTCCGACGGGTGCGACCGGGGCGACAGGGGACACAGGCGCGACAGGCGCGACGGGAGCCAATGGTGCGACGGGTGCGACGGGAGCTAATGGTCCCGCCGGGCCAACCGGGCCGATCGGTCCTACGGGTCCGGCCGGTGCCACAGGTCCCACCGGGGCGACAGGCGTTGTCGGCAACACGACTGTGGTGCTCGGTCCAACGATGAGCACCGGAGGCACCCCGGATGTCGGCACTGTGACTTCGACATCGACCGCGTCCTGCGCGTCGGGTAGCAAGCTGCTGGGCGGCGGAGCCGTGGTCACTCCGAGTTCGAAAGCCAGAGGGGCTGTCTCCATCTCACAGCCGACTCCGCAAAGCGGTACGCCCACCGGCTGGCAAGCGCAGGCGATTGTGATCTTGAAGGACTCAGGCAACGTCAGCGTTGCCGCATATGCGATTTGCAGCGTCCCATAGCACGTTCGGCGCGAGAAAACGTGTGACGACGTAGGTCTGTGCGAAGTCATGAGCCGCGAGAGGGCGGAGCAAGGAGCGCTCCGCCCTCGCTCTTTGGCCGGGGCTGCGAGAGCTCAAGATCCGCTCGCTTCGATCGAGCTATTCAGGCGAAACCGGCGTAACGCGCTTCTCGGGCGATCACAACTCCGACCACAGTCGCGATCGGAAGCGCCAAGGCTGCCGTCGCGATGAATGGCAGCAACGGGTCGGCGTCGTACAGGAAGCCGGCGATCGTGCCGCCGCCGCCGAATCCGAGCGCGAACGCGGTCTGGTACGTCGCGTAGCCGAGCGCGGCGCGCGCCGGCGGGATGATGCGCTCCACCGCCGACGCGACGACCGGGTTGGCGGCCTGCGTCGCGCCGAGCAACAGCGCCGCAAGCGCGACGAGCGGCTCGCTGCGGCCTGAAAGCGCGATGAGCACGCTGGCGAAAGTGAGCACGGCCGCTGAGGTGATGAGCGCCGGCACCGCGCCGATGTGATCCGCGAAGTTGCCCGCGGCGATCGCGAGAGCGGCGGCGCCGAGTGAGATGAGCGCGAGATAGAGCCCGAGCCGCTCCAGCGGGATGGCCGCGATGTCGTGCAGGTACACCGGAATGAACGCGAGCGAGACAATCGAGAGCATCGCGGCGAACGGGGTGAGCGCCAGCAGCACCCAGAACGCTCGGGGCGGACGGAAGGGACCGCGCTCGGGATGTGGTGGGACCGTGCGGAGCGCGAACGTGAGTCCGGCCGAAACGGCGAAGACGATCGCCGCGACGGCCACCGCCGCGCGATAGCCCGCGGATGCGGCGATGAGACCGGCGACCGGAGCACCGACGATGTTCCCCGCGAAATACGCGCCGAGAACGAGACCGAGCGCGCGACCGAGCTGCGCCCGCGACGCGATCGAGGTCACGTAGGCGATGATCAGTGGGAGCGCCGCGGTGCTCGACCAGTAGAGGGCCGAGCCGACGAACGCGCCGTGCCAGTCGGACAGCGGTACGAACGACGCGACACCGATGGCCGAACAGATCCACGCGGCGCTGATGAGGCGCCGTCGGCCAAGCCGATCGGCAAGGTAGCCGGCAGGAACGAAGCAGAGCACCGCAACCAGGTTCCCCACGCCGAACACGATGCCCATCTCCTGCGGTGCCGCACCGAGCTCCCGAAGGTAGAGCGGCCAGACCGCCGAGAGGAGCCCGAAGCCGACGCCGAAGAGGACTTGCGCCCCTGTGAGGAGCCAGATGTCTCGCGGAAGGCTCAGGTCCGCCCCTTCACGATCCCCTTCGCGCGACGGTCTTCGAACTCCGCGCGCGCCTTGCGCAGCACCTCCGGATCCACGAGCACGTCGATGGCGGTGAGTGCGAGCGCCTTCGCCGCGGCGAGCGCGTTGTCGTGTGCCTCCTGCGACAGCACGGCCTCGCGGAAGGCGACGGAGTGGCCGGGGATCGAGTCCTGCGAAACCGCGATGTAGGGATGGATCGCCGGCAGGACCTGCATCACGTTCCCCATGTCCGTAGATCCGACCCGCTCCTCGTCGCGGGCCTCGAAAACCTGCACGCCTTGCGCGCGCATGTGGTGCGCCCAGCGTTCCGCGATCGGGGTCGAGAAGACCATGTTCTCGTAGCCCGCATTCTCGTTCACGGTGACGTTGAGCTGCGTGCCGGTCGCAAGCGCGGCGCCTTCCGCGCACGCGATGAAACGGCGCAGCACCTCCTGTTGGTAACGACGATCGAGCGCGCGGATGGAAAAGCGGGCCGCCGCGTAGTCGGGGATCACGTTCGCCGCGCTCCCGCCGGACGTGATGATCCCGTGCACGCGCGCATCGGGACGCAGCTGCTGACGCATCGCGTTGACGTTGTTGAAGAGCTGAAGGATCCCGTCGAGCGCGTTGATGCCGAGATCCGGCTGCGACGCGGCGTGCGCAGCCCTTCCGCGGTACTCGACCATGACGCGATTCGAAGCGAGCGAGTGACGCCCCGCGAGCGATCTGCCTGAGGTCGGGTGGATCATCATCGCGACGTCGACGTCATCGAAGCCGCCGGCGCGCAGCAGCGCGACCTTCCCGCCCCCGCCCTCTTCCGCGGGCGTACCGATCGCGGCGACGCGGCCCGGCAGCTGATCCATGACCGCGCGGACGCCGACCGACGCGGCGATGCCGATCATCGCGATGAGGTTGTGCCCGCAGGCGTGGCCGATCTCGGCGAGGGCGTCGTACTCCTGCAGGATCGCCACGGTCGGACCGGGACCGCGCCCTTTCGCGTCGCCGCGGTAGCTCGTCTCGATACCGCGGTAGCCGCGCTCGACGCTGAAGCCCGCGCCCTCGAGGAACTCCGTCAGGCGGATCGCAGCCTCGCGTTCCTCGAAGGCGAGCTCGGGCTTTGCGTGGATCGCACGCGACAACGCGAAAAGGGCGTCGCGCCGCTCGTCGATCGCCCGTAGCGCGCGCTGCTGGAGCGCCTTTGGCTCGCTCATCGAGCTTGGGGGGCTTCGCGAGCTTGGGGGGCTTCGCCCCCCAAACCCCCGGCCTGGTGACCGGAGATCAAGGCGAGGATCACTCGGTCGAGCGCGCCGTCGGCGTTCTCGAAGAGCGCCGAGGCCTGTTCCGAACCGACGCCCCGGCGGCGCGCGACGTTCGCGATCTCCGCCATGAATCGCGCACGGAAGAAGAGGAACGCCTGCGTGGCCTCACCGAGCGAAAGCCCATGCCGCTTTGCCTCGACGCCGTACTCGCGCCCAAGGATCTCGGCCTGCGCGAGGAGCTGCTCGCGGCCGACCGCGCGCGTGGTGTCGAGATGTCCGAGGAGGAATTCGCTCATGCGCATCCCGCGCTCGCGGAACCAGCGAAGCGATTCCTCATCGAATGACTTGTGCCACTCCTGCGACGCGAGGTCGGTGCGGACGCGCCGCCGGAACTCCGCCGCGATGCGATCGGGCGGCTCGCCGAGCGACGACAGTGACTGGCGACGCGTCTGCCGCGGGCGGGGGAGCATCGCATCGATCGACGCGCGCAGAAAGCGCCGATGCCCTCCGGGTGTGGTGAACACTTCGATCTTGCCGCCGTCCGCCCAACGGCGCAGCGTGTCCGGGTCGACGCCGAGGATGCGGCTCGCCTCGCCCAGCGTGAGCCAGTCCCCGCGGTCGATCATCGTCCTAGAGATACGGCAAATCTAGGCGAAACTTGGCCGGAGGCGAAGATGGCGCGCCAGGCGAAACCGCGAGGCACCACCCGACCGCCGTATGCGGGTGAGCTTCATGAGACCGCCTTGTGCGCGCTTCGAGCGGGTCGATTGCCGGCCGAGCTCGCACGAGAGCTCGGCGTGCCGACGACGACGCTCAGGGCTTGGCTGCGCGCGGCGGATCTCGCCGCGGCCGGGTCGCGACACACGCGCACGGAGGTTCTCGGACGGACGATCAGGGAATACGCGCATCTCGACCAACTGGTCGCACGGCTGTCGCCGCGCGATTTCGCTCTGCGTCTACCGTTCGATCGTTCCGCTCGCGATCGTTGGACCATCAAGGACGCCTTGGCGCATATCACGTTTTGGAAGGCGGACGTTGCTCGAAAGGCGCTTGGGATCCGTCCGCCGGCGAAAGATCGGAAGGCCATGAGCAGCGACGCAAACCATTTCGTCTACCTGCGGTGGCGCGACCGCTCCGCGAAGGACGTCGTGGCCTGGCACCGGCAAGTACAAGAGGACTTGCTCGCGGCTCTCCGAGCTGCGCCGGCCAAGTGGTTCACCAGCAAGAACCCCGCATCGTGGTGGCCTCCGAACGTTGACCACCACTCCGCGCAGCACAGGCGCGACATCGAGAGAGCGCTGGAGCGTGCGAGACCGCGATGAGGTCAGTCCGCGAGCGCCGCGGCCCGTTTCTCTTGCCCGATCGCGCGGTCGCGGTCGTGCTTCGATAGCAGTCGCTTGCGGATGCGGAACGTCTTGGGCGTGACCTCGAGCAGCTCGTCGTCGGCGAGGAACTCGATCGCGTCGTCGAGTGACAGCACGCGGACCCCATCGAGCTTCACGGCGATGTCCGAGTTGCTGCTGCGCATGTTCGTGAGGTGCTTCTTCTTCACGACGTTCACGTCGAGGTCGTTCTCGCGGATGTGCTGCCCCACGACCATGCCCCCGTAGACCTCGACCCCGGGATCGAGGAAGAGCTGCCCGCGCTCTTGCGCCGCCGCGAGCCCGAAAGTCGTGGTGGTGCCGTCCTCGAACGCGACCAGCGAGCCAAGCTCGCGCGTCGCGATCGGCCCGGCGAGCGGTCCGTAGCCCTCCGTGAGCGTATTCATCACTCCGCGGCCACGCGTGGCGGTGAGGAACGCCTGGCGAAAGCCGAGGAGGCCACGGGTCGGGATGCGGTACACGCAGTGGACCATCCCGTCGTCGCGGTACTTCATGTCCTTGAGCGTCGCGCGACGCCGGCCCGCGAGCTCGACGACCGCGCCCAGCTCTTCCTGCGCGACCTCGATCTCGAGCTGCTCGTACGGCTCCTGCGTCTCGCCGTCCAGGTCCTTGAGGATCACCTCGGGCCGCGAGACCTGGAACTCATAGCCCTCGCGCCGCATGGTCTCGATGAGGATCGCCAGGTGCAGCTCGCCGCGGCCACTCACGACGAGCGTGTCCGGCGAATCCGTATCGGCGACGCGCAGCGCGACGTCGCGCTCGAGCTCCGCGTAGAGGCGCTCGCGGAGCTTGCGGCTCGTCACGTAGCGGCCCTCGCGCCCCGCGAACGGGCTGTTGTTGACGGTGAAGCTCATCTTCAGCGTCGGTTCCTCGACGCGGATCGGTGGCAAGGGCCGCGGATCGGCCGCATCGGCGATCGTGTCCCCGATCCCGGCATCGATGCCGGCGACCGCAACGATGTCGCCGGCTGTCGCTTCCTCGACTTCGTCGCGCGCGAGGCCATTGAAGGTGAAGAGCTGCGTCACCTTCGCGGGCGTCAGCTTTCCGGAATGGTCGATCCGCGCGACCGCCTGCCCGCGCCGCAGCGCGCCGCTCTGGAGGCGGCCGACGGCGATGCGCCCGATGTAGTCGTCGTAGGAGGTCGTGGTAACGAGGAGCTGAGCGGGTGCGTCCGGGTCGACGTCGGGCGGTGGGATCCGCTCGAGGATCGCGTCGAACAGCGGCTCGAGCGTCGTTCCCTCGTGTCGGTGATCGGCGCTCGCGGTCCCGAGGATCGCATTCGTGTAGAGGGTCGCGAACTCGGCCTGCTCCTCGGTGGCGCCGAGGTCCAGGAAGAGGTCGAACGTCTCATTGAGCACGTGGTTCGGGCGCGCGCTGGGCCGGTCGATCTTGTTCACCACGAGCACGACCCGATGTCCGCGCCGGAGCGCCTGCCGCAGGACGAATTTCGTCTGCGGCATCGGGCCATCGACCGCGTCAACAAGCAGGAGCACCCCGTCGACCATGTTCATGACGCGCTCGACCTCGCCGCCAAAGTCGACGTGCCCGGGCGTGTCGACGATGTTGATCCGCACGCCCCGGTAGGTCACGGCCGTGTTCTTGGCCATGATCGTGATCCCACGCTCGCGCTCGAGCGCGTTCGAGTCGAGCACGCGCTCGGCTACCTGCTGGTTCTCGCGAAAGATGCGGCTCTGGCGGAGCATTCCGTCGACAAGCGTGGTCTTGCCGTGGTCGACATGGGCGATGATCGCGATGTTGCGGATGTCGGTGCGCTTCACTCCTTAATTGTCGACGACGAAAGAAGTGCTCGGCCGGGTGCCTCTTCGCGCCGCACGGCCCATCCCGTTAGGCTGCGTTCGTGACGAATCGCGTCCGCGTGCTCATCGCGGATGACCACCCCTCGGTCCGTGAGAACCTGCGCTATCTGGTCGACGCCGAAGGGGACATGGAGTGCGTCGGCGTGGCCAAGGACGGACTCCGCTGCGTCGATCTCTGCCACGAGGTCGCGCCGCAGGTGCTGGTGCTGGACGGCGACATGCCGGGAGTCGACGGTCTCCGCGTACTGCGGCACCTTGTCCGCCAGCTGCCCGACATCCAGATCGTCATGTACACCATCGAGAGCGAGATTTGCGAGGTCGCGCGCTGGCAAGGTGCGTTCGCGTGCGTGCTGAAAGACGCGCCGTACGAGATGCTCATCGACGCGGTCCGTCGCGCCGGGTACGCGCCGGTTGGCTCGGAGACGTTCTAGCGGCCCGGCACACGCTCTGCACGACCGATCGACGTGAGGAGCAAGGCGCGGCCGCACAAGCCTCCGGCGAAGGTCCTCTCGGCTCGGAAGGCTGCGGCCCTCTCGACCGGCGGCGGCAAGCTTCCACCTCGGATCCGCAAAGAGCTCGACCGCGAGGTGATGCCCGTCCGCGATGGCACCGAGCCGCCCAAGACGCGCGCCGGCAAACCTGAACCAAAAGCAGCGCGCCGCGACGAGGCCGCCGAGATGCACGAGGCCCGCCGCCGCTAGCGACGCGCCGGCTTGCCCTTGGGCGTGTTCGTTGGCGGCGGCGCGACGGCGAACATCTTCGCCAGGCCGGCCGGCATGACGTGGGACGGCTCCTCCTCGAAGATCGCGGCCGTCCGCTCGAGTGCTCGCGCGACGAGCCCGCTGCAGATCAGCTGTCCCGCGAAGCCGAAGCTGAGCTTCGCGCCGGTCACCAGCGAGATCGCGATCGAAACGATCGTGGCCCAGTCGTAGCGCGCGCCAATCCAGTGCTCCGCGAACGCGACCATCTCGGCGCGGTCTTCATCGGAGGCCTCGATATGCACGACGGTGTACTGGGTCTGGTCGTAGTCACCGAGCGTGTTGCGGCGGACGCCGGGGCCCAGCGCCTCGACGATCGCGCCCTCCGCCGAGACGATGAGCGCGGTGTGGTTCCAGTATGTGAACTGCCGATCGGCGCCGGTGTAGCGAAGTCCTTGGCCGAGCTGGATGAGACGGCTGAAGAACTCGCCGCCGTGCGTGAGGATGAAGTCGCCGGGCCGCGGGTCCGGCACGCGCGCGCCCGGCGGAACGTGCTCGAAGGTCGAGATCAATTGGCTGCGAGGCTCGGAGCTTCCTCGGCGGGAGGCTCGTTCAAGTTGTAGCGGCGGAGCGGCGTGAAGTACGTCACGGCCACGCCCAGGATCGCGAGCAAGCCCGCGACCGCGAATGCGGCTGAGGAGCTGAACGCGACGACCACGGCCGAGAGGAACGGGGCCGAGATGCTGTTCGCGATGAGCACGATGGTGCGGAAGGCCCCGTTCGCGCGTCCGCGGATCCGCGCGGGGACCTCGCGCTGGCGCGGCACGAAGGCGTAGATGATGAAGCTCGTCCACGCCGTTTCGCGCGCGGCGAAACCGGCGACGATGAACCGCCAATCGCGCGCGAGCGCGGTCAGCGTGACGACCACACCGGCGAGCGCCGCCGATCCGAGGAGCGTGTGGCCCATCGGGCGTCCCTCGGCGACGCGCGGCGCGATGAAGCTCGCGAGGATCGTCACCGCCCCCGCGAGCGACAGGGCGAGGCCGATCGTGATCTCGTCGAGGCGGTTCTCCTCGCGAAGCACATACAGCAGGAGGGTCTGGATGCCTTGCTGTCCCAGGTTTGCGATGAACATAAGAACGAGGAGCCAGCGCAGGACCTTGCTGTGCCAGACGAAGCCGAAGCCCTCGGCGAGCTCCGTTCCAACGATGCGCAGCGTGATCGCGCCGCGCGAGGTCCGGTCGGCCTCGTAGATCGGGGGCATGAGCGTGAAGATCACGAGCGTCGGGACGAACGCGAAGGCCGCGATGAACATCGCGTTGGCCGTCCCGAGTGCGGCGATCGCGAGGCCGCCGATCGTCGGGCCCATCACGCGCGCCGCACGGTCGACACCGAAGTAGGCCGCGTTCGCGCTGGTGAGCTCGTCCGGCTCGACGAGCGCGGGCACCACGCTGAAGTCGGTGGTCACGCCCCACGCCACTTCGACCGTCCCGAGCAGGAAGCCGATGAAATAAAGGAGGTCGAGCGAGAAGACCCCGGCCATCACCGATAGCGGGATAGCCGACGTGATCGCGATGCTCAACACATCGCAGGCAATCAGCAGCTTGCGCTTCTCTGCCCGGTCGATGAGCACTCCGGCAATTCCGCCGAAGAAGACGTACGGGAGCGCCTGTACGAGCCGCAGGGTGGCGGCCGCGCCGATCGAATGAGTGAGATCGAGGATGAGGAGCGGTAATGCGAGCCGCGCGACCTCGTCGCCAAGCCCTCCGAGGCCGATGGCGCCCGTGAAGGCTGCGAACCAGCGATGCCGTAACGGCCCCAGCCGCATGCTCGCGGAGCATACGAACGAGGGCTCCTTCTCGGCACGCTGCTTGCGAGAGTGTCGGGCGACTAAGCGCGAGGAGGTTCAGATTGGGCCAGGTCAACGTGAACCCGCCTGCCGGTGGGCCGAGTGTCGTACACGACGATGGTGGTGGATTCGGCGCCGGAATGATCATCGGGATCATCCTGCTCATCCTCATCGTCCTCGTCCTCATCTTCTACGCCGGCCCACAGATCTTCAGCCCAGGCACCAACACACGCTCGTTCTTGGACATTATTTCGCTCGCTTGATCAGGCGATCGAAGGTCGAGGAGGTTCCTACATGGGACAGGTCAACGTGAATCCGCCGGCTGGCGGGCCCGTCATACACGACGAGGGCGGCTTCAGCGCCGGGATGATCATCGGGATCATCCTCATCATCCTCATCGTGCTCGTGCTGGCCTTCTACGCCGGACCCCGGATCTTCAACCCGGGCACGAACCCACGGTCCTTCCTGGATATCCTGACTTTCGTTTAACCGACCGCACTGCGCCGCGTATCGCACACAAACAAGGATCACCCCGTTATCCGGGGTGATCCTTGTGAACATGCGGCGCGTTCTATTTCTCTGCACCCACAACGCCGCGCGGTCGCAGATGGCCGAAGGATTCCTGCGCGCCTTCGGCGGCGATCGCTTCGTCGTCGAGAGCGCCGGGACGACCGTGACCGAGCTTCATCCCCTCGCCGTGCGCGCGATGGCCGAGAAGGGCATCGACATCGCCGCGCAGCGAAGCAAATCGGTCGACGACGTCGGCGAGGGTTGGGACGTCGTGGTCACGGTCTGCGACGCGAGCTGTCCGATCCCACCGCGAGCGGGGCTCAAGCTCCGTTGGAGCTTCCCCGATCCAGCACAGGCCGGCGGAAGCGAGGCCGAGCGACTCGCCGCGTTCCGCAAAGTCCGCGACGGCATCGAGCGCCGAGTCCGCTCGCTCGCCGCGCGACTCGGCTGATTCGTCGCCGACGCAACTCCGTTACGTCGAGGAGTGCTGTCGGCATGACGAATGCTCGTCCGTTTGGTGCGCCTCCACAGAGGCGACATGAACCGGAGGTCGACCAGACGATGCAGGAAAAGACGAAGGAGCCGGGACAGGGCGACATGGGTGGCAAGCAGTGGCCGAAGGAAGACGAGGCCGGCAAGCAGGGCGGCGGTCAGGGAGACCTTGGCAAGAAGGGCGGCTCGGGCGACGTCGGCCGTGAAGGCGACAAGAGCGGCCAGACCGGCGGCACCGAGAAGAAGTACTAGTGCAAGCGAAGGAAGACCTGCCCAAGCGCCCAGGAGAGTTCGGCCCCGATGACGTCGGGAAAAAGGGCGGAGCGCCCCTCGAGAACCCGAACATCGAGAGTCCCACGGACGTCCCCAAGAAGGGCGGAGACGTAGAGAAGCCGACCGCGTGACGGACGTGTTACGTCGAGGCTGCGCGAGAGCGCCGGTCTAGCCGGCGCTCTTCGTTTTCAGCGCGTCTCGCAGCTCCGCGGTCAGCTTCGCACCCGCAACGGCTCGTCCGTGGAACGCAGCGGGTGTCGTTTGGAAGAGCTGCACCTGCCAGCGACGGCACGGACGATCGTGACGTCCGGCGTGAGCGCGCGGATCTCGCGCACGATCGTCACGTACGGCTGCGGACGATGGTCGGCGATGAGCTCGGCGTAGATGCGCCGCGCGTCGTCCACGCGCTACGTGCCGTTCGTCGTATTCGTGAGGAGTCCACTCGAATCGAGGAGCGAACCGAAGACGGCGAAGATGGCGTATCCCGCGATGAACGCGGTGACGACGATGGCCGCGATCATCGCGCCGGTGAGCAGCATCGTCTGTCGCGTGGCGGCGCGACCGGACATCTGTTTTTCCATCACGCGATAGGCGACGCTCCCGATCTGTACCGCGCTACGTGCGACGATGAAGACGCCTCCGGCGATCCCCGCGCCGAGGGCGAGCCAGACGAGGATCGCGGTCTCGGTCGATGTCACGCATACCAGTTTGCGCCCGTTTAGACGCTCCTTAGACGCCCCACCCATACGGGGGTGTACCGAAAGCCCACTAGCGTCGTTCTCCGTCCAGATGCCCCGGAGCCCGTAGATCGTCCCGGACGCCGGCATCACCGGCGAGACGGCCACTGACAACGCGTCGCGTCGAGGTATCGACGCGGCGCTCGTCAAAGCCGCCCAGGCCGGCGATGCGTCGGCGTTCGGCCAGCTCTACGAGCGGTACCGCGACCCGGTCTTTCGCTACTGCTTGGCGAGGACCGGCGCGAGACACGAGGCGGAGGACTTGGTAGCCGACGTGTTCTTGCGAGCGATGGAAGCGCTCGATCGGTACGAGGATCGCGGCCTGCCGTTTGTCGCGTTCCTGTTCCGCGTCGCCCGCAACGCGGCGATCGACAAATCGCGCCGCACGCGGCCCGACATGTCGATCGACGACCTCACGCATCACCCGGAGTCAGGACAGAACGTCGAGGGTGAGGCGATGCGCGCCATGGAGCACCAGGCCCTCGTCACTGCGATGTCGAAATTGAAGGCCGACTATCGCGAAGTGCTGCTCCTGCGTTTTGTCGAGGGGTATGGCGCCGCTGATGTGGGCAAGATGACCGGCCGGAGCGAAGGCGCAGTGCGCACGCTGCAGCATCGCGCGCTCGACCGACTACGCCGCGAGCTCGAGCGTGCGGGTGAGATCACATTGTTCGACCGCTGGGGCGGCGCGGAGGCAGCGAAGTGAACGAGCAGACCGTCGCCAGCGCCGTCGGTTCTCTGCGCGCCGCGCGGATGTCCGAGGTCGCCTCGCATCGCGTGCGCGAAGAGCTCGAGCGGGCCTGGCGCGAGCGCGCGGCCGCACCAAAGCGTCGAAGGCTGGCCATTCCGCCGTTCGCTCGCGTGTTCGCGACCGCGGCGCTCGTCGTCGCGCTCGGCTTCGTCACGCTTCGCTCGGGGGCCGACAGCCCCTTGTACGCGTTCCGGGTGGCCATCGAAGACGCGCTCGTCGCGGTCCAGGCGGATCCGGTCGCGTACGCGACCGAGCTCTACGACGAGCGTCTCGAGGAGGCTGCGCGCTTCGACGCGGTCGGCAACGCCCTCGCCGCTTCGCGCGCGCGCGCCGCGACCGACGACGCTCTGCGCCTCCTCAATCAGGTCGCGCCGAAGGGCGACCAGCCCGAGCCGTCGCCATCCTCGAGCACCGCGATCTTCGTGCCCTCCGCCTCCCCGACGGCGGAGCCGGCGATGACTCCAAGCCCGACACCGACGACGACGCTCGCGCCGACCCCGCGGCCAACGCCGCGGCCGACGCCCGAGCCCACGCTGAAGCCCACTATCAAGCCGACGACGCCGCCGCCAAGCCCGTCACCGTTCTCGGTGCACGTCGCGGGCACCGTCGTCTACAGCGACGGCACGCCGGTGAACGACGCGTGCGTTTCGACGGCGCTCGGCGGCTCCTGCGTCGCGACATCGGTGAACGGGACGGTCGACTTCTGGATCGTCGCGAAGAAGTACGACACCGTCACGTTCTATGTCCAGAAGCTCGACATCATGACCGGCCGCACCTACCGCGGGAAGGCGTACGCGACGGTCACCGGACCGCTGCTCTATCTCGGCACGATCACGTTGCGCGTCATCTAGAGCACCGCCTGGGGGATGACCCCCGGGGGATGCACGGCTTTCGGACGTTTGCCGTTCTCCGATCGACAGAGTCCGCAGCGGACCTGGTGGAAAGGGGAACAGCCCGTGTTCGAGCATCTCATCGCGGCGGTGGCCAAGTTCTTTTTCGCGGCCGGCCTCGTCGCCGGCGCCTCCGGAGCAGGAAACGTCGATCTTCCCGAATGGCATCTCCCGAAGGCTCCGGTCCACACCGAGAAGACTCACGAGCCCCAGGCATCACCTGAGGCGACGAAGACTCCCGAGCGCTACTCGTTCGAGAGCCTCCTCAAGGAGTGCGTGACTCGCTACACGGGGCACCTCGACGGCGCGAAGAACGTCTGCACCGCGGCGATCGCCGCTAGCGGCCTGGAGGCGGACGCCTTCTGGGCGAAGTACCGCTCGCTGCTCGTCAAAGAGCTGCCGAAGACCGAGCCGACCACTTCCTTCGAGGCGCTCCTCAAAGAGTGCGTCGCTCGCTACGCCCGCGCCGCCAGCAACACCAAAGAGGCGTGCGACGCCGCACTTCGTGCGAGCGGCCTCGACACCGACGCTTTCTGGGCGAAGTACCGCTCCCTGATGGTCCCGCCCAAGACGACCAAGACCGAGACGCCAAAGCCGGTCACCACGCCAAAGCCGGCCCCCACGCTCAGCGCGGAGTGCATGGCCAAGTACGAGGCGGTCAAGGCCGCCAAGAACGGACCCGCCGACGCGTTCGAGGCGCTGGTCCGCTCGTTCAACGAGTCCTGCCGCACCACGACCGATAACAAGAGCACCACGACGCCGAAGCCGGTCGCTACGCCCAAGCCGGCACCGACCGTCCAGCTCAGCGCCGCGTGCGTGGCCAAGTACGAGGCCGCGAAAGCCGCGAAGAACGGGCCTGCGGACGTGTTCGAAGCCCTCGTGCGCGCGTTCAAGGACAGCTGCCTGGTTACGACCGAGGTCAAGAGCTAGGTGCGGTCCCTCCTCACCGCAGCCGCGATCGCCGTCGGCTCCGCCTTCGGTCTCACCGAGTGGCTGGGCGGCGGCGACGCGGCACTCTTCGTCCTGACGTTGCTCTCCGCGTCCTCGGTCGCGCTCTCGATCGCGCTCGCGCTCGCTCCTTCAGGAGCGCGCGAGGTACTCGAAGAAGAGTGCCTCCGCGAGCGTGGAGCGCTCGATGTCGGCGAGGTCGACGCTCTCGTCCTCTGAGTGAGCGTTCGAGAATGGATCGCTGGCGCCGGTGAGCAGCAGCGTTGCGTTCGGGAGCATCCGCGCGAAGTCGGCGACGAACGGGATCGTTCCGCCGGCGCCCATCGCCACCGGTTCGCGACCGAACGCCTCGGTCATCGCGCGCCGCATCGCGGCGTAGGTCTTGCCCTCGCCCGAGAGCTGGTAGGGCTTGCCGTGGCCGCGTGGGCTGATGCTGACATCCGCACCCCACGGCACGTTCTTCCGAAGATGGTCGATGAGCGCCTTCATCGCCGCATCGGCGTCCTGACCAGGGGGAATCCGCATCGACACGCGTGCCCTCGCCGACGGGACGAGCTGGTTGGTCGACTCGGTGATCTTCGGCGCGTCGATCCCGAGGACGGATATCGCCGGCTTCATCCACATGCGATCGGTGATGCCGCCCTCGCCGATGAGCCGCGTGCCCGGCCGCATGCCGACCTGCTTGCGGAGCTCTTCTTCGGTGAGGTCGAGCGGATCGGCCTTGCCGTGCGCGAGCCCGGCGACCGCGACGTTGCCTTTGTCGTCGTGCAGCGTCGCGAGGGTCTTCGCGAGCACCGTCAGCGCGTCGGGGACCGGACCGCCGAATTCGCCCGAGTGCACCGCGTGGTCGAGCGTTCGGACCTCGATGTCGCACGCGACGATCCCGCGCAGTGACATCGTGAGTCCAGGTTGCCCGGTGCGCCAATTGCCCGAGTCCGCGAGGATCACGGCGTCGGCGCGGAGCTCATCGCCGTAGCGCTCGAGGAACTTCGCGAGATTCGGCGAGCCCCATTCCTCTTCGCCCTCGACGAACACCGTGACACCGATCGGAGTCTTGCCATCGAACGCGCGAAGCGCGCCCGCGTGCATGACGACACCGCACTTGTCATCGGATGAGCCGCGGCCGAAGAGGCGACCTTTCTTCTCGATCGGCTCGAACGGCTCCGAGTGCCAAAGCTCTCGTGCGCCGGTGGGCTGCACGTCGTGATGCGCGTAGAGGAGGACGGTCGGTCTGCCCGCGGGTGCGGTCACGCGGCCCAACACGGCGGGAGGCGCGCCCTCGATCTCCAGGAGACGTGCCTCCGCTCCCGCATCGCTGAGGATCTTGGCGGTCGCTTCCGCGGATCGACGCAGCTGCGATGGCTCGTGTCCGGGATGGCTGATCGAAGGGATGCGCACGAGCGTTTCGAGATCGGCCCGGATCCGCGGCATGAGATCGCGGACGCGATCGCGCAGCGGCACCGAGGGAGCGGTCTTCATGGAGGAAGAAAGCCTACTCCGCCTCGGCCGAGGCGTGCATCACGTCAACGCAGCAGGATCGATTTCGTTGCGGCTAACGCGCTGGTACCTCGGCGACCTTGACGAGCGTGGTGCTTCCGAAATTGAATGCCCTGTCATGAAGAGAAACGCGTCTTGGCCCAAGGTCTTCGCGTACATCGGTCTCGTCGTGTTCGGTCTCGTGCTCGCGTACTACTCGACCGCGGTCGCCACCGCGGGCATTGCGGGGCACATCCTCGGCACCGACCCGTATGGCGACACCCTCACGATGGGCGGCGCAGTGCTCATCACGGGAATGGCGGTCGCGGCGGTGTTCGCGTTCCTCGCGGCCGCGAACGCGCGCTCGCTCATGCGCCGGAGCTAGCGACTTTCGCCTCGGGCGCCGGGGACACGTAACGCGTGACCTCCGGCGCCCAGAGGGCGATTCCCACAACGCTCGCGAGGGTTGCCACACCACCAGACACCACCGAGAACTCCGGCGAGACCAGACCCGCGACGACACCTGACTCGACCTGGCCGAGATACGGGCCGCCCAGGAAGAAGATCGAGCTGATCGCGACCAAGCGTCCGCGAAGGTGATCCGGCACAACGGTCAAGAGGATCGTGCTCCGGAAGATCGCGCTGATGGTGTCGGCTCCCTCGGCGAGCGCTACGAAGATGAGCGCCGGGATGAAGAGGCCGTCGTTCATCAGACCGAAGCCGACGATGGCGAGACCCCATGCGGCGACCGCGACGAGGACCGCGACTCCCTGATGGCGCACGCCCTTCGTCCACCCCGAGGCTAGGGCGGCGATGAGCGAGCCGATCCCCGGCGCGGCGAAGAGCAGACCGAGGCCTCCCGGCCCCACCGCAAACACGCGGGCGGCGTAGTAAGGGAAGAGCGCGCGCGGTGAGCCGAAGAACGTCGCGAAGAAGTCCAGGAGCATCGTGCCAAAGAGGATGCGATTCGCACGGAAGTGCGCGAGGCCTTCGGCGATAGCGCGGCCGACCGCGGGATGTGCGCGCAGCTCCCGCGGCGGCGCGACGAGCGCGCCGACCGCGACGATCGCGACAAGGAACGACGCGACGTCGATCCAATAGGCGCCAGCGATTCCAAAGGCGACGATCACGACCCCGGCGAGCGCTGGTCCCCCGATCGCCGCGGTCTGAAAGAGGACCTGATTGAGCGCCATTGCTGCGGGCAGCTGCTCTCGCGCGACGAGGCTCGGGGTCAAGGCGCCGCGGGCGGGACCGTCCAGCGCGGAGAACGCCGCGCCCAGCGCAGTGAAGGCGTAGAGGTACGGGACGCTTGCGAAGCCGAGCTGCGTCCCGACCGCGAGCGCGACCGAGCACGACGCGAGGCCGATCTGCGTGGCAATGAGCAGGCGGCGGCGATCGACGCGGTCTGCGACCACGCCGCCGAAGAGCGCAAGGGCGATGAGTGGGACCGCCTGGAAGAGGCCGATGAGACCCACGTCGAGCGACGATCCCGTGAGGAGGAAGATCTGGTAAGGAACGGCCACGAGACGGAGCTGAGTGCCGGTGAGCGACACGAGCTGGCCGGCCCAGAGCAGCCGGAAAGAGCGGGACTCGCGGAGAGGCGAGAGATCGATCAGCGGCGCTGTTTGACGAAGCGGTCGGTTGCCTCATCCCACGCGAAGAGCAGCCGCGTCGTGGGCTTACCGTCACGCACGCCGGTTATCTCGTGGACCGTCGACACGACCCGCCGGGTCGGCTCCTGCCAGCGTCCCAGCGAGCGCAGATAGACGACGATCTCGACCTTCGCCGCATCGGCGTCGCTCACGCCGCAGCCCTCGCAAATCGTTGCGAACGCCTCCTCGGGATCCGGTGCGTGCAACGCGGCCGCGAGCGACACGCCGTCGCCGGTACCGGCGAAGACCTTGCGCACCGGCGGACCCCAGATGTAGCCGGGAGCAGCCGGGTAGCGGCTGATCTCGGGGATGCGGATGTAGCCGCCGCGGCTTTGACGCAGGAGCTCGCCGGTGTCGTCGCCATCCTCGGCGATCGTTCGCAGCGGGGCGCTTTTGGGCCGCTCGTCGAGCATTGCCTGCATCACCGTGCTCTTGCCCGCGAGCCGAGGTACAGCCATGACGATGAACGAGCGGCGAGCGCGGGCGGTGGCGCGCAAGGTTTCAGCGATCTCGGACGACATCGTCCGGTTCGCGACGAGGTCGTCGAGCCCGAGCGCTGATGCGATACGACCGATCCTAGGACCTGGCACACCGTGTGCCTGGCAGATGACCGAGATGAAAATCCTGGTCTCGGGATTCCTCGCCCTCGCGGTGTTCACCGGCGCGACCGGCAACGCCGGCCCGTTGAAGGACTCGTTCACAAGTCTTTTCGGCTGGCGCGACGAGCTCGCAAAGGCCCGCAGCGAGATCGCGGACCTGCGCAATGGACGTGGCGCGGCCGCGCCCGGATGGCTCGACCAATACGCGAAAGCTGTTTGCACCCACGACGCCGACTTTGTCGCCGCACATACCGACGAATCGCTTGGCATGACGCTCGACGACGTGAACGTGCAGTTCGAGACCATGCACGCCCACGGACTCGATTGCACCGGTGTGCGCTACCTCGGCTCCGTCGGCCAGGACGCCTTCGTCTACGTCCTTCACCAGGGTCCGAAGGATGTGTGGTACGTCTTCACCGTCAGCCCGCAGGGGACGAGCGTCGTCAACGTTCAGTAATCGGCAGGTGTTGACCGAAAGCCGTTAGCCTTCGGGCGTGCCTCCGGTTGAGCTCGCGCTGGTCGGCGCGGGGAACCGCGGCTTCCTCGCCTACGGTGGGCATGCCCTTCGTCATCCGGACGAGGCGAAGTTCGTGGCCGTCGTCGAGCCGGACGACCGCCGGCGCGCGCGCTTCGCAGCAGCGCACGCGATCCCTCCGGAGCGGCAGTTCCGCTCCTGGGAGGACCTCGCTTCGCGGCCCCGCCTCGGTCACGCCGCGGTGAACGCGACGATGGACCGCGTGCATCGCGCGAGCACGCTTGCGCTCCTTGCCGCCGGATACGACGTGCTGCTCGAGAAGCCGATCGCGCCGACGGCGGAGGAGTGCCTCGAGATCGTCGAGGCCGCCGAAGCCGCTGGCCGCCTGCTGCAGATCGCGCACGTCCTGCGATACGCGCCATTTTTCGTTGCCGTCCGCGATCAGGTCGTCTCGGGACGGCTAGGCCGGATCGTCTCGGTGGACTGGCGCGAGAACCTCGCCTACTGGCACTTCGCCCACAGCTACGTGCGGGGCAACTGGGCGAACACCGCGCGGGCCGGCCCGATGATGCTCACCAAGTGCTGTCATGACCTCGACCTGCTCGTCTGGCTCTTCGGTCCGTGCGAGCGCCTCGCCTCATACGGTTCGCTGACGCGCTTTGTGCGCGATGCCATCGACGTTGCGGTCCCCGATCGCTGCACCGACGGTTGCCCTATCGAAGGGACCTGCCCGTACTACGCGCCGCGCGTCTATCTGACGCGGTTCCGCGAGAATCCGAATAGCTTCGCGGTCCATGCGCTGACGCTCGACCAGAGCGAGGACGGGATCATGCACGCGCTGCGCACCGGTCCGTACGGACGATGTGTCTACCGCTGCGACAACGACGCCGTGGACCATCAAGTCGTTCTGCTGCGCTTCGCGCGCGGGGTCGACGTGAGCCTGACCATGCAGGGCGCCTCCCACGTCGAGGGCCGCACGGTGCGCATCGATGGCACCGGCGGAACGCTCCTCGCCAACGAGAGCCGCGGCGAGATCGAATTGCACGATCACCTGACGGGACGCGCCGAGACCCTGCGCGTCCAGCGCGGTGTCGGCGGGCACGGTGGAGGAGACGAGGGGCTCATGCGGGCGTTTGTTGCTGCGATCCGGGGAGACCGCACCGAGATGCGCACGTCCGCGCGGGAGGCGCTGACCAGTCACCTGATGGCGTTCGCCGCTGAGGACGCGCGGGAGAGCGGCGCGAGCGTCGCGATCGAGGGCTACCGAGAGAAGGTCGCCGCCAGTTGACCGACCGATCCTTGGGGCCGATCCCGCTTCCCGAAAGGGGTCAGCGTGCCACCGGCAGCTTCACGTTCGCGGACGATCCGAGTCTCGCCAAGTATCGGTGGCCATTTCTCGCGATCGGCGGCCAGCAGTCCGGTCCGACGCTTCTGGTCACCGCCGGAATCCACGCGGCCGAGTACACCGGGATCGAGGCCGCGATCCGTCTCGGGCGAACGCTCGATCCCACGGCCGTCCGCGGGACGATCGTCGTCATCCCGCTGCTCAACCGTCCTGGTTTCTACGAGCGGAGCATCTACACCAATCCAGAGGACGGTGACAACCTCAATCGCCTCTTCCCGGGAAGATCGGACGGAACCTGGGGCGAGCGGTTCGCACATCACCTCCTCACCGAGATCGTGAAGAACGTCGACTACGCGATCGACCTCCACGCCGGCGACCTCATCGAGGACCTCGTCCCCTTCGTGATCTACCGCGAGGTGGGCGATCCCAAGCGCGACGAGACCATTCGCCAGATGGCGAACGCATACGGCGCGCGATGGGCGGTCAAGACCGCGCCCACCGGCGAACGTCCGGGCACGCTCTTCGCGGTCGCCGCGCAGTCCGGCGTCGCGGCCATGCTCGCCGAGTCGGGAGGCCGCGGCCTGCTCGTCGAAGAGGACGTCATCCGCCACGTGCGCGGGGTGACGAACATCCTCCGTGCTGTCGGCATCCTCGCCGGGACGCCCGAGCCCGTCGCTCCGGCCCGAGTGGTCAAGAGCTTCGACTGGCTCCGATCGCCGGCGGAGGGCATGTTCCATTGCCGGGTCTCGGTCGATCAGCTGGTGAAGAAGGATGACGTCGTCGGCGAGCTCACCGACCTCGTGGGCGAGCCGCTCGCGACAATCACCGCACCCGTCGGGGGCGTCGTGCTGTTCACCGTCACGAGTCCCGCGATCAAGAAGGACGGGCTGCTGCTCGCGGTCGGCGCGCTCTGAGGGCGATGGCCGACGTTTTCACCGCGAGCGAGCTGCGCAAGCTCCGCTCGCTGCGGACTCCTCATGGAGTCCAGCGATTCCTGGACGACATGCCCTACCACCTCGCGATGACGGCCTGGTCCCCGCGCCGCGTGCTGCGCGAGCGCACCGCCCATTGCCTCGAGGCCGCGATCTTCGGCGCAGCTGCGCTTCGTGCGATCGGGTTTCCCCCGTTGCTCCTCGACCTCGAAGCCGAGAACGACACCGACCACGTGCTCGCCGTCTATCGAGTCCGCGGCCATTGGGGCGCGGTCGCGAAATCGAACTACGCGTTCCTCGGCTACCGCGAGCCGATCTTCCGCACGCTGCGCGAGCTCGCCTTGAGCTACTTCGAGGCGTACTTCAATCTGCGGCGCGATCGCACCCTACGGACGTACTCGAACCCCGTCGACCTGAGGCGCTTCGACGCCCGCGACTGGATGACCTCGGAGAAGGATGTCTGGTTCATCCCCGAGTACCTGCTCACCATCGCCCACCGCCCGCTGCTCGAACCCTGGATGCGCCGATATGTCCATCGGCTCGACGCGCGCTCGTTCAAGGCAGGTCTCACGGGGCATCGCTGGAAGTGAGCGTCAGGCGGTCTTCGCGCGCTCTCGCTCGGCGAGCTCCCGCCTGAGGATCTTCCCCGACGCCGTTCGCGGGACCTTGTCGATGAATTCGACCTCGCGCACCCGCTTGTAGTCGGCGATCCGGCCCTTCACGAATTCGATGAGCTCCTCCGCGCTCGCGGACGCGTTCGGCCGCAGCTGCACGAAGGCCTTCGGGATCTCGCCGGCCTCGTCGTCCTTTTTGCCGATGACCCCCGCATCCGCGACAGCCGGGTGCTCGCAGAGCACGGCCTCGACCTCGGCTGGGCCGACGCCGAAACCCTTGTACTTGATGAACTCCTTCTTGCGATCGACGATGAAGACGTAGCCGTTGGGGTCCTTCTTCCCGACGTCGCCGGTGTGGAACCAGCCGTCACGGATGACGTCGGCGGTGTCCGCGGTCACCGGCTGCTCCTTTCCCGTCTTGTTCCAGTACCCGCGCATCACCTGCGGTCCCCTGACGCAGATCTCGCCGACCTCGCCGATTCCGAGGATGCGCGTGCCCGTCTCGAGATCCACGATCTTGTCCTCGGTCCCGGGGACCGCCGGGCCGATCGATTCGAGAACGGGCGCGTCGATCGGATTGGCGTGGGTGACCGGTGAGGTCTCGGTGAGCCCGTAGCCCTGGATGATCGGCTTGCCGATACGCTGGCCCATGCGCCGGGCTGGATCCGGCGCGAGCGGAGCGGCGCCGCTGAAGAAGAACCGCACTTTCGAGAAGTCGTGCTTGTCGACCTCAGGACTCATCGCGAGACCGAGGACCAGCGGCGGCACGATGAAGCAGACAGTGGCGCGCTCTCGCTCGACGAGCGTGCAGTACTCGACCATGTCGAAGCGCGACATGATGACCTGTGTCGCTCCGAGGCTGACCGCACCAGACATCAGCAGGTTGAGCGCGTAGATGTGGAAGTAGGGAAGTACGTTCAGGAACACGTCGTCGCGTCGGACCGGCACCGCCGCGAAGAACTGCTGCTGGTTCGCGGTGAGGTTCCCGTGAGTGAGCATCACGCCCTTCGGAAAACCGGTCGTGCCACTCGTGTAGGGAAGCGCCGCGAGGTCGTCCATCGAAACGGGCACCGGCGCTGTCGCCGACTCGGCGAGCAGGTCGTCGAGCCGCTCGACGCCGTCCGGGGCCTCGCCACCGGCCGCGATGAACCGGACATCACGGAGCTCGGAACGAACTTGATCGATGACTGGCGCCAGCGCGACGTGGTACAGGACGAGCCGCGCGCCCGCGTCCTCGACCTGGAAGCGAACCTCGCGCTCCTTGGATTGGATGTTGATCGGGTTCACGACGTCCCGTAGAAGGCGACGACGAACTCGACGGAGTTGGGGATGAAGATGGTGACGCGGTCGCCCTTCCGTACGCCTCGCTTCGCGAGGGCGCCGGCGAGCCGGTCGCTCATCGCGTCGAGCTCGCGGTAGCTGACCGCGCGGTCGACCATGCGCAGCGCCGTCTTTTCCCCGAGCTCGCGCGCCACCTCGCGCAAACGGTCGTGCAATGTGATCTCGCGATATGTGAAGGCCTCGGTCTTCGGCGAAGCGGTGATGGCCATGACATCCCCCGTTGGGGGGCTCTGCCCCCAGCCCACGGTCCCTTTTGGCGCGACGGCATTCTAGGCGCGGTCTGCGCCAGGTCGGTACTCTCGCCGGATGGTCCCGCGCGCGCCGTTCGGCTCGACTGGCCACGAGAGTCGGCGCACGCTCTTCGGCGCCGCTGCGCTTGGGCGCGTGAGCGAAGCTGAG
>Ga0209805_1000254_pt1 | contig 32538 bp, 33 predicted proteins | sample GraSoiAngelo_148_FD_185905 | JGI IMG/M metagenome (GOLD analysis project Ga0209805, IMG submission 185905) | Grasslands soil microbial communities from the Angelo Coastal Reserve, California, USA - 14_1009_09_20cm (SPAdes) (version 2) | ecosystem: Environmental > Terrestrial > Soil > Grasslands ...
CAAGCGGTTTCTGCCGCCGAGCGAGTGCGCGAGCTGTTCAGGCTGGCTGACGTTTGGGTCGCGGCGCGGCTGGGCGAGGCGGAGCGCAGAGAGGAGTCCGTCAGGATCACGCCCGCCCTGCGCGAGGAAGAAGGCTGGGCCAACCTGCGCCTGAGCGCCGAGAACGCGGTCACTGCTCTCGCCGCGCTGGACGCGACCCTGCGCCGGGCGGTCGCGCGTGTCCGCGAGTGGCTCGGCGGCGAAGAGCCGGACCAGGGAATCCGCGAGCTGGAGATGATCCGCGGACGGCTCGAGGCTTCGCTCGGCCTTCTCGAAGAGGCGGCGCTCCGGCCGGACGCGAACCGCGTCTACTGGTTCAGCCAGGTTTCGCGCGCCGAGAACCTCCTGCTGCGCGCGGCTCCCATCAATGTGGGCTCGCTCTTGCGCGACCGCGTGTACGCCGATCGGCGCTCGACGGTGTTCACCTCGGCGACGCTCGCAGTGGGCGGAACCTTCGACTACTTCAGCTCGCGGGTCGGCCTCGGTGCCGAGATCGAGGAGATGATCCTCGCCTCGCCGTTCGACTTCTACCACCAGGCCCTTGTGTGCCTGCCCACCGATCTTCCGCTCCCCGAGCACGAAGGGTTCGACCCTGCCGTCGAAGACATCATTGCCGCCGTGGCCGCACGCGTCGGTGGCCGCACGCTCGCCCTCTTCACGTCGCACCGTCAGCTCCGCGACGTGCACACCGCGCTCAAGCAGCGCGTCGACCTCGACGAGGTCCTGATTCTGGGCCAGGGCATCGACGGGCAGCGCCGCCAGCTGCTCAAGACCTTCGAGGAGGCACCGCGCCCGCTGCTGCTCGGCACCGCAACTTTCTGGGAGGGCATCGACATCCCCGGCGAGCGGCTCAGCTGCGTGATCGTGGTCCGGCTGCCGTTCCCCGTGCCAACAGACCCCGTGTACGCCGCGCGGGCGGAGCAGGTGCGCGATCCTTTCTCGCAGATTGCGCTGCCCCAGGCCGCGCTGCGCCTCAAGCAAGGTTTTGGCCGGCTCATCCGCCGCTCGACCGACCGCGGCGCCGTGGTCATCCTCGACAACCGGATCCTTGGCAGGGACTACGGCAAAGCCTTCCTGGACATCCTGCCCCCGGCCTCGCGGTACGTAGGACCAGGCAGCGAAGTAGCAGACAGGGTCGGTGCTTGGTTAGAGGGGGTTTGAGCAACCTCTTTGTGGTAGCTACGCCGATCGGCAACCTCGAGGATGTGAGCGCACGCGCGCTGCGCGTCCTGGGTGAGGTCTCCACGATCGCCGCCGAGGACACGCGCGTGACCTCGCGCCTGCTTGCCAGGCATGGCATTCGCAAACCACTGGTCAGCTATCGAGCGCCGGTCGAGCGGCGCGGGCTGCCTCGCGTGATGGCCGCTCTCGACGAGGGCGACGTCGCGCTGGTCAGCGACGCCGGCACGCCGACCCTGTCCGACCCAGGACAGGCCCTGGTCACGGCCGCCTGGGCGGCGGGCCACACCGTGGTCGCGATCCCGGGGCCGAGCTCGGTCACCGCCGCGCTCTCGATAGCGGGGTACGGAGGACCCGGCTTTACCTTTCTCGGCTATCTGCCGCGCAAGCCAGGCGAGATGCGCCGGCTGATGGAGTCGCTGCGCGACGACCCGCGACCCGCGGTGGCCTTCGAGTCTCCGTTTCGAATCCGCAAGTCGCTCGAGCGTGTGGCGGAATCGCTGCCTGAGCGAAGCATCACACTGACGCGAGAGCTGACCAAGCTGCATGAAGAGGTGCTGCGCGGCACTGCCTCGGAAGTGATCGCCGCGCTTGGTGACAGGGCGCGCGGTGAGTTCACGCTCGTGATCAGCGGCCAGGAGAGGTGACACGCGCGTCTTGCGCAAAACGCAGGTCTCTCGGAAACCCAAACGCGACCTTCGCGCAAAACGCGCGGAACTGGCGTGACCGATACTTTCCACCAGGTGCCTGAGCAAAGAACCGTCCTGATTGCTCCCGCCTGGCCGTACGCCAACGGGCCCCGACACATCGGCCATGTGGTCGGGTTCGCGGTGCCCGGCGATGTGCTCGCTCGCTTCGAGCGGTTGCGCGGCTCGCGTGTGCTGATGGCGAGCGGCACCGACGAGCACGGCACGCCGATCACCTACGAGGCCGACAAGAACGGCATCCCACCACGCGAGTTCGTCGACCGCAACAACGCGTTGATCGTCGATGACCTCGTGCGCCTGGGCATGACGTACGACATCTTCACGCGCACCACCACCGCCAACCACTACCGCGTGACGCAGGACCTCTTCCTGAAGCTCTACGAAGGCGGCTACCTGATCGAGAAGAAACAGCTCGGCGCCTTCGACGCCGCCACCGGGCGCACCCTGCCCGACCGCTACATCGAGGGCAAGTGTCCGATCTGCGGCTATCCCGAGGCGCGCGGCGACCAGTGCGACAACTGCGGCAACCAGCTCGATCCGATCGACCTGATCAACCCGCATCAGCGGGGCAGCGATGCGCCGGTCGAGTTCCGCGACACGGAGCACCTCTTCTTCGACCTGCCCGCGTTCGGGGAGCGGCTGAAGGCGTGGATCGAGGAGCACGACGACTGGCGGCCCAACGTCCGCAAGTACTCGCTCGAGTTCGTGCGCAATCTCAAACCGCGCGCCATCACGAGAGACCTCGACTGGGGTGTGCCTGTGCCGCTGCCTGGTTGGGAGGACAACCCGACCAAGAAGATCTACGTCTGGTTCGACGCCGTCATCGGCTACCTGTCGGCATCGATCGAGTGGGCAAGCCAACGCGGGGAGCCCGAGGCGTGGAAGGAGTGGTGGCAGAACCCCGAGAGCCGGCACTACTACACGATGGGCAAGGACAACATCACCTTCCACACCGTGATGTGGCCGGCGATCCTCATGGGCGCAGGCGACCTGAAGCTGCCCGACGAGATCGTGGCGAGCGAGTTCCTGCACATGGAGGGTCGGAAGTTCTCGACGAGCCGCGGCCAGGTCATCTATGTGAAGGACGTGCTCGACCACTACGACGCGGATGCGCTCCGCTACTACCTGATGATCGCCGGCCCCGAGAACCAGGACACCGACTTCACGTGGTCGGAGTTCGTCCGCCGCAACAACGACGAGCTCGTCGCCACGTGGGGCAACCTCGTGCATCGCACGCTCGTGAACGCGCACCGCAACTTCGGTGCAGTGCCCGAACCGGGAAAGATGTCGCCGGCCGACGAACTCTTGCTGAGGGAGATCGAAGGCGCGCTGGATTACGTCGCCGAGCAGCTGGCGGAGGCGCGCTTTCAGAATGCGCTCAAGCATGCGATGGCGATGGCGTCGAAGGTCAACGTCTATCTCGGCACCGAGCAGCCGTGGCATACGATCAAGACGGACCGCGAGCGCGCGGGCACGGTGCTGTACGTCGCGCTTCGTTGCGTCGACAACTTGAAGACCATGCTCACCCCGTTTCTGCCGTTTTCATCGCAGCGGCTGCACGCGATGCTCGGTTACGAGGACGTCATCGCGCCGCAGCCCGAGGTGCGTCAATTCTCCGAAGATGGGACGTCGCACAGGGTGATCACGGGCGAGTACGAGGCCGTCGACCGCTGGCTGCCATCGCGATTGGAGGCGGGTCGCAAGCTGCCCCCGCCCCAGGCTCTCTTCAAGCGACTCGATGACCTGCCCGAGGAGGAACCTCCGGCATCTTCGTAGACACACACCTCCACCTCGAGGAGCTCGGTAACGCAACCGAGGTCGTAGAGCAAGCGGTGGCCGCCGGTGTGACGCGGCTGATCGCGGTGGGGGTTGACCTGGATCGCAGCGCGACCGCCGTCTCGCTCGCGCACGCCTATGAGGAGGTGTGGGCAGGTGTAGGACATCACCCGCTGGAAGCGAGCGAGCCGAACCCAGTCGCAATGCGGGACCTTGCGCGGGACGAGATGGTCGTCGTCATCGGCGAGATCGGCCTCGACTTCGAACACGTCGGCGGTCCACACCGGGACCTGCAGATCGAGCGCCTGAAACAGATGTTCTCGATCGCGACCGACCTCGGTCTTCCGGTCTCGATTCACAACCGGGGCGCCGCAAGCGAGGTGCTCGCCGCCATCCATGCTCACCCCGGCATCCGCGGTGTGATGCATTACTTCGCGCTCGATTGGGATTGGGCTCAGCGGTTTCTCGAGGCCGGCTTCTACGTGTCTTTTGCGGGCCTTATCACGCGCCCGAGCCGCGAGTCCTTGCGTGAGGTGGTCAGGCACTGCCCAGCGGACAGGCTGCTCCTGGAGACGGACTCTCCCTACGGCAATGCCCAGAAGCGAATGAACGTGCCGAACCGACCGGCGTACCTGGTCGACACCGCAGAACTCGTCGCCGAGCTGCGCGGCATCGGGATGGAGCAGCTTGCAGACCAGGAGCGAGCCAACGCGATCGCCCTCTTTCAAAAGATGAAGTGAGCCCGCCGCAGGCGACCAGTTGATCGACCCGGCTGACCCCCAGCAGCTCGCCCAGCTGCTGCGGCGTCACCGCATCACCCTCGAGCACCGCCTCGGTCAGAACTTCCTGGTCGACCCGGGGCTCCGTGATGCGATCGCGGAGGCTGCCGGTGCAGGACCAGCCGACGAGGTCCTCGAGGTCGGTGCGGGCGCCGGCACCCTGACCATCGCTCTCGCGCCACGCTGCCGCAGGTTGATCGCCGTCGAGCTCGATCGCCGGCTCATGCCCGTGCTCCGCGACGTGTTGGCCGGCCACGAGAACGTCGAGCTCGTGCAGGCCGACATCCTGCACTTCGAGATGGCGGGGGCATTTCCGCATGGGGGTGAGGTCGTCGCCGGCAACATCCCGTACAACCTGACGGGCGCGCTGCTCCGCAAGCTGCTCGACCATCCGCCACGGCCGCGCCGGCTCTCGCTTGTCGTGCAGAAGGAGGTCGCCGACCGGTGGACCGCCGGCACAGGGGCAAGCCTCTCCACGGTCGCTGTGCAGGTGTTCGCAGAAGCAAAGACCGTGATGACGATCCCGGCTGCCTCCTTCATCCCGGTGCCCAGGGTCGACTCGGCGCTCGTCACGCTCGAAGTACGCGCCCGGCCATCGGTCGACGTCGGCGACCTGGACGGGTTCTTTCGCGTCGTCGAAGCCGTCTTTCAGTTCCGGCGCAAGCAGCTGGGCGGTACGCTGGCCCGCATTGCGGGCATCTCCGGCGCCGAGGCCGCAAAGCGGCTTGCCGAGATTGGAATCGACCCTGCGCGGCGCCCCCAGACGCTCACTCTCCAGGAGTGGGAAGCGTGTTATCGCGCATTGAAACCCTAGGTTCGATCGTTAGGCTCTACCGGGCATGGATCCGATCAGGCTGCCGGTCGAGGCTCCATCCGGCTTTCGCGGTGCGCTGCGGCACACCGCGTTTCGCAACATATGGTTCGCGCAGCTCGCCGCTCAGCTGGCGGACAAATTCCTGCTCTTCTCGCTGATCATCCTCGCGTACCACACCACGGGAGGCAGCACGTCCGTGGCCGTGACACTTCTCGCGTACACCGTGCCCGCAGTGCTCTTCGCGCCTCCCGCGGGCGTCATCGCGGACCGCGTCAACCGCAAGCAGATCATGCTGTGGTCCAACATCGGCCGCGCCGCCGTGGTGGCGCTGATCCCTATCGCTTCGATCGTCCCGGGCGTGAAGGACGACTTCTTACACCTGATCGTCATCACCCTGATCTTCTCCGCGGTGGGTCAGCTGTTCGGTCCCGCCGAGGCGGCCGTGATCCCGACGATCCTGCCGCGGGAGGCGCTGATCACCGCGAACTCCATGGCGCTCCTGACGATGGTTCTCACGCTGGTCGTCGGCGGCGTGCTCGCGCCGGTCGTGTCGAGGATCGATCTCTACGCGCCCTACTGGTGCGCGGTCGTTCTTCTCGTGATAGCGGGCACGTTGATCTTCGCGTCCGAGATACCGAAGCTCGAACCCAGGCATGACTCACCGGTCGAGGAGAGCCGCAATCGGTTTCACCAGATGCTCGTCGACCTGCAGGAGGGCGTCGACGCGCTGCGCGCTTCGCGCGGCCTGCGCCTCGCGTTTGGCCAGGTGAGCATCGCGGTGCTCGTCCTTTTCATGCTGTACACGCTGGCACCCGCTTACGTGAGCAAAGTCCTCGGCATCGCGGCCCAGGACACTTACGTCATCCTCGGCCCGGCGACTGCCGGCGCGATGTTGAGCGCGGTCCTTCTTGGCCAGTTCCTGAGCCACGTCGACCGCTCGCGCGTGCTGGCCGGCTCGCTGCTGGCGAACGGGGTGACGCTGCTCGCGCTGGCGGCCGTGCCGCAGGCGATGCGCCATTTCACCGACCTCCAGGTGCACAACCGCATCACCGGAGCTTCATTCAGCTTCTTGCTCGGAGTGGAGTTTGGCGCGATCCTGATCCCGGCGATCACCTATCTGATGGAGTCGACGAGCGACGCCATCCGGGGCCGGATCTTCGCGCTGCTGTACATGGTCATCAACGGCGTGTCGGCGATCCCGGTCCTGCTCGCTGCGGCGCTGTCCGACGCCATCGGCACGGCCCAGGTGCTCGGCGGTCTTGGGGTGCTGCTCCTCGGAGGCGGGGTCGGGGTCATCGCGGGCGGGATGCACGTGCCTGGGCAACAATCAAAACCAACACGATCAGCAAGAGAACCGTGAGACCGCCTATGCCGATGTCGCGGATGATCGTCTCCAGCAGCGGAAGGTTGCTGCCGAGGACGTAGCCGGCGACTCCGATGACGATGGCCCACATCAGCCCGCCCAGAGCGCTGAAGAACTGAAAGCGCCAGAACGGCATGCGTGACATGCCGGCGAGCATCGAGCCCCACGTGCGCAGGCCGAGAAAAAACCGGGCTGCCAGGACTGCCTTGTCGCCGTGCCGCGCGAAGAAGAGCTCAGCCCGAGCGAGATGGTCCGGCCTGATGTGGAGGAATGCCCCGAAGCGCTCGACGAAGGGCCGGCCGCCGCGGTAACCAAGCAGGTAGCCGATATCGGCCCCCGCGGTCGCACCGAGAAAACCGAAGAAGATGACGATGGCCAGCGAGTGATGGCGGGCGGCGGCCCATGCGGCGGCGGCAAGCAGCAGAGCCTCGCCGGGGAACGGAATGCCTGAGCTCTCGATCAGGATGCCGAGTCCCGCCGAGGGATAACCGAGCACGTCAACGATCCGAGCCCAATCCACTATTTGTCCTCCCCATTCATGGGGAGGTGTTGGTTCAACCGACTGCGGGGCTGAAGAGGCCAAGCCAAGTATTTGTCCTCCCCATTCATGGGGAGATGTCGGCGAAGCCGACGGAGGGGCTGAAGGAGCCAAGTCAAAGCGGTTCATATACTGGACGACCCGATGTCTCACTACGGGGATCACGAGGCGACCGACGATCCGCTGCAAACGTTGCGGCACTCGACCGCGCACCTTCTCGCCGCGGCCGTGACCGAGCTCTATACCGACGCGAAGTACGGCATCGGCCCCCCCGTGGAAGACGGGTTTTACTACGACTTCCAGTTCGGCAAGCCGATCTCGGAGTCAGACCTTCCCGCCATCGAGTCCCGCATGCGCAGGCTCGCGCAAGCCGACATCCCGTTTGTGAAAGAGGTTGTTTCTCGCGACGAAGCGATCGAAGAGTTCCGCAAGCGCGGCCAGGACTTCAAGCTCGAGCTGATCGAGGACAAGGTCGAAGGCGACGAGGTCAGCCTGTATCGCACCGGCGACTTTCTCGACCTCTGCCGAGGTCCTCATGTGCGGTCCACCAAAGAGCTCAAGGCGTTCAAATTGCTTCGTGTCGCGGGCGCGTACTGGCGCGGCGACGAGAAGAAGCCGCAGCTGACTCGCATCTACGGCACCGCCTGGATGACGCAGCGCGAGCTCGACGACTACATGAAGTTCCTCGAGGAGGCGGAGAAGCGCGACCACAAGAAGCTGGGCAAAGAGCTGAAGATCTTCGCCCTCGACGAAAGGGTCGGCCTGGGCCAGGTCATCTGGCTGCCCAACGGCGCGACCATCAGGCGCGAGCTCGAGCGCTGGATCGTCGACGAAGAGCTGAGGCGCGGCTACCGGCACGTCATCACGCCGCACCTGGCGAAGCTCGACCTGTACAAGCAGAGCGGCCACTGGCAGCTCTACCACGACACGATGTACCCGCCGATCCACTTCGAGGACGGCGAGGAGCTCGAGCTCCGCCCGATGAACTGCCCGCACCACATCATCGTCTACGGGCAAGAGCTGCACAGCTACCGCGACCTGCCAGTCCGCATCGCCGAGCTGGGACAGAACTACCGGCTCGAGAAGTCCGGCGAGCTGATGGGAATGATCCGCGTTCGTTCCTTCAACCTCAACGACGCGCACATCTTCTGCACGCCCGACCAGGTGATCTCCGAGGTGCGCGGCGCTATCGAGCTTGCCAATCACTTCATGTCGGTGCTCGGCGTGAAGGACTACTCGTACCGTCTGTCCGTGCGCGACGACGTGAAGACGAAATGGTCGGGCACCGACGAGGAGTGGGAAACCGCGGAGGCGATGCTCAAGGAGGCGCTCGAGAGCCTCGACCTGCCCTACAAGATCGGGGTCGGCGACGCCGCTTTCTACGGCCCGAAGATCGATTTCCAGGTCCGGGATGCCCACCGCCGCGAGTTCACCAATAACACCGTGCAGGTGGACTACCAGCTGCCGAAGAAGTTCGAGCTGGAGTATGTCGCCGTGGATGGCTCACGCCAACGGCCTGTCCTCGTCCACCGCGGCGCGTTCGGGGCCTTTGAGCGGATGACCGCCTACCTGATCGAGCAGTACGCGGGTGCCTTCCCGACCTGGCTGCACCCGGTGCAGGTTGTGGTCATCCCGATCACCGACGCGCAGCACGACTACGCTCATCTGGTGGCCGAAAGGCTGAGGGGGCTCCGGCTGAGGGTCGAGGTCGACGACCGCTCGGAGAAGATGCAGCGGAAGATCCGGGACTGGCAGGCGCAGAAGGTGCCGTACATGGCGATCGTCGGCCCGCTCGAAGTCGAGGCTGAGCACGTCAACATCCGCGACCGCGGCGGAAAGCAGGTCGACTCGACGCTCGAATCCTTCGCGAGCATGGTCGCCACCGAGGTGGCGGAGCGCCGGCGCTAAGAATCCAGCTTGATCTGGATCACCGTGTGCTGGCCCCGGCCCAGCATGTCGACGACGCCGACGGTGAGAGGCCTCGAGACGCGGGCAAACTTGAGCTCGCCGGTGGCGCGGTCGTCCGAAGTGATCTTCCAGTCTCCGGTGCTGAGCTTGCCTGCGTAAAAGTCCGTCACGGTCGACACGTCGTCGTTCGAAGCGAGCACCTCCTGGCATTCACGAGTGTCGCCGGGCGCGAGGTTGGTGCCGTAGTACGTGTAGTCACGGGTCGTCGACGCGCCGGGGTAGCGAGGGAAGTCAGACGGTAGGCAGCTGAGGCCGCCGCGCTGAAACGTGTGGACGAGAGAGACAAAACCGTAGATCCCACCGCCCACCGCGATGAGCAGGAGCAGCCCGCATCCGCCCGCCGCCCACCAGATCCACGTCCGCTTCGGGCCTGCAGGCTGAGGAGGCCGCGCCAGGTCCGTCGGCACCCACTGCTGACCGTCCCAGCGCCACATGCCGTCAGGTGAAAGCTGTCCAACCTGGCCAGGCGGTTGGGCTCCCACCGCCTATTTATAGCCCGTAGGCTCGCGGCCGCTCAGAGCCCTCCTGGGAGGCGGCCGCCGCAATCGCCCTGCGCGGCCACCGGCACGACACTCCCATCAGCGAGGTTGCCAACGCGCGGCTGATGCTGCGAATCACCGCCCGCCAGGACATGCGCTTCGTCCATCCAGACGCACGCATAAAGGCCTGGCATCGAGATTTTGGTGCCGAGGAAGGTCGTGCCTGCGTTATCGATCAACGCGACCTGGCTCCCGCTGGGGGAGAGGAGCTGCACCTCTGGGCCCTGCATCGGGTAGCTGCGGATCGTGGCGGCGGTCCAGTTGAGCACCTTGGACGTCGAACCGTCCCAGCAGATGACCCCGGCCGGCGAGGGCGATCCAACGATGGGACACGACGTGATCCCGCCAAGCGTGAAGCGCCTCGCGGCCGTCGCAGGGTCGACCACGTGAAGTTCCTGGACTCCACAGCAGAACGGTCCGCCGCCCTGGGTGCACGATGGGACCACAGCGACGACCAGGTTGTTGGCGCCATGCCAGCCGATCGGCCACAACGTGCGGGCGCCGCTCTCGCTGAACAGATCGAGATGGTTGCCTCCGCCGTTGAGGTCTTCGACGTAAAGCCTGGTGGCGGCCCCGCTTGCGGTGTAGTCGTTGACGATGACCGCGATACGGCTGTCATCCGGGCTCACCGCAAACATCGCACGCCGGGACGAGGTCCCCGCAGGGAGCGCGGTGGCGCGGCCGGAATTGCCGCTGGGTGCGAGGAAGCGCACCACGCCCTGGGCATCCATGAAGTACGCTCGCGAGTTGCTCGTGCTGATCGGCAGCGGCAGTGGCGCCCCGGCTGCGTTGGCACACGTGACCAGTGGAGGGGTGCTCGCCTCGCTGGACGCGACAACCTTGCCGTCGGTCCCGATCAGGCTGACCGTGAACGAGCTTCCGCTCAGGCTCCCGACCAGGACGCCGTATGCGCTGGTGACGGCCGGAGGCGACGAGGGGGTCGGCGCGGCCGCTGCCGCTGACGCCGCCGGCGAGTTCTGGGCGGGCGAGGGCGTGTGGCTGGCGACGGTGGGTGGACCCGCGCTCCCGCCGCATGCCGCGGTGGCGGCGGCGAGGACGAGCAGCACGGCGGCCGTCCTGTATGACGACACTCTGCACAAGGCAACGCTGTTTTGCGCAGGGGGTTACGTTTCCGGTACCATCCACGCTCTGAAGCAGGGCACCGGCCCTCACCCCCAGGGCGATGCCCGAAGGGGTTGTCTGCGGCGGGCGCGCGCAGGGCGCGCTCTCAGCAAGAGGACAGCCGGTGGGCTGTCCGTTTTGTTTTAGATGGATGGAGGAATAGAACAACCCTGAATTTGGCCGAGGTAGCGTCCCATACCGTTTAAAGAGCTAAGGATCAACGATCAGATCCGCAGCTCCGAAGTGCGTCTGATCGATGACCAGAACAACCAGCTTGGCGTGCTATCGCTGGACGCCGCGCTTCGCATCGCAAACGAGAAGGGACTCGACCTCGTTGAGGTGGCGCCGCAAGCGAGCCCGCCGGTCTGCCGCCTGATGGACTACGGACGCTACAAGTTCGAGACCATCAAGCGCGAGAAGGACCAGCGGCGCAAGCAGAACGTCATCAAGCTGAAAGAGATGAAGCTGCGCCCGAAGGTGGCGGAGCACGACTTTCAGACCAAGTTCAAGGGGTTGAAGCAATTCCTCGAAGCTGGAGAGAAGGTGAAGGTGACGATCATGTTCAGGGGCCGCGAGATGGTCCACCAGGAGATCGGTCGGAAGATCCTGGAGCGTGTGGCGGACGACGCGAAGCAGTTCGCGGTCATCGAGCGCCAGCCACTGCTCGAGGGCAAGAACCTTTTCATGATCCTTGCACCGAGCCGCCAGGGCGCCCCCACGAAGGAACAGGTGCCGACCAGTGCCTAAGCTCAAGACCCAGAAGGGAATCGCCAAGCGTGTCCGCGTGACGCGCAACGGGAAGCTGATGCGCCGCTCATCGTGGAAGAGTCACCTACTCGAGCACAAGTCGAAGAAGCGCAAGCGCAAGTACCACAACGAGCAGCCCGTGGACAAGGCCGACCGCAAAACGGTCCGGCGCGCGCTAGGGGTCTGAGGCATGGCACGAGTCAAGCGCGGCGTACCAGCGCATCGCCGCCACAAGGCGATCCTCGACCGGGCGAAGGGCTTTCGCCTTTCGAAGAAGCTGCTCTTCCGGCCCGCCAACGAGGCGGTGCTGCACGCGCTCGCTTACGCGTTCCGCGACCGCCGGCGCCGCAAGCGCGAGATGCGGCGGCTCTGGATCGCGCGCATCAACGCCGCCTCGAGGCAGTCGGGGCTGCCTTACAACAAGCTGATGCACGGCCTTCGCCAGGCCGGAGTGGAGATCGACCGCAAGATGCTGGCTGACCTGGCCGTGCGCGACAGCGGTTCCTTTGCTCGGCTGGTGGAGGTTGCCAAGAACAACCTCTGACCAGCTGATCAGCAGCCCGGACAACGAGGTCGTGCGCCGTTTGCGCCGTCTCGCTCACCGGCGCGAACCAGGCCTTGTCCTCCTGGAAGGTCCGCGTGTGCTCGCCGAAGCCCGGGCCGCAGGTCTCGAGTTCGACGTGCTCGCGGTGCGCGAAGGGGACAAGCTGCCGTTCCGCTCTGATTCGCGGATCACCCTGACTCCCGGTGCCTTCCGCGCCGCAACGCAGACGGTCACGCCCCAAGGAGTCATCGCGATCGCCCGCGTCCACGAAGCCTCGCCGTCGGAGGCGATCGCGGCGGCGCGCTCCGCCCGGTGGCCGCTCGTGGTGCTCGACGGCGTCCAGGATCCCGGCAACGTCGGCGCCATCTGCCGAACCGCGGCGGCGGCGGGCGTGCCGGCGCTGGCGGTGCTCCCGGGCACCGCCGATCCCTACGGCCCGAAAGCCGTCCGAGCCTCCGCCGGCAACGTCTTCCGGCTCAAGGTTGCACGGGCGCGCTGGAAGGACCTGGAGGGCCTCGATGGCTATGGCGCCTCACCGTCCGGCGGTGCGCCGCTCGCCGAGGCGCCACTAGAGTCAGCGGGCATGGTCGTTCTCGGCAGCGAGGCGCACGGGCTCTCTCGCCAGGATTTGAAGCTCGTGACGGTGCCGCTCACCGAAGGCGTCGAGTCGCTCAACGTAGCCGCCGCGGCGGCGCTGATCCTGTTCGAGATCCGCCGAAGGCGGACGGCATGAGCGACCCTTCCGCGCTGACCAGCGAGGCCCTGGCCGCGATCGGCAAGGCGCAGACCGAGCAGGAGCTCGAGCGGATCGAGGTCGAGTACCTCGGGCGCAAGGGAGGGCGCGTCAGCAAGCTCCTCGAAGGCATCGGCAAGCTGGGCCCCGAACAGAAGGCGTCGCTGGGCAAGGCGGTCAACGAGGCCAAGCGAGCGATCGAGGCCGCGCTGGCGGCCATGCGCGCCGAGCTCGAAGCATCGCGTCTTGCCGATCTTGCTGAGACCGAAGCTATCGACATCACCTTTCCCGGCCCGCCGCTCGGGCGAGGACATATTCACGTCTTGACGCAGGTTCGGCGTCAGATCGAGACCGTGCTCGAGTCGCTTGGGTATCAGGTCGAGCTCGGGCCCGAGGTCGAGACCGAGTGGTACAACTTCGAGGCCCTGAACCTCACCGTGGGCCATCCGGCGCGGGAGAACTGGGACTCCTTCTATTTCAACTCTCAATTGCTGCTTCGCGCCCACACGTCGCCGGTGCAGATCCGCGCCATGCAGCGGATCAAAGAGCCGCCGATCTACATCATCACGCCAGGACGCTGCTATCGCCGCGACGCGCCCGAGGCCACAAGGCTGCCGTACTTCAGCCAGGTCGAAGGTCTCGCCGTGGACAAAGGACTGACGGTCGGTGACATGAAAGGAACGTTGCTCTACATGATCCAGTCGCTCTACGGCCGCGACCGCAAGGTGCGTGTGCGGCCGAGCTACTTCCCATTCACGGAGCCGAGCTTCGAGTTCGACGTAACCTGCGGCATCTGCGGTGGCATGGGGTGCAAGAGCTGCCGGCACAAGGGTTGGCTCGAGGTGGGCGGCTGCGGCATGGTCCATCCCCAGGTTCTGCGGAACGGCGGCATCGACCCGACGCAGTGGAACGGCTACGCGTGGGGCTTCGGCATCGAGCGTATGGCGATGCTCAAGCACGACGTCGACGACATCCGTCTCTTCTACGAGTCGGACCTCCGCTTCCTGGAGCAGTTCTAAGCGCCAGTGAATTGGCTAGGTCAAGTCGTCAGACAAATCGGGGGCAAACGGTGTTCGTGCTCCGGATCGCAACCGTGGCCGGGAGACCCGGCCACGGGCCACTTCAGTGGCTTCGGTCCGAAATCCGCACCCTATCACCGCGATTTCGGACCGGGAAAGGTAGGGTCAGCTAAAAGTTGAAGAATTGCGTGCGCTTTGCGCAAAAGGCTCGTCTGGAAACCGGGATTGCGCGCGTTTTGCGCAAAAAGCTCCTATGAGAATCTCGTACGAGTGGCTTGGCGACTTCCTTGACCTCGACGGCGTCACGCCCAAGGATGCCGCGGAGGTGCTGACCCGCCTCGGTATTGAGGTCGAGTCGCTGACCATGGTCGATCTCTCGCAGATCGTGATCGGCAAGGTTCTGGAGCAGAAGCAGCACGCGACGTCGCGGACCGCGCTGTGGATTCACCAGGTCGACCTCGGCGACCACGTGCAGCAGATCATCGCCGGCGCCCCTAACGCGGTTCCGGGATCTCTGGTCCCGGTTGCGCTTCCCGGCACCACGGTGCCCAACGGCAAGCTGGTCAGGGACACTTACATCGCCGGCGAGAAGGCCAGCGGCATGCTCTGCTCGGCCGATGAGCTCCTCCTTGGCGAGGACCACTCGGGCATCCTGATCCTCGACCGCGGCAAGCCCGGCGACGCGTTGACCACCGTCATCCCGAGCCAGGCGATCATGGAAGCGGAGATCACCTCCAACCGCCCCGATGAGATGGGCCACCTGGGCATCGCGCGGGAGCTGGCCGCGGGACTCGACCGGCCGCTGAAGCGCGACTTCATGCCGGCCTTCACCGGCACCGCCGACCCGCCGGGGCGCGACCTGGTCAAGGTCACGATCGACGACCCCGACCTGTCCAGCCGCTACATCGGCGGAGTGATCAAGGGCGTCAGGGTCGGTCCGAGCCCCGAATGGATGCAGCGCCGGCTGCGCGCGTGCGGCGTCCGTCCCATCAACAACATCGTCGACATCACCAACTACGTGCTGCTCGAGTACGCGCAGCCGCTGCACGCCTTCGACCTCGCCAAGCTCAACGGGCCCGCCATCCACGTCAGGCGCGCGAAGGCGAACGAGAAGCTGCTCTGCCTCGACGGCGAGGAGAGGCGGCTGACTCCGGACATGCTGGTGATCGCGGATGCGCTGCGCCCGGTCGCCATCGCGGGTGTCATCGGCGGCGAGGAGACTGCGGTCACCGGCGCGACTGTCGACGTTCTGCTCGAGGCGGCGAACTTCAGCGGGCCGAGCGTGCGGCAGACTTCACGCGCGCTAGGACTCCGCACGGAGGCGTCGGCGAGGTTCGAACGAGCGCTGCCTCCGGAGCTTGCCCTGGCCGGCGCGCGTCGCGCCGCGTCATTGATCTCCGAGCTCGCCGGCGGCTCGGTCCACCGCGAGTGGGCGGACGTATATCCGCGTCCGCAGGAGCCGGTGCGCGTCAACCTCAGGCCGGCATTGATCGATGACGTCCTGGGCACGCACGTGCCCCTGGAAGAGGCCGAGTCGATCCTCAAGCGGCTGAACTTCCACGTCAAGGTGATGGCCGACGGCGAGTGGGACATCCTGCCGCCGGTGTTCCGGCTCGACGTCACGATTCCGGAGGACCTGGTCGAGGAGGTCGGCCGCGTGTACGGCTACGACCGCGTGCCTCCTACGCTGCCAGGCCGCCGCCGGGACAGCTGGACGCCTTCGGCGCCAAGTCTCGACCGACGGCTGGATTCGATGCGTGAGGTCCTGGCTGGATCCGGCTACACGGAGACCTGGAATCCGGCCCTGGTCTCGGGTCGCAATCTCGAGGCGCTGCGGATCGCGGCCCACGCGATGCGGGTTTCCAATCCTCTCAGCGATGACATGGACACGCTCCGCACCTCGGTCCTGCCATCGCTGATCGACGTCGTGGCGCTCAATCGCGACCGAGGACGTCTCGACGTCCGCGTCTACGAGATCGCGGCCGCGTTCCTCGCCCGTGTGGGCGACAAGAACAGCCAGCCCGAGGAGCCGCTGCGGCTGGCCGCGGTCGCCACCGCAGGCCTGACCGCCGAGGATGGCCGCGTCGCCTTCTATCGCCTGAAGTCCGTGCTCGATGGATGCGTCGCCGCGCTTGCGGCGCCTGCTTGCACATATCAGCGCGCCTCCGCGCAGCTGTTTCATCCGGGGCGCTGCGCCGCTGTCGTGATGGAAGGCCGGCAGCTGGGCTACATCGGCGAGCTGCATCCCACCGTTGCAGCCGCAGCGCGGATCGATGGCAGGGTCGTCGCCTTCGAGATCGATGTGGAGCCCGTGCTCGCCGCCTCGCGCATCCCGCGTGCGCTGCCCCTTCCGCGCTTTCCCGGAGTCGAGCGCGACCTTGCCGTCGTCGTGGAGGAGACCGTCGCGGCCGGCGCGCTGCTCGCTACGATCAAGGAGTCGGCCGGTGACTTGCTCGAGCTTGTCCGAGCGTTCGACGAGTACCGCGGCGCGCAAGTTCCGGAGGGGCACAAGAGCGTCGCGTTTACCTTGACTTTCCGTAGCCCGGAGCGCACCCTGACGGACGCCGAAGTGGACAGGGTGATGTCGGAGATCAAGGTAGCACTGGAGAAAAGACACCGCGCCAGGTTCCGCGAGTGACGGCCGGCGCGTATTTCGCACGCTTATGCGTGCCGTCTTGTAGGGGTCCCCGCGAATTCATGCGCTTGCGCTCTGAATTCGCTGGGATATTTCGGGGGAAGCGCTAAGTGACCTGGATCGACGTATTTCCGATCGTGCTCCTGATCGCCTATGGGGTGGGCGGGTTCTTCAGCGGCCTGATCCGCCGGTTCATCGGACTGGTCGCATTGTTTGCCTCCGTCTGGGCGGCGACGAACATGGGCTTGCAGGCGGGGGGCATCTTGCAGCAGACGTCCAACTTCGAGACGCCGGACGCGCGCATTTACGGCTTCTTCGGAATCATCGCCGCGCTCTTGCTCATCGTCGAGGTGGCAACGCAGATCGCGCACAAGCAGATCCAGATCCCGGCCATCGTCCTCAACCGGACTCTCGGCACGGCGCTCGGCGTCGTGACGGCGATCCTGTTGTCGGTGGTCGTTGTCTATGAGCTAGGGCAGGCCGCCAACCCGATCGGCGGAGCGCAGCTCGACCCGCTTCAGCAGGGCTTGCGGGACTCGGTCCACCATTCGCTGTTCATGGTCAACCTCGTCAACGCGACCGACAAGCCGATCCTCGCGCTTTTCCAGCCGCTCCTACCTGGTGACCCGCAGATCTACTTCGGTCCGGGACCGGTCAATCCCTAGACTCGCTGTCGTTGAGTAAGGAGTTTTTCAATCGCCTGCGTGAGCGGGCGGTCGAGATCCACGTCGAGGATCACCTGCGCGCACGGCTCGAACGGGGGGACAGGCTGCGCGTGAAGCTGGGGCTCGATCCGACCGCTCCAGACCTGCACGTGGGACACCTGGTCGTGCTCGACACCCTCCGAATGTTCCAGGACGAAGGCCACACCGTGGTCGTGATCATCGGCGATTACACGGGAATGATCGGCGACCCGAGCGGGCGCTCGGAAACCCGTCCGATGCTCACCGAAGAGCAGATCGCGCGGAATGCCGAGACGTACTTCGAGCAGGTCGACCTCGTCCTCGACCGTTCGAAGATCGAGGTGCGCCGCAACTCCGAGTGGCTCGCCTCGATGACCGCCGCAGATATCCTGCGGCTGCTCGCGAAGGCGACCCTGCAGCAGGTATTGCAGCGTGAGGATTTCGCCGAGCGTCTCAAATCGGGCGCGTCGATCGGCGCCCACGAGATCCTGTACCCGTTCAATCAGGCGTACGACTCCGTCGCGGTGGAAGCGGACGTGGAGATCGGTGGCACCGACCAGCTCTTCAACCTGCTGTTCGGGCGCGACATCCAGAAGGCTTACGGACAGGAGCCGCAGGACATCGCGGTCTTCCCGCTGCTCGAGGGTACGGACGGCGTGCAGAAGATGGGAAAGTCGCTGGGCAACTACATCGGCCTCACCGAGTCCCCGGAACAGATCTACGGGAAGACGATGTCCATTCCGGACGCGCTGATCGAGCGGTACGTCCGGCTGGTGTCCGGATTCGACCGCCGGCGACAGGACGAAGTGCTGGCGATGAAACCGCGCGACGCGAAGGCCACCCTGGCGCGCCAACTGGTTAACCGCCTGCATGGCGAGGAAGCAGCTCGCCGTGCGGAGGAGGACTTCGACGTCAAGTTCCGCAAGCACGAAATTCCAACTGAGAGGGAGCAGTGGGTGGTGAAGGGACCCACCGATCTGATCGGTCTCCTGGTCGACACAGGAATCGCCAACAGCCGCAACGAAGCGCGGCGATTGCTGGAACAGGGCGGTGTACGGGTCAACGGGGGAAAAGTGGGCTTGACATCGCCGGCTCCTGTCACTGGTGATGTTTTGTCTGCTCGGCGCCGGTATATCGAACTAAAATGATCGAAAGCATGTTCGGAGCATCCCTTTAATGTCTGGCCATTCGAAATGGGCCGGCATCAAGCACAAGAAGGCGATCGTCGACGCCAAGCGAGGCCAGGCCTTCACCCGCGCGAGCCGTGAGATCACGATCTCAGCGCGCGAAGGGGGCGGGAACCCCGAAGGCAACTTCCGCCTCCGCCTCGCCATGCAAAAGGCACGCGAGATAAACATGCCGACGGACCGGATCAAGAACGCGATCCAGCGGGGGACGGGGGAGCTCGCGGGCGAGAAGCTCGAAGAGGTCCGCTACGAGGGATACGGTCCCGGAGGCGTGGCGGTCATGGTCGACACGCTTACCGACAACCGGAATCGCACATCGGCTTCGATCCGGCATCGGTTTTCCAAGGGCGGAGGCAACCTCGCGGAGAGCAACGCGGTGGGGTGGATGTTCGAGCGCAAAGGCGTCATCACCGCCAACGCGGGCAGGAACGACCCTGAAGAAGTCGGGCTTACGGCGATCGAGGCGGGTGCCGATGACGTTCAGGTTGACGGCAAATCGGTCGAGATCACCGCGCCGCCGAATGCATTTGAGAAGGTGAAGGCGGCGGTCGAAGGACTCGGTGTCAACGTCGAGAACGCCGAGATCACGATGCAGCCGAAGCAAACGGTGGCGGTGGGCGAGGACAAGGCCGCCGCGGTGCTCAGGCTGATGGAGTCACTGGAGGAGGACGACGACGTCCAGCAGGTCTACGCCAACTTCGATATTCCGAACAACGTCCTTGAACGCGTCTCAGCACAGGTATAGAACCGAATGGACAAATGCCCCCTCAGAACAACGGACTGATACTCGGCATCGACCCAGGTCTGGCCGGGACCGGCTTCGCCTTTTTTTCTGAACCCAACCTCGTCCTCGACTGCAGCACGGTGGTGACGATCCCCGGTCGCGACGGCGCGCGCTTGCTCACCATCACAAACCACCTGAGGGCGCTGATCGCTGCGCACCCACCGGCCGAGGCCTCGATCGAGGAGCTCTTCATGGGCCGCAACGCCACGAGCGCGGTCGGAGTCGCACAGGCAAGGGGCGCGATCCTCAACGTGCTCGAGGAGTGTGGCGTGCCGGTGTACGAGTACAAGCCGAGCCAGGTGAAGGTCATCCTCACCGGATATGGCAACGCCGACAAGGGACAGATCGGCCGCATGCTCGCGGCGCAGGTGAAGATGCCGGAAGGCCGGCTCGACGACCACGCGCGCGACGCGATCGCCATCGCGGTGTGCCATGCACGCAGCAGAAAGTTCGCCAGGGCGGCAACGAGGTGATCGCACATCTGAGTGGAGTCGTCCGCCGCGCGGGCGCTGATTTTGTCGTGCTCGACGTTGGAGGCGTTGGCTACATGGTGACCGTCGCGTCGCAGACGCGGCAGCAGCTTCCGCCTCCTGGCGGCGAGGTGGAGCTGCACATCCACACGCACGTGCGCGAAGACCAGATCGCGATGTACGGATTTGCATCGGTCGAAGAGCTCGATCTGTTCGAGATGCTGATCCAGGTCGACGGGGTCGGGCCGAAGGTCGGGCTGAACATCCTGAGTGCGTCCAGCCTCGAGGTGCTCAAGCGCGCCATCATGGGCGAGGATGCAGCGCCCATCAGGCGTGCCAGCGGTGTCGGACCGCGGACAGCGGCCAAGGTGATCATCGAGCTCAAGCCGCGACTCGACGCAGTCGCGGCGCTGGACGCGGTGCCGCGCGCAGCGGCCCTCGCCGGCGATGGGCAGGTCCCGAAGGCCGTCGAGTCGGCCCTGCGCAACCTCGGCTACTCGTCCCTCGAAGCCCGCACCGGGATCGAATCCGTGGACTGGAAGTCGACGCCGTCCACTCAAGAGGCGCTCGCGGTTGCGCTCAAGGCACTCGGTCAGGGAGGCCGGACCCAGCCGTGACGGCGGATCTTCGGCGCCCATGCGGCCCATCTCCGTCGTTGCACCCTGCGCTGCTCGCTTGCGCATACAGATGCGCGCGCTGCGCTGCTCGGCTGCGCCTAGGATCTGGACCACCTGTGCACCGAATCTCTCGTCGCCCGGCCGGGTCCGGCCTCCAGTGACAAAGGACAAGATCCTGGATGCCCGCTCCGACGACGACCAGTTCGACCTCACGCTGCGGCCTCGATTCCTGGCCGAGTACGTGGGCCAGGTGCAGGTGCGGGAAAACCTCGGCATCCTGCTCGAGGCGGCGCGGCGGCGCGACGAGCCCGTCGAGCACGTTCTGCTGTGCGGACCGCCAGGACTCGGCAAGACGACGCTGGCTCACATCATCGCCAACGAGCTCGGCGTCGCGATCAAGGTCAGCTCCGGCCCTGCGATCGATCACCAGGGCGCGCTGGGCTCGATTCTCCTGAACCTCACCACGCGCGACGTCTTCTTCATCGACGAGATCCACCGCCTGAACACGGTGGTGGAGGAGTCGCTGTACCCGGCGCTCGAGGACTTCCGGTTCGATGCAGTGCTGGGCAAGGGTGTTGGCGCGAGCGCCGCCACGCTGCCGCTACCGCATTTCACCTGCGTCGGCGCGACCACGCGCCAGGGCCTCTTGAGCGGACCGCTGCGCGATCGTTTCGGCGCGGTCTACCGACTCGACTTCTACACCAAGCCAGAGCTCGAGCACATCGTCGGCCGCTCCGCGCGGATCCTGGAGATCGAGATCCAGGCTGACGCCATATCGGAGATCGCCCGTCGCGCTCGCGGCACGCCGCGCATCGCCAACCGGCTGCTCCGCCGCGTCCGGGACTACGCGCAGGTCCGGGGCGACGGCCGTGCGACGATGGACACCACCCGGCACGCGCTCGCCCTCTTGGAGATTGACGAGATCGGCCTGGAGCCGCTCGACCGGCGCCTGCTGGAGACGGTCGTGCTCAAGTTCAAAGGCGGGCCGGTCGGGCTCGACACCCTCGCCACCTCGCTCTCCGAGGAGCCCGAGACGATCGAGGACGTCCACGAGCCGTACCTGATCCAGGTTGGCTTTCTCGCGCGCACCGCCCGGGGCCGCGTCGTCACCGAGCTGGGGTACCGCCACATCGGGGTCAGCCCGCCACAACCCGAATCCCAGCAGACGCGATTACTGTAAGGCGCGAGGATGGCGCTGCCCTGCTGTCCCGAATCCAAGTTCTGAGCTGGGGCGTAATCCCTTATTGGTCGATTCGGTGACCCGGGGAACCCGGGCCACCGGCGCCATCGTCGCTGCGGCCTGAAACCGGCCTCCCGCGGCAAGCCGCGGGGACCCCAGAGGTGGCGATTTCAGGCCGAGAAAGGAAGGGTCAAACTACTAGTAGTGGCTGATGTGGGGCGCCTGCTCCTCGTTTTCGGCGTGCTTCTCGTGGTCATCGGCGGGGCGCTGATGCTGTTCGGGCGCTTCCATCTGCCCGGCGACCTGACCTTCAGGAGCGGCAACACGACCGTCTACGTCCCTATCGCCACGAGCATCATCCTTTCAATCGTGTTGACCGTCGTTCTTAACCTGGTCTTCCGGCAGCGGTAGATGGCTACTACGTACACTGATCGGCTGCCATGCAGTTAGTCCTCAGCTGGCCCATCCGCCTGTTCGTGGTCGCCGTCCTTGTGTTTTCTTTGTTCGTCGACGGCGCCGGTTACGTCTATCGCTTCGCGAACCATTACCCACTGCAGGGCAACGTGCCGGGCCTGCCGCCCAACTTCGGCGGCTGGCAGCTTTACTTCCACAAGGGCCTGGACCTGGCCGGCGGTACTCACATCGATTACTCGCTCACCAACTTCCCGGCGGGCCAGAGCCGCGCCGACGTGCAGCAGCGAACCATTTCGGTGATCAACAAGCGTGTCAACGCCCTCAACGTCAGCGAGCCTGAGATCCGCGGCGCCGGCAGCAACTACGACCGCATCACTGTCGACCTGGCAGGCGTCAACGCGGCGCAAGCGCAAAAGACGATCGGCGCGGTTTCCAAGCTCGTCTACACGAAGTGGGTCGCGGACGCCAAGGCGACAGGCGGCCCGCAGCCGGGCTACAAGCCGGCGTTCACCGGGCTGACAGGCGACGACATCCAGAGCGCCAGCGCGGCGATCGACAGCACGGGCACGAGCTGGGTGGTCAATGTCAGCTTCACGTCAGGTGGCGGCACCCGCTTCGACCAGCTGACCACAGCCAACGTCAACGCGTGCCCTGGAGACCCTGGCACCTCACAGACTGCGAACTGTCCTCAGCGCCACCTGGCGATCTGGCTCGACCTGACCCAGAAGGACATCGACAACTGGGAGGATCCGTCGTACGTCGCCAAGGTCAGCCAGCCCTACGACCCTGGCTGTCTTGCTGCCCAGACCGCGGACACGGTCTGCGGCAAGTTCCTGACTGACCCGATCACGCTGACGGAAATCGCCGGCGGCAACGCGACGATCTCTGGCGCTTTCACCCAGCAGAGCGCGCAGGACCTCGCGACAGGGATCAACTCCGGCTCGCTTCCGGTCGACCTGGTCGCGCTGGACGTGACTCAGGTCAGTGCGACACTGGGCGCCGAGTCGGTGAAGCTCAGCCTCGCCGCGGGTCTGCTCGGTCTGGCCATCGTCGTCCTGTTCATGATCATCTACTACCGGATGCCAGGGCTCCTGGCGAGCCTCGCGCTGCTCTTCTACGCAGGGGCGGTGCTCGCCGTCTTCAAGGTCGTGCCGGTCACCCTGACGCTGGCCGGAATCACCGGGTTCATCCTCTCGGTGGGCATGGCGGTCGACGCCAACGTGCTGATCTTCGAACGCTTCAAAGAAGAGGTGAGAGCAGGGCGCACCATCACCGCCGCGGTCGACGCGGCGGTCCGCAGAGCGTGGCCCGCGATCCGCGACTCGAACACCTCCACGTTCATAACCTGCGTCATCCTCGGCTTCGTCGGACCGTCGGTGGTGAAGGGCTTCGCGATCACATTGGCCATCGGCGTGCTGGCAAGCCTCGTCTCATCGATCGTTGTGACGCACAACCTGCTGGCGATAGTGCTGACCGGGAGCAGCTTCCGGCGACCGGCGCTGCTTGGAGTTGACCGTGTCAGAAGTGTCTGACGCAACTCCGCAGCAACAGGTTGCGGACATGATCGAAGACGGAAAGGCCCAGCAGGCCACCGTGGCCGTGAGAGAGCCGCGGGTCCGCAGGCTCAACATCATCGGCCGGCGGAACTGGTTCTTCCTGCTGTCCCTGGTGATCATCATCCCCGGCATCGTCTCGATGTGGCACAACCACTTCCTGCTCGGCATCGACTTCGCCGGCGGCACCGAGTTCACCGTGACTTTCGCCGACAAACCGGACCTCGCAACGGTCGAGCGAGCGGTCGCCGCGGAGAACGCAAATGGATCCGTGATCCAGACCGCGAACGGTGGCTACATCATTCGCTACCCACCGCTTGGCGCGGCGCAGCAGACCAACATTCAGACCGACTTGCAGAACCGGCTCGGCGCAATGAACGTGCAGCAGATCCTGGAGGTGGGCGGCACCATCGCCGGCGAGACGATCTTCTATTCGATCCTTGCGGTCGTCATCGCATCGATCGCGATTCTCGCATTGCTTGCGATTCGGTTCCGCAATGTGCCCGGCGGCTGGCGCGCAGGTTTTCAGTTCGGCGGCTCGGCCCTGGCCGCGTTGCTGCACGACGTCTTCGTGCTGACCGGGGTCTTCTCGATCCTGGGCACTGTGTTCAACTCACGGCTCGGCCAGATCGACGCGTTCTTCGTCACCGCCGTGCTCACCGTGGTTGGCTTTTCGGTCCACGACACCATCGTGGTTTTCGACCGGATCCGCGAGAACCTGCGCGTCAGCCAGCGCCTTTCGTTCGAGCAGGTCGTGAACCTGAGCATCATGCAGACCGCGGCCCGATCCATCATCACGAGCTTCACCGTCGTCCTCGTGCTCGCCGCGATCTTCATCGCGGGCGGCGCGACACTGCAGGGCCTGGCCCTCGCCCTGCTGATCGGCATCATCTCGGGGACCTACAGCTCGATCTTCAACGCGGCCCCACTGCTCGTCGTCTGGCGGAGGTTGCAGCCGCTGCGATAGGCGACTGTTAAGGTATTCGAAGCTGCGGACATGCCAACCTGGCCCATATCGTCGATCAAGTCGTTGCTCGAGCCCACGCTGAACCACATGGGTTACGAGCTGTACTCACTCGACCAGTCGGGCCAGTCCGGACGCACGCTGCGAATCTCGATCGACCACAGCGAGCCCATCTCCATCGAGGATTGCGAGCGTGTCAGCCGCGTCGTGGGCCCGCTCCTCGACCACGCGAACCTGATCGAAGGTCGCTACGACCTCGAGGTGTCCTCGCCGGGCGCGGAACGCCCGCTGCGCTCGCACCTCGACTACGAGAGGTTCAACGGCAAGCGCGTCAACATCCGCTACCGCAGCGGTGACGCGGAGGCGGTGGTCGAGGGTCAGCTGGTTGCGGTCGACGGGGCCGGCGTTGCGGTGCAGGCGGCCGGTGTGCGTGGACGCGCGCCGGTGATCATCCACATCACATGGGAAGACGTTGTCGCGGGCAGGCTCGCGGTCGCAATCTGAGGCGTCCTCCCAGACGCTCGCCGAAGCGCTCAGCGCGCTTTGCGCGGAGGTCGGCATTCCTTTCGAGGAAATGCTGCACACCGTCGAGAGCGCGCTCGGCGCCGCTTACGTGCGTGCCTTCAACCCCGCCGGCGAGGTGACCGTCACGCTCGACACTGCCACTGGCGCACTGGACGTGCGTAGTCGGGTCGTGCGGCCCGACGGCACGGTGGTGGTCGAGGAGCTGCCGTCAGAGGACTTCAAGCGCATGGCCGCGCAGACCGCCAAACACGCGGTTCTGCGCCACATCCACGACCTCGAGCGAGACAAAGTGTTGCGCGACGTCGCGGAGCACCGAGGCGAGCTCGCGACCGGCGTGGTCGACCGGGTAGAGGGCGGGATCGTATTTGTCGACCTCGGACGTGCGGAAGGCGTGATGCCTCCCGAGGAGCAGATCCCGGGCGAGCTGCTGCATCCGGGCCGCAACGTGCTCGTGGTGATCCTCGACACGCAGCACAACCGAAGGCAGGCGCAGGTGCGCGTGTCACGCGCCGCGCGCGCCTTCGTCCATCGCCTGATGGAGGCTGAGGTGCCGGAGATCAAGGCCGGGACGGTCCAGATCCGCGCGATCGCGCGCGAGCCGGGTCTGCGGACGAAGATTGCGGTCTCCTCGAGCGAGCCCGGGCTCGACCCGGTCGGCGCGTGCGTCGGTCCGAAAGGCGTCAGGCACCGCGCGATCCTCAGCGAGCTCTCCAACGAGCATGTCGACATCGTGCCGTGGTCGGAGGACCCCGAGGCATTCGTCGCCGCGGCGCTCGGCCCTGCGCGGGCTGATCGCGTGACGATCGACCGGGTGACCCGCACCGCGACGGTGCTCGTGCCGCGGAGCCAGCTCTCGCTCGCGATCGGGCGCGACGGCCAGAACGCGCGCCTGGCGGCGAAGCTGACCGGCTATCGGATCGACATCAAGCCCAGCGAACCGGCCGAAGAGTGAATCCTCCCCTTTCAAGGGGAGGTGGCGGCGAAGCCGCCGAAGCGGCTCGCCCGCAATCGCTGGGCCGTGGAGGCCCAGTGCGGACCTGCGTCGCCTGCCGAAAAGAGGCCGGCAAGCGGCGGCTGATCCGCCTTGTAAGGCTCCCCGACGGCGGTGTCGCCGTGGACGGAACGGGGCGCCTGCCGGGCCGCGGCGCGTACCTCCATCCCGACCCCTCCTGCATCGAAATCGCCCGTAAACGAGGCTCTCTGGACCGCGCCCTGCGGGCCACAGTTCAGCCTGAGGTGTGGTCTCAGCTGAAGGGTTAGGCCCGAGGGCCTCAGGTTTCGAATTGACCCTGGGCGGCATAATCATTAGTTCCAGATGAAGGCACACGAACTCGCGCGGGAACTTGGGATCAGCCAGAAGGAGCTGGTCAACTTCCTGCAGCAGCGCAGATTGACCCGTAACGCCGCGGCGCCCCTGGCGCCGGGCGCGATCGAGGCTGCCCGCTCGGCCTTCAAACCGACCTCGGTGGCCGTCAAGATCGAGACCAACGGCGACCGGCGGGCAGTACTGCCGCCCTCGCTTTCGGTCAAGGACCTGGCCGAGAAGCTCGGCGTGAGCCCGGTCGAGGTGATCAAGAAGCTCATGGCCTCCAAGATCCTGGCCACGATCAACCAGGTAATCGACTTCGCGACCGCCGAGATCGTGGCCGATGAGTTCGGCTTCACCGTGGAGCCGGTCGCCAGCGAGGACGTGGTGGCGGTCGAGTCCGGCCAGGGCGAGGGCGACGTCGTGACGACCTCGCGCGAGCAGCTCTTCTCGCTCGCCAACGAAGACCCGACCAAGCTCAAGCCGCGCCCGCCCATCGTGACCGTGCTGGGCCACGTCGACCACGGCAAGACCTCGATCCTCGACGCCATCCGCAAGACACGCGTCGCGGCAGGCGAGGCCGGAGGCATCACCCAGCGGATCGGCGCCTACAAGATCGAAACCGCCGATGGGCATCCAGTCGTGTTCATCGACACGCCTGGCCACGAGGCGTTCACCGCCATGCGCGCCCGGGGCGCCCAGGTCACCGACCTCGTTGTCCTGGTCGTGGCCGCCGACGACGGGGTGATGCCGCAGACGGTCGAGGCGATCCACCACGCGCGCGCCGCGGACGTGCCGATCGTCGTCGCCATCAACAAGGTCGACAAGGAAAACGCCAACGTCGACCGCGTCCATCAGCAGCTGGCCGAGCAGGGCATCGTCACACGGCACTACGGCGGTGAGCACGAGTGCGTTCACCTCAGCGCGAGGACCGGCCTGGGCATCGACGACCTGCTGACGACGATCGTGCTTTCGTCCGATATCCTCGAGCTGAAGGCGAACCCCGACCGCAACGCGATCGGGACGATCGTCGACGCCCACCTCGAGCGCGGTCGCGGCCCGGTCGCGACGGTGCTCGTGCAGGCGGGCACGCTCAAGGTCGGCGACGACTTCGTTTGCGGCCACATCTACGGCCGCGTGCGCGCGCTGGCCGATGACCGCGGGCAGAGTGTGGACGAAGCGCCGCCGGCGACGCCGGTGGTCGTGTCCGGCATGAGCGAGGTACCCCAGGCCGGCGACATCTTCCAGGTCGTCGGTTCGGAGAAGGCGGCGCGCCAGATTGCCTTGACCAAGCTCATCGAGAAGCGCGCGGTCGAGGCGGCGCGCGACGTCGCTCCGCGCATCACCCTCGAGGACCTCGCCCGCCGCGCCAAGGAAGGCGAGGTCAAAGAGCTCAGCCTGGTCGTCAAGGCGGATGCGCAAGGCACGCTCGAGGCGCTGCTCGCGGCACTGCAGAAGATCGAAGATCCTGTAGTCGCGATCAAGATCGTGGGCCAGGGAGTGGGTGCGGTCAGCGACTCGGACCTGCTGCTGGCCAGCGTCTCGAGCGCCATCATCGTGTGCTTCAACCTCAAGCCGACGCCGTCGAGCACCGCCGCCGCGGAACGGGCGAAGGTCGAAGTCCGCTACTACGACGTGATCTACAAGCTCACCGAAGACGTGGAGCGCGCGGCCAAGGGTCTGCGCGAGCCCACCTACCGCCAGATCCGTGAAGGCAGCGTCGAGGTCATCACCCCGATCAAGATCCCGCGCACCGGCATCATCGCCGGCAGCCGCGTCGTGGAGGGCAAGGTCAGCCGTGGAGGCTGGGTCAAGCTTTTCCGGGCACGCGAGATGGTCCACGAAGGACGGATCAACTCTCTCAAGCACTTCAAGGAAGACGTGCGCGAGATGCCGGCCGGCCAGGAGTGCGGCATCGGGCTCGAGGGTTGGGAGGACTTCCAGCCCGGTGACACGATGGAGACGTACCGACTCGAGCGGGAAGAAATTTAAGCAAGCCGTGGCTTTGCTTCAAGCGGAGGTCGAAATGACCAGCTACCGCGCGGATCAGGTGGGGGAGCAGGTGCGGGAAGAGATCATGTCCATCATCCGGCGTGACCTGAAGGACCCGCGGATCGGGTTCGTGAGCATCACAGCCGTGCGCATGTCACCCGACCTACGCCAGGCGCGCGTCCGGGTCAGCGTGCTCGGCAACCCAGACGAGCAGAAGGCGTCGATCAAAGGCCTCGTGTCAGCCAAGGGCCTGATCCGGCACGAGCTGGGCCGGCGCCTCCAGAACCTGAAGTTCTCGCCGGAGCTTCGCTTCGAGCTCGACCCGTCGATCGAGTACAGCGTCCACATCTCGGAGCTGCTGAAAGAAGTGCTGCCGCACGAAAGCAACGGCAGCCAGGAGCAAGAGCGATAGTCACCGCCAAGCGCGACAAGCCGCATCTCTACGACGAGATCAAGGAGCTGATCGACGCGAACCAGGAGATCCTGATCTTCGGCCACAAGGACGCCGACGGCGACACGCTGGGCTGCAGCCTCGCCTTCGCCGAAGCGCTGCGCACCGAAGGCAAGGACGTCTGGGTGCTCGTGCCGCCGCCGCTGCCGCCGATGTATGCGTTCCTTCCCGGATTCGACGATATCCAGGCCGAGCCTCCTCGCGGCGTCGACCCCCAGCTCGTCTTCTTTTTCGACTCCGGCAACCTGGAGCGCTCGGGCGGCGCGGTCCGTAGCATCGCGGCCCACGCCACGATCATCAACGTCGACCACCACCCCTCCAACACGAGGTTCGGCGACATCAACGTGATCGATCCCAACGCATCCGCGGTGGGCCAGGTGGTGATGGAGATGCTCGACCACTTCGGCTATCCCATCACGCAATCGATCGCCACCGGCCTCTACGTCGCGCTGCTCACGGACACCGGGGGCTTCCGTCACGAGAACACGACGCCGCGAGCCCTCGAAGATGCGGCCCGACTCGCGAGGCTCGGGGCCGATCCGGGTCACATCGCGACGCAGGTCTACAAGATGCGCCCGGAGACGACCCTCAAGCTGAGCGGCCTCGCGCTGGCGACGATGCGGGTGGAGATGGAGGGCCGCCTTGCGTGGGCGAAGGTGACGCGCCGCATGCTCAAGGAGGCGAACGCAGCGATGTCGGAGTCGGAGGGCATCATCGACACTCTGAACAGCATCGCGGGCCTGGAGCTCGCCATCCTCTTCAAGGAAGTCTCGAGCGACCTGACGAAGATCAGCGTCCGAAGCCGCGGCGGGGTCGATGCGGCGGCGCTTTGCGCGTCGTTCGGCGGCGGCGGCCACATCCGCGCCGCGGGCGCGGAGATCGATAAGCCGATGGACGAGGCCGTGAAGTTCGTGCTGGCGGCCGCCAAGGAGGCCATCCTTGCCGCCTCGCCTCAAGGCTGAGCGCTTCCTAACAGGCGTCCTCAACCTGGACAAGAGCGCGGGGGAGACCTCATTCTCCGTCGTCAATCGCCTGCGAAGGCTGACCGGCGCCCACCGTGTCGGCCACGCCGGGACGCTCGATCCGCTGGCCACGGGCGTCCTGCCCATCCTGTTCGAGTCGGCGACCCGGCTCGCCGAGTTCGCTCTGAAGCTGCCGAAGACCTACGTCGCGGACATCCACCTGGGCTTTGTCACGGCCACCGACGACGCCGAGGCGGAGCTGGAGCCGGTCGCTGACCCGAGCCGGCTGACGGCGCAGGACCTCCAGTCGGCGCTGGAGGAATTTTCCGGCCGCATCCTGCAGCAGCCGCCCGCGTATTCGGCGGTGAAGGTCGAAGGCAAGCGTTCGTATCGGCTCGCCCGAAGCGGCGACGCGACGAGACCCGCGCCTCGCGAGGTGGAGGTCTACGCGGCACAGGTGCTCGACTTTCAGCCCGGACCGAACGCCGTCGCGCGCATCGAGGTGCGCTGCGGCAGCGGCACCTATCTGCGTTCCATAGCGCGCGACCTCGGGCAGCGACTGGCGGTCGGGGGCTACCTGGGCAGGCTCATCCGCACCGCTTACGGCCCGTTGACGATCGACAGGGCGGTGGCGCTGGATGAGCTCGATACGGCGGATGCAGTGCGAGACCGGCTGCTCGCGGCCGAGGTCATACTGCCCGAGATGGAACGGGTCAAGCTCAACGTGGAGCAGGCGGCGCAGGTCCGCCAGGGCCGTGCTGTACGCGTCCTCCCGGAGCCGGCGCCCGGGCAGGTTCGAGCGCACGACGCCGAAGGCCGGCTGGTCGCCCTAGGACACACCGACCCGCTGCGCCGCACGTTCGTGCCGGAGAAAGTGCTGAGCTGAGGGTTCATCTCGGGCTTCCGACCACACCGATCGGGCCCGTGGCGCTGACGGTCGGAAGCTTCGACGGAGTCCACCTCGGCCACGTCGACGTCATCAGGCACCTGGAGGACGCGGCCGCCGCCGAGCGCGCTGCGTCCGCCCTGATCACGTTCGAGCCACACCCGCGCTGCGTCCTCGACCCCGCCAACTGCCCGTCATCGATCACGACACTGAGCGAGAAGCTTGGCCTCATCGAGGCGGCCGGCGTTGAGCACGCAATCGTGCTGCGCTTCGACCGCGAGCTGGCGTCGCTGTCGCCTCAGGAGTTCGTCGACCGGGTGGCCGAGGTGATGGACATCAAGGCCTGGGTCATCGGGTTCGACTTCGCGTTCGGGCGCGGCCGCACCGGCAACGCCGACTGGCTCCGGACGCATGGACACCATGTCGAGGTGGTGCCGCCGTTCAAGATCGATGGCCGGGACCTCCACAGCTCGGAGATCCGGCGACTGGTGACCACAGGGGAGGTGGAGGCGGCGAACCGGCTGCTCGGGCGCGAGTTCGAGATGAGTGGACCGGTCGAGGCCGGCGCGCAGGTCGGCAGACAGCTCGGCTTTCCGACCGCGAACATCAGCCCGGAGCCGAACAAGCTGGTGCCGGCGCTCGGAGCGTACGCGGGTCGGGTCGTCGCTCCCGAGGGCGACTTCGTCGCCGCGCTGTCGGTCGGCTACCGCCCGACGTTCGGCGGCACGGAGCTGAAGATCGAAGCCTTCCTCCTCGACTTCGAGGGCGATCTGTATCAACACCGGCTCCGGCTTCGGTTCGTCCGTTACCTGCATCCCGATATCAAGTTCGCCACGCCAAACGACCTGGTCCGCCAGCTCAAGCAAGACGTGGCGGACACGCGTCGCATCGTTACTCGGTGACGAAGGTCCTCGTCATCGGCGGCGGCATTGCCGGTTACTGCGCGGCGCTGGCGGCAAGGCGCGAGAGGGCGGAGGTGACTGTCGTGGCGAGGGCGCCTGGTGCGACCGCGCTCTACGCGGGCGGCATGGAGGTGGTGGACGACCTCGACTCGATCCTCGGTTCGCCCAATCATCCCCTGGCGCGTCTGGGGATGGACGCGGTGGGTCTCGCCACCGAGCTCGACGCCGCGATATCGACCCTAAAGCTCGCGCTCGGCAGAGGGGGCTTGAGCTTCGAAGGAACCTGGCGCAGCCGCGGCCTTTACGCCGACATCCACGGCCTCGCCCGGCCGGCAAGTGTGATCCCCGAAACCGTCGCACCCGGCGAGCTGGGTGGGTTGAGCGGCAAGCGCGTCGCGGTCATCGGGGTGCCACAGGTTGGCGACTATGACGCGGCGTCGACGGCCCAGGCCCTGAAGGAGCTGCATGGGATCGAGGCGTTCGCGGAGGACATCTCGATCCCGGAGCTGCCACCCGCGGCTTCGCTTACCGACCTTTACGGACATCGAGCGCCCTCGCCTCGAGCCCGCGGCGCGGCGATCGCATATCCGCCCGGCTTCACGAACCTGCCACCAGACGGATTTGAGCTGCTCGCCTCGCCGCCTTCGCCTCACGGCTGGCGCCTCCAGCAGGCGATCGCGCTGGGCGCGGTCAGCGCGGAGGTGACCTCGATCGAGACCGGACGCGGGAAGGTGACGTCGGCACGCGCGAGCGGCCGCGCCTTCCGCGCTGACGCTTTCGTGCTTGCGACGGGCCGCTACATAGGTGGAGGGCTGCGAGCCGGACGCACGACCACCGAGTCGCTGTTCGGACTTGGCGTCTTTCACGAGGGTCTCGCGGCCGCGAGCCTCGGCACCCGTCTGCAACACCTCAAATACCTCGACCCGCGAGAAGAGATGCGAATGGGAGTGATGACCGACAGACGCCTTCGTCCTCTGCTGGAGGACGGCTCCGTCCCGTACACCAATCTCTACGCGGCCGGGTCGATGCTCGGCGGATACGACTACAGCGGACCGTGCGGCTTCGGGGTTCCGATCCTGACGGGGTGGCTCGCCGGCCGAAACGCGGCGAGGCAGGGCCAGTGAGGAGCGAGCTGGAGAAGGTCGTAGGCGCCGCAGCGG
>Ga0209805_1000255_pt1 | contig 32531 bp, 32 predicted proteins | sample GraSoiAngelo_148_FD_185905 | JGI IMG/M metagenome (GOLD analysis project Ga0209805, IMG submission 185905) | Grasslands soil microbial communities from the Angelo Coastal Reserve, California, USA - 14_1009_09_20cm (SPAdes) (version 2) | ecosystem: Environmental > Terrestrial > Soil > Grasslands ...
CCTGTCGGGGTTCACCGGGGATGCTTTCAAGTGGTAGATCTCCCAGCCGGCAAAGTGCGGGCCATCGACCTTCCAGCTCTTGCGGCTCGCGTCCGAGCTCAAGATGAACGCTCCCTTCCGAGTGCCGACGAGTACCCGAACGCTGCTCATTCTCTTCCCACCTGCTCAGAAACGGATGGACGCGGGCCGGCCGCTGTGGCCCTGACAGAGCTAAGACCAACCAGAACAGTAAAACTCATCGGTTCGGCCGCAGTTCAGCGCCTGGCGCGGGTGGCGCTGGGTCGCTCGTCCGCGCGACGCTCTCCATCGCTCGCCGGCGTTTCCAGCAGACCTGCCGAAGCTGATTCCGCCACGAGAGCGACCGGAAGCTGGAGGGTGAACGTGCTGCCCTTGCCCTCGACAGAGGCGACCGTGATATCGCCGCCCTGCATGCGAGCAAGCTGCCGGCCCAAGAACAGGCCGAGACCGGTGCCTTTGAGGTGCTCGGTTTGGGGCGTGATGACCCGGCCGAATCGGGTGAACAAGGTTGGCAAGTCTTCGCGCGCGATGCCGAGTCCCTGGTCGGTCACCGCAACCCTTGCGACGCCGGCACGCGCGCGGACCTGGCAGATGATCTCTCCCCCCGCCGGAGAGTACTTGATCGCGTTGCTCAGCAGATTGGCGATGATGGTCCTCGTCCGGTCAGGGTCGACGTTGACCCGCACACGGCGCTCCGGCAGGTCCATCACCATGCGATGCTGCGGCTCGATCAGCGGGGCCACGGTCGAGGCGGCGGATTGTGCGATGTCGCGGAGGTCCGCCTCCACAGTGCGCAGCGTGAGCCCACCCTCTTCGAGGCGCGCCGCTTCGATCATCTCCTCGATCAGCTCATTCATCTCAGACACCTTGGCGGCCATGACACCCGCCGCCGTCCGCCCACGTTCGTTGAGGTTGCCGAGGAGGCCGCCTTCCAACATCGAAACGTAACCGCGGATCACGGTCACCGGGCCGCGGAGTTCGTGCGAAGCGAGATTGAGGAACTGCGTCTTGTGCTCCTCGATCGCGGCCAGACGTTCGGTGACACGGGCGCGCTCGAGGCCGGCTGAGACGGAGTTCGCATACGCCCTCAGCTGGGATATCTCGTCACTGCCAAACAAAGGCGTGAACCGACCGCCCACGACCGCGAGCGATCCCTCTCCCTCGGCCATATGCAGCGGCGCCTGGACGACTTGGACCGACGCTTCGGCGTGATTTGAGATCAGCTTCGCCGCATGATCGGCATCGATTCCAGCGCTCGCGATGACCTTGCCATTTGAATCGGCGATGAAGCCCGATGTGGCGCCGAGCAGTCGCACGGCCCAGAAGACAGCACGGTCGGCGAGGTCCTGGCGATCCGGACTGAAGATGAGGAGGTCTTGCATCGCCGACCTGAGCTCGTTCTCCTCGCTCATCCGCCAGATCCGGCGCAAAAGCGGTGGCGGAGCAAAGCTGACGTAGATCAGCGGCACGACGGCGAGTGCCAGCAGCTGCGTGGCGATGATCGCCGCAGGGCTCTGCAGGGCTCCGCCGCCCAGCACGTCGACAAAGAGAATGGCGATCAAGACGGCGAACCCAAGGCTGAGAAATCGCATCCGAGCCCTTTGCACCGCCGGCAATGCGTTGCTGGAGAGCCAGAAACGGACGATCGGCTCGCCGGTGAAAATCGCCCATGTGCTGATGAGGACAAACGCTGCGGCCGACGTGACGAGGGGGCTCGCGTGCTGGAGTGCGACAGCGTTGAGCACGCCGACCAGGATCGAAAATCCGAGCAGGGCGTATGCGGCCCGGTAGGCGGTTCGTCCCAACGGGATGAACTCGTTCCGGAACAGAAGAACGAAGAATCCGGAAAGCATGAAGCCGACGATGACGAGCACCGAGAGGAACAAGGATGAGGGCAGCCGGCCGAGCGCCGCGACCACACCCAGCGCGATCAGGCCGAGCGCGAGCTTGCCCTGCGCACGGCCGCGCTCGCGGTACCAGCGATAGGCGATCGCCAGGCCCAGAGCGACAAAGCCTGCCGCCGTCAGGTCCTGGACCAGGGTTACCGCGAGGGTCAAGACTCCTGGGGCCCCCTCCGGCCACGTTCGACCCAGTTCGGAATCTGGCCCGAGATGTCTCCGGGCGTGACGCGCGACTTGACCAGGTATTCGACAGCCCCGAGCTCGCGACCCTTGTCGATCATTGACGGCTCGCCATAGTTGGAGAGGATGACGACCGGTGGGTGATTCGGGAACCGCTCGTTCAGCGAGGCGAGCACCTCAAACCCGCTCTGGTCCGGGAGGAGCAGATCGAGGAGGACGATGTCGGGCGCCGACCCCGATATGGTCGAGAAGCCAAGCTCGCCGGTAGTCGCGACGGTGACCTCGTAGCCATCGTGTTCGAGCTGGAGCCGGTACATCTCCGCGATCGACCCGTCGTCCTCGATCATCAGCACGTGAATTACGGGGCCACCCCGCCCTTCCAGGCGCGAGGAGAGATACGGCGTCCGCAACCACCCGGAGGTTGATCTCGCGGCATGATCGGGAAACCAGTGGAGCAGCGCCGTGTCCACGTTCATGCTCGCCGAATCCCCCGTCGCCATCCCCTCGGTGATCATAATGTTCGGTCCGCCGAGTGGCGCCGTAAAGCTTTGTTAAGCTAGGTTCCGGGGGGAAGTATGAAGGGCTTTGGTCCGGTGACCGGCCGCTGATGGACGATTTGCGGCCTGGCGCCGATGCCATCGACAGAGCACACGACCTGGAGGTCGACGTGCTGCTGGCGGTGTCGTCGCACGCTGTCGCGGGCCAGAGCCTGATGGACTTCTACAGCCGGCTGGCGCGAACGATGGGCGAGCTGGTCAGCGCGGAGAAGGTGTTGTTCTGGCGGCTTGGCGATGACAACATGCTCGCTCCGCTGGCCAGCGGCTACGGCGTGGACAAGGCCTTCCTCGCCAGCCTCAGCGCGACCCGCTGCGAGCCAGGCGGCGACGACCTTGCCAGCCAGGTCGTCCACCACGACTTGATCTTTCGCGCGAACAACAGGGAGCCACCCGCCGAGTTTGCCAACGTGCTCGAAACCCTCGGTGTTTCGAGCGCGATCAGCGTGCCGTGGCGCGCCGGCGACATCCGCCTGGGGCTGGTCGCCGCGTACGACTCGACGCGGCCCGGTGGCTTCTCCAGGCAAGACACCTGGGTGCTGCAGAAGGCGGGCCTCGCCGCTGGGCTGGTGACGCAGCTGTGGCATACCCAAGAGCAGCTGAGGAAGACCATCGAACGCCTGACCAAGGTCGACGGGGCCCGCCAGATGCTGCTCAAGAACATGACCACCGTCGCTGAGAAGGAGCGCAAGCGTTTCGTCACAGAGCTTCACGACGACGCGCTCCAGAAGCTGACGGCCGCCGAGCTGCAGCTTGGGCGCCTGACCCAGGAGGGCAAGGCAGATGTCGCATCGCTCGAGATCCTTCGGGGCCTGTTGGACGAAACGGAGGGATCGCTGCGGCGGTTGGTTTTTGAGGTCCGTCCGCCCGCCCTCGAAAGCCCCGATGGGCTCGCGCAATCGATCCGCGACCGGCTGGTGATGCTCGGCGCGTCGGGCATCGCTCATGAGGTCGTGCTGGAAATTCCTGAAGATATGAGTCTCGACCTGAAGACGACAGTTTTTCGCCAGCTGTCAGAAGCTATCAGCAACGTCGAACGGCACTCGGAGGCGAAGCGAGTCAAGGTGTCGTTGACCGTTGAGGATGGCGGCGTCTTGGGGGTGATCGAGGATGACGGACAGGGCTTCGTGGTGTCGGAGCGCGGCAACATCCCGGGCCATCTGGGTTTGCTTGCGCTCAGGGAGCGAGCCCTGATGGCGGGCGGGCGGTACAGGATCGAAAGTCATCCGGGTTCGGGCACGAGGGTCGAGTTCTGGATCCCGCTCCCCGCCTGACTCAGGTCAAGGCGTAGCAGGTGCCGGCTCGGCCACCGGCACGACACCACCTTCTGCGCGGCGGCGGGCCTGGGAGGGTGTCGCAACCAGTGCGGCAAGACCGGCCGCGCCCACCACGGCCGTGGCGGCGAGGAACATCGCGCGCGGTCCTACCGTGCCATAGATCAGCCCGCCTCCTAGCGAGCCGGCGATCGGTGCCAGCCCGAACGTGACCGATTTCACCAGGGCCTGCCCGGTTGCGCGCAGACGGGCCGGCGTGAGCTCGTCGGCGATCACCACCGAGGCCACGTAGGTCAGCGCGAAAGCGACTCCGATCGCCAGCTTCAGCAAAGCCGCGACCAGTGGGCTGGAAACGAAAGCCCAGGCGACGAAGACCACCATATAGATCGCGCAGCCGATCGCGAAGAGGGATCGGTGACTGAGGCGCCTGGTCAAAAGGTGCGTGTAGCCCATTGTCGGAATCTCGGTCAGGGCCTGGAACGCGGCCGCCGCTCCGACGAGCAGGGCTCCGCCGCCCAGGAGGTTGATCTGCAAGGTGAGGAAGTTCCCTGTCGCGGAAAGTGAGGCGCCGAGAAGAAAGGAGCTGATGAGAAAAACGAACATGGCCGGCGGAATCCTTGACAGGCGGCCCGGAACCTTAGGCGTGTGCTCCGGCTCGAGTGTTTGCTCGGGGGCGGCCGGCTGCAACGCGTTCCACGCCCACAGCCCAAACAGGGCGCTTAGCGGGGCATAGAGAAATGGGACCAGCCGCACGCCGAGCACCTGATAGGTCGCCCCCGCCACAACAGTGGACGCGGCGAAGCCCGCGCTCATCCGCAACCTGATTCGCGCGTAGTGGGTTCGCCGCGCGACGCGCAGTCGGCGGAGGGCGATGGGATCGATGAGCATCAAAGGCGAACGCGCGAGAGAAAGGGCCACTATCGCGACGGCAAGCCCGACGGCTCCGGTTGCCAGAGCCAGCAGAGCCGCGGCTGATGCCGAAGCGGCGCTCGCCACCACCACCATGCGTTCGGGCCGCCACCTCCGATCGGCGAGATAGGCCAGGGCCAGGCCGGCGACGAGAGAAGCCAGCGACGAGCTGGCGAGCACCGCGCCGATCAGAGGTGCGCTCAAACCGCGATCGAAAAGTAGGAGCGGAATAAACGGGAGCAACGTCCCGTCCGCAACTCCCGTCAGGATGTAGGCACCACGCAGTCCGCTGGTCTCAGGTCGCGTTTGGACAGTCATGTAAGAGCGGATAGCGTGGCAAATTTGATGCTCGGTGGACCACCCTTAGACGCTTTTCTAGACGCCGGGCTGGTAGGCGGAGGCAACCCTTTTCGGGACGACCATCCGCCACGCGTCGATCACGAGCTCCTCCATCTCCCTCGTGTCGAGCGAGGCCAGGCGGGCAAGCACCCAGTTGTAGCGAAGGTCCGACGCGATCGGCTGCATGAACTTGTAGGGCGAGCCGCCGATCAGCCAGTCGCGCTCTTCTTTGGGAAAGGCGAAGCCCATCACCGCGCCGTCGCGCGAGAAGGAGAGATAGACGATCCGGCCGACTCGAAACTTGACGCGTCCCCCAACCAGCGCCTCGTAACTGAGCGGCAGGCTTGCCGCCAGGGCGCGCACCTCATCGATCGTCACCACGTCACTGGCTCGCGGTGAGCGTCGGCTTGCCGCCCTGGACGACCTCCAGGTCGAGCCACATTCCGCTTGCCTCGCTCCCGCGGACGAGCGAGGCGATCCGGTACACGCCCGCTGCCGTCGGATTGAACGTGAAGCTCGCGGACTGGCCGGGATCCAGGCCCCGCTGCGGATCCGGCGTGCTCCAGCCGGGCTGGACGGGCTCGGTGGCTGTTGCGCTCGAAACCACGGCGCAGGAGTTCGGCACGGTCGAGTGATTCGCGCATTGCACGGTGACCTGCCAACCGACAGGGACCTTCAACATCAGCGTTCCGTTGCCGTAGCCGTCGTAGTTGAACTGGTAATCAGTCGCCGGGTAGCCGGCGATCAGCGTGACGACCGCGGTCTGCGTCGCGGAATCGACCTTCAGATACTGTCGAGGATCGGGCGGAGTTCCCGCGCCGGTACCGGTTACCGGATCGCATGCACCAGTCACCAAGAGGCCGAACGTCGCAGCCAGCAACAATGAACGAATGGACATGAAGCCCGAACGCAAGCCACCTCCTCGAGCCGTACTCTGGTGGGAGTCGCTCGAGACATGGAAGCAGCTGGCGCTGTCGTTTCCGGTGCTTGCGGTCCTCACCTTCGCGATCAACATTGGCCCTTTTTACCAGCCGCTGGGAAGATCGATCTTTTACGGCTTTTTCGAGGGGGGAGTGCTGGCCGGCTTGCTCGCGGTTGCGACCAGGACCGAGCACGACCGGCGGAAGTAAGAGCTAGGCCTGGGAGGCTTCTTGCAAGGACACGCTCTCATTTTCCATGTGGACGGCCTCGTGCTGGTGCTGAGCTTCTCGATCGTCGCGAGCGTCGTCGCGGCGCTCGCATCGGCAATGCGGGGTGGGCATTACGCGATGCTCTAAGGTCGTGATGTGATCTCCCGCTGGCCGTTCTACGCGCCGGTCGCGGTGCTCGGATGCGAGTGCATGGCGTGCTTCTTCGCTGGCTCGGTCGAGTGGGGAGAGCGGGGCGTCATAGTAGGTATCGACTCAGCTGAAGCTGCCGAGCAGGCACGTTTTGCGGTTGAGCTCTACGCGATCGGAGCGCTCAACCTTCTCGCCTCCATCGCGTTCCTTCTCCGCCGATCGGGCTGGAGTTGGTGGCTTGTGCTCGGAGTGCAGGTGGGTGTTTTCGTGTTGGCACTGATCGAGGGAGTGCTCACAGACCTGGGCTGGTTTTACTTCAGCAGTCTCCCGCTGCTGACCACGTTCCTGCTGGTGCTGATTCGGCTGAGGTCAAAAGGTCGAGGCAACTTTGCACCGCAACTGACCCAAAATGTCTGACTGACGGTTGGCGGGATGGATCGAAATCGAGCCCACCCAGAATGCCTCAATAACGGCCCGCAGCCGTTCTTAAAAACCGCGGGTCTGCGGTCCGCAAGCATCAATCAACGTCCGCTGGAGTTAGGCCAGTTTTGCGGAGGGCGGAGATTCGACGCGACTGAGGGAGTCGGCGGACTGGTCCGGGCTTAGCGACGTAAGCCCGATCCCGAACGGCGTATATCCGAGTTCGCCAGCCAGTTCGGTTTTGATGTGATTCAGGATTGGCCAGGCATCGGTCTTGTCCATGTCGGCGAACGAGCAAACAAGTTCGTCTTCTGAATTCCTGAATATCAGATCTTCCCGCCTCAAGCGTGACCGCAGCCGATCGGCAACCAGACGAATGAGTTCGGTGGCATTGGCTGACTCGGGGGAGGCTAGGCGCAATACTGCAACGCAGTGGCGGCCAAGCAGAGTCCGCCGCGCACGCAGCACATCCCGCTCCAGGGCGGCAAGCCCAAAGTGCCGATTGAATAGACCGGTGGTTACGTCGATTGCCGTTCGCGAAGCCAGGGTCGTGACCAGGTCATCGAACTTGTCGAACACGTGAGCCACATCCTCGCTAGTGTGGTTCGAACCATTCTTGCGGTCTCTTAGTTCAAGTATTAGCTGCTTGATCGGTTTCACCGCTTCGCGCAATTCGTCGACGATGCCAGGCAGTAAACCCAGCGAAGTGATCTCGCCCGCGCGATTCCTTGCCGCCGCCGAAAGCAGGTCGTGTTTATCGGCGGCGGAGTTAAGGCTTGAGCTCGTCAAACGGGCCAGCGAGCCAAGCAGGTTTTGCTGAAGCTGGTCGACCGCTGGGCCATCACGTGCGGAGGCGGCAAGCAACCCGTGCAGTGAACCCCCACAGTAGACGGGCGCCATGATGAGCACGGGCCAACCGAGGCGGTCGGCGAGGTCGCGCAGCGGGCCGGCGAGGTGGTCTGGACGAACGAGCGCCGGCCTACCGGTGCGGATCGCGGCACGGGCTGCCTGATTTCTGGCTATTGGATACTCGAATCCGCTCGCTATCTCCTTTTCCGGCGGCTCGTCTGCAACCACTGTGATCTTTATCCGCTCGCCGATGACTTCATGGAAGGCGGCGTGGGCCGACCGATTGTTGCCCGATCTAGAAAGCGCTCGGGCTGCTGCCCACACCGCGGTCGTCAGGATCTCATCGCGATCCGGCGTTCTGGCAAGCGATTCAGCCGTCTCGAGCAACAACGTCAATCCGTCGAGGCGCCGTTGGTTGGCAGCGTTGCGGCGTGCGCTTAGTTCTCTTTCTGCCGCGAGATCGGCAAGACCGGTCAAGGAAATCACGATTGCGAGCTGGACAAGGCCAGTCGCCCAGGGCAAGCTGGCCCACCAGAAGCATCCGGCCAAGGCGATGACTTCGCCAAGACAGACCAGCCTTGCGACTCTGCCTGATAACAGCCAACCGGAAGCTCCGCTAAGAACGGCCAGAATGGCGAATCCGGCGTCCCGCTGGCCGCGGTAGAGAAGGACCGCCACGCCGATCGCCACAAGGGCGCCGACCACTGGCGCCACCTTGTGGGCCCGGAGGGCCTTGGGCCCGATGTCCGTTGACCGATCCAGAGCCGCCACCTTCCGGGTGAAACGGCGCGGCCATACCCAGATTGGCATCAAATTGGTCCGAGCCGCCTGTTGACCGACAGGAGATCTTTGGGCGGCGCCTTAGTTCGGCAGACCGACCCATCGCCTGGCGTACTGATGCTCCCGCTCACCCGCAGCTCCGTCTGATGTCCGAGCATATGCCGACCTTGGTGGATCTGAGCTCGTTTAGCGCAAAAACATGGGCTTGGTTTGGAGCAGGCTGGCCTCAGGGACCCGGGACGTTGCCCTGTGCCTCGCACGTCGCTACGGATTTGGCTCTCGGATCCGGCGGCTGGCGTCTTACTGCATTGTCGAGGCCAGGAGAAGGCCGCGCAAGATGAGACTGTTTTTGAGACCCCCTTGAGACTGACACCGGCCGGCCGCGATCCCAAACTTTCGGACATGCAGCGGTCGCCCGCCCCCTCCAAGCGTCGACTCTTCACCGCAGTGATCCTGGGAGCGGCGGTTGTGGTGGCACTGCTCGTGGGCGGCACGGTTTGGGCCGGTGGGCAGCTGGCGGACCAGCTGGCTCCGGGCATACCGGGAGCCACCGGCTCGGGGCCGTGCGGCTCAGCGGATGCGGTGAACGTCGAGCTCGTTTACGCCGCCCAGTCAGTGCGTGCATGTACTCGCCAGCGGCCCGTCTGCAAAAACCCAAATCCATCCCGCTTCGCATTCGACAACCAGCTGCGCAGCTCCTCGCGCCGCTACATCCTGTTCATCCAGTTCGACGCTGTGTTCCCGGCCGATATGCCCCAGCAGACTGTCCAGCTCGATCCGGCGGCACTGCTCCTTCCAAAGGGTCCAGGCCAGTCGGCACCGCCCGATCGTGCGGGCCCGCCGCACGCCATCATTCAGGTCACTCCGCGCGACCCGACCGAGGGCGGATACACGGCGGATTCCGGAACCATCGTGTTGTCTTCAACCCACGGAATATTCACGGGAGGCATCGATGCGACGTTCAGCATCGGTTCACGCCCCGATCGGCCCCAGCCGAGCACGCAGCCATCGCCGCTGAAAATCGCCGGCTCGTTCACGTGCAGCGCCCAATGACACAAGCACCGCCACGCGCGATTTCCGTCGTGGGCCCGGCTGTCAAATTCGACAATCGGCGCCACGCCGCCCTGGCGGCGCTCTACCTGGGCCTCTCGTTCACGTGGCTTCCTTACCCTGTGATCGTCCTCACGAGCGAGGTCCGCGAGTTCTTTCCGCCCGGCCAGGTCAATACCTACATCGGCTACGCGACGGCTATCGGCGCGTTCTTTGCCATCACCGTCCCGCCGCTGGTCGGTTCATGGTCGGACCGTGTGACGACACGCTTCGGGCGACGCCGCCCGTTCATGGTGGCGGGCGTACTTCTCGGGATCGTCGGACTGTTCGTGATGATGACCGCGCACTCGTACGCACAGCTCGTCGCCGGCCATGTCATCGCCCAGATCTTTCTCAACGGAGCCGCCGCGGCCTACTACGCGATCATCCCCGACATCGTCCCGGACGCCGAGTTCGGCAAGGCCAGCGGCTTCCTGGCAGGCATGCAGCAGGGAGGCGGGCTGCTCGGGTTCGTCATCACTTTCGTGTTTGGAACGATCCACCAAACGCGGCTGAGCTTTGTCGTCATGGCCGGCGTCCTACTCCTGTCGCTGGTACCGGTGCTTTGGGCCTCGGGGTCCGAGGGCAGGCGTCCGATTGCGGTGGCACGCCGCGGCGCTGCCCGCGGGTCGGTGAGGGATTTCCTACGGCCGTTGTGGACAGGCGACTTCGGCTGGGTGATCTTCACGCGCATGATGGTCACGGCGGGCGTGGCGGCGGTCTTCTACTTCCTCTCCTCCTTCTTCAAGGATGTCGTCCACGTGGCGAACACCGACCAGTTCACGTCGATCTGGCTGGTCGTCGCATTTGCCGCCATGATCGGGCCAGGAGTTTGGGGCGGCCACGCCTCTGACCGCTACGGACGCAAGCGATTCGTTTACGCGGCCGGTGCGGCGCAGATTCTCGTCGCCGCGTACTTCATCGTGTTCTATCCGAACCAGCAGGGCATTGTCATCGCGCTCGGCGCCCTGTATGGAATCGGGTATGGGCTCTTCCTCGCCGTCGATTGGGCCCTGGCCTGCGACACGATCCCGGACCGGGCGAAGGCGGCGAAGGACATGGGCCTCTTCCACGTCGCCCAGACGCTGCCCAACAGCATCATCCCTGCGATCGAAGGCAGCCTGATCGACACCTTCAACAAGCACGTCGCCCCGAATTCGGGCTATCGCGTCGCCTTCGGGAGCGTGATCCTGTTCTTCACGCTCGGGACGATCTTCGTGTCGCGGATCCGGTCCGTCCGCTAGACGGGCTGCCGCAGGGCGAAGAGCATCGGGTAGAGACCCGACGAGTCCAGGACCGCCGACGTATCGAAGCCCCAAGCCTTCTTCGCCAGCACAAAGGGATGGAGCTGCTCGCCCCCGATCGATCCATGCCCACCCACCTGGTCTTCGAAGTTGACCTGGGTCTTCCCGTCGAAGGCGCCGAACACGACCACGTCTCCCGATCGCTCGAAGCTGTTGAGCCGCCGGAGCTCGGCAGCCAGAGGTCCAGGAGAGTCGAAGCGCTCGAGGAGGGCCGCGGTGTCCGGAGTCAGCGGTGCTTTCAGCGAGAACCTCCCCTCCCGGGTCGCGAGGACGCCTCCGCTGCTGCTCTTCAACATGACGACGCCGACTCGATCCAGCGCTGCGATCTTTGCCACCAGGCCGGGAAACTTCAACTCCAACTGCTCGTCGTCCAGACGGCCGGGCACGTCCGCGAAGTAGATGTGGGCCAGCCCTCCGGAATACGTGATCTCGACCCGGCCGGCAAAATGTCCGCCGCCTTCCTGGAAAGTGCGGCCGCGGTGCTCACGGATGGTGCAGCCCGCGAGCCATTCCGCGACGAACGAGCCCAAGCTCCTACCGTCGGTCGCCATGAAGGGAGCCGTCTCAACCTGCCCGTGGTCAGACAGCACCACGAGGTCGTAACCGATCCCTCCCGCGTTGGCATTCCGGCGTTCAGCGGCCAGCCTGATCGTGCTGTCGATGTGGCGAAGGATTCTCAGCGTGTTGGGGTCTGTGGGCCCGAAAGCGTGCGCGGCCTCGTCATATGTGTAGAAGCACGCATAGATCGCGGGAAGCGCTTCGTCCATCGCCTGGATCAGCGCGAAGCGCGTCAGGTGGTGGACCAGCACCTCGTGGTAGATGTCAGCGACGACATAGACGTTGGCGGTCCGGCGGCGGCTGAACCGAGCTTGCAGGTACTCCGATGCAATCCGGAAAAGTGCCAGCCCGCCGTGGCGAATCCAGAAGTAGAGCGTCACAGGGTTCAGAAGGAAGGCGGCGATCGCGCGCCCGCCCGCATCCCTCTTGTCTGGACGGTGGCGCTCCTCGTAGGCTGGTCCGAAGCGGTCGGTGGCTCCGGCACGGTACAGCGCCGCGATGCAGGCGCCACCAACGGTCAGCGGGATGCGGCCCGCGAAGTATCGATCGGCCACCTTGCCGAATGTGGACCCCGATCCAAATGTCACGAGGAGGCCGGCCTCCTTGTCCCACCACCGGTACGACGGGATCTCCGTGTTGTCGCCGAACAGGATGCCTGCCTGAGCAAACGGGGTCGTGGATGGAACGCCGCACCGGTAGGAAAGCGATTCGTACCCCTCAGCCGTCATGAGGTGCGACACGAAAGGCATGTGGCCCTGCTCGACGGCAGCGGTCAAGCGCGCGTGGCTGAGGCCATCGACGTGAATCACGACCAGCCCGCGACGCGGCGATCCTCGCTGTTCGATTTGCCCTGCAGGATAGCGCCGGGCATCCGTTCCCGGAGAGTCGCGTCTACGCCACCGGACAAGGCTCGTCGAAGGAGCGACATCGGCGAGCCTCATGATGAGAATCTTGGACAGCGCCCGGTGACTGGCAGCGAGTCATGAGGTTGGGTGTTCGGCCGTCAGTTCGTACTCCCCGTGCCCTTCTCGAGTAGGCAAGGAGCCTGTCGAGCTCTGGCGCTCAGGCGAACACGATTGCCTCGTCGAAGTCTGAATAGCCCGCCTCAAACGCGCTCTTGCTGATCCAATACTGCCCGCGGATGGGATCGTTGATCAACACCTCGCCGAGGCTGACTCCAACGACGACGTACACGTGCGAGGCGTAGACCGGGCCGATCCATGGAATCGACCGCCCGTCGAAGCTGATGTAGTCGTGGCGCGGGTGCCAGAGCCAATCCCACGTGGCGAACGCGACGACTGGGTGTCCTGCCAACACGCGCTCATAGATCGTCAGGGCCGACATCGACCCGTACGCCAGAATCCGCGCGCCATGTGCCCTTGCGACGCGGACCAGCGGCGGATAGTAGGTCCCAAAGCCTGTGTAGTCACTCTCGTTGCCATCTACATTTCCGACGAAGGTCTCGTAGGGGTTGCCCCAGTGAACCCGACCAGCCTGGTCAACGTACATCGGCCGCGAGTCGGCTCCCAGCTCGCTCAGGATCTGGTCCTGGCTCAAGGCGATTCCTTGATGCGTTAAAGCCATCGACATTGACGCCTCCTCGCAGCTCAACGGATGGTCCTGGTAGTAGAACGCGACGCCCGAGACCACACGCGTGTCGGTGCACTCAGCCGCGGCCAAATGCACCGGACCCGAGGCGCACAGCATGGATCCGCGCGGCTCAGCCGCTGCGGCCGTGCGGGGCGTGAGCGGTGCAGCGGACAGGCTGAACATGACTGCAAAGGCGATCGCATGATGCGCGGCGTGCAGAGGCAGACAGGTCGCTTTAGCGTGCTGAAGTAAGCGCAACAATATCCCGGTCAGGCGCGCACCCATCGGGGTGGCGCGAGCTAGCGGGTGAAGCTACGAGTCACTTGACGAGGGATCTGCGGCCTCGCGGTTAAATCGGCCTAATGATTGTGAATTTCGCGCGAAATCGCCAGCGCGGAGCTGGTTTCGCGGGGATGGATGGGAATCGACCCATCACGCCTCAACGGCGCCCGCAGACGGTTTTAAGACCGCGGGCCTGGCGCCCGCAGGCCGAACATGACGCGATTAGGCCCGGCTGATCTTTTTTTGGAATCAGGCGGAGGGTGGCTCCAACCCTAGGTTCATTTACACGACACTCTCCCTTCGCATGAGGGAGATGTGTGGACATGCCCTCCCCGGTCCAGAGGGAGGGCACAGCGGGTTCTATATGTTTGTCGTCAACTGCACGCCGTCGGGCAGGGCGAACGTGGCGGCGAGGATTAGATCCGAGCTGCCCTGATTGAGGACCTGCAGCGTCTGCCCAGGCATCTCGGTGAAGCTCTCTCCGGCCTTGAAAGTGCTCTCCACGCCGTCAGTGTTCACGACGACCTGTCCCTGGAGCACGGTGATTACGCCGGGACCGCCGACGCGTTGCTTGGTCGTCTGGGAGCCGGGTGCGAAATCCAGTACCTGCTGGACGAGGCTGTACGGACCGCTGACCCCTGGTGAGTCGAGGGTGAAGCTGTACAGGGTCTTGTTGAGCGACGCCGGCGCGGGTCTTCCGGCCACCGGCAAGGTCGGCTTACCACCGTGCGGCACCGTGAACGCGACCACCACCATCGCCTCTCCGGATCCAGCGTTCACCGCCTGAAGAGGCTGGTTGATCGGTTCAACCAGCATCTCGCCGGCCGAAGCCTGCTTGTCACCGGCCGGGATCTTGACCGTGATCTGTCCCTGGAGCACGGTGGCGAGATTTGGAGACGAGTGGGTATGGACGACGCTCGCCGCGCCCGGCGCGAAGTCGATCACGTTCTGGATCAGATCGATCTTTCCGGTCGAGTTCAGTCCGGGCAGCGAGTTCCGGTACTTCGCCACCGGGCCGGGCGGGGTTGACGGCGTTGACTGCGTGCCGGCTGTGCCACCGCCACACGCAGCAATGAGGGCCACCGCGACCAGTAACACGACAGAGCTCTTCATCCGAGACCTCCTCAGGGGTTGATCCGATGTCAACCGAGGCTGAGGCCCGGGGCGACCTCCGTCATCGGTACAACTACCGGGACCGGTACCGGAATTGGGTACCGGTCTTTGCCGCGAAGGTGCGCCCGTTGCTATGCTCGTCGCCAATCTGGTGGAGGCGCCGAAGCTCACTCGGCGGGAGCGAGAGGTGGCGATCCTCGTCGCTCAGGGAATGACAAACCGTGAGGTCGCGGCCCGGCTGTTCATCTCCGAGCGCACGGCGGAGAGCCATGTCGAGCAGATCCGCGGAAAGCTTGGTTTCCACTCCCGGAGCCAGATCGCGGCCTGGGTGGCTGCCCAGGACCTGGCCATCGACGGCCCCGTGCCGCCGGCGGACGTCGTTCCTCGCGCTTCACCTTCGCCGACTCCGCGACGACTAACTCGGCGCACTGGCCTGATCGGTACGGCAGTGGTGCTGAGCGTGGCGCTGCTGGTAGCCGCGCTCGCCTACAACCGGCTCACCACAATCTCGCCGATGGCTCCCAGCGTCGCGACAGTGGCCGGCACGGGCGCTCGGGCCTTCTCAGGGGACGGAGGCCTGGCCGTGGATTCGCCGCTCGTCCATCCGCTCGCGGTCGCCGTCGGGCAGCACGGTGAGATCTACATCGCTGAGGGGAACCGGGTTCGCGAGGTTCAGCAGGATGGACGAATCACAACACTTGCCGGCACCGGCGATGCAGGCAATGGGGGAGATGGCGGCCCGGCCAAGCAAGCGCAGCTCAACACACCTCAAGGGTTGGCGATCGACAGTGCCGGCACGGTCTACATCGCAGACACGCTCAGCAACAGGGTTCGCCGGGTGAATCCCGACGGCACGATCAGTACTGTCGCTGGTACTGGTGAAGCCGGCTATGCAGGGGACGGGAAGCCGGCGACTGCTGCAAAGCTCTATTTGCCGACCGGTCTCGCCATCGGATTTGGCGACGCGCTATTCATCGCAGATACCGGCAACAATGTGATTCGGCAGCTCGGAACGGACGGAACCATCCGTACCGTGGTGGGCACCGGTGAGGCTGGATATCGAGGGGATGGAGGACCGGCTCCATACGCAGTTCTCCACGCGCCCGGCGGACTGGCGTTTGACAATGAGGGGAACCTCTATATCGCCGACACGCTCAACCAGCGCGTCCGCCGAGTCGATGTCAATGGACAGATCGCCACCGTCGCCGGCACAGGCGTCGCCGCCTTTGGGGGCGACGGAGCGCCGGCCATCTTCGCCGAGTTGAATCTCGCCACCAATCCCCTCGAGGGTATGGGACAGGCCTTAGCGGTGGGACCAACCGGTGACGTGTTCATAGCCGACGGCTCGAACCATCGACTCAGAAGGCTCGATGTCAAAGGAGCCATGAGCACAATCGCTCAGATGAAGACTCCGCTCGGCGTGGCCGTCGATCCTCATGGCGCCGTCTATGTGGCCGACGCCGATGACAACCGCGTGCTTCGAATCGATTGACTCAGGCGGCCGGTGACTGCTGCAAGGGAATTTCGAACTCTGTGCCAACCGGGGTGACCAGGAACTCCAGATACGCCGCCTGGTCCGAGCCTGTGTTTGTCTCCTGTAGATCCGTTTCCGGTAGAAACGCCGCCCCCTGGCCGACGCCCAGACTCACGGCACCTCGGTGCGCGCTCTTGATGGAGACGGAACCCGTCAGAACATAGAAGGCCGACAGTCCGCCAAACCGATGCGCTCCACTGGTTCCACCCCTCGCAAGGCTTACCTGACGGAGCGCTTCCGAGTACGCCACTTGGGGCAGTGCAGGGCGATCGATTTCCTCGCTTTCGAATGCAGCTCGAGCTATTGGATCGACAAGCGGTTGTCCGCGGGCGGAGCTGGGCCAGACCGCGATCGAATACCAGTTGCTGGTTTCCGTACCTGGATTCAGGTGTTGATGAGTAACACTCTGGTGGAATCTCGCTTGCCCCGCGACCAGATCGATCGGAGGCTGACCCGCGAGGACGAGGCGCTGCACGCCGGTCTCGACGTAGACCACGCTTGGGACATGCTGCTTCGAATTGATGATGTAGCCAGGCGGTTGCACGAAGCGGATGAAACGGACGTAAACCGTGCCTGTCGGCAGGCTCTCGACTCTGCCCGCGTCCAATTTCTTGACGACCTCGCCGTGAGGGAGCACGTCGCCGGTAGGGAGGGAGGGCGCGGCAGTCGAACACGCTGCGAAAAGAGCCAAGAGTGCCGTCAGCTTCGGCTTCACGGAAGCGGGGTGATGATACCGCCAAGCCGGAAGGCGATCGTTATCCCCTCTTTGGCATGACCCGCAAGCTGACACCCCGATCGACACCTTCACGTGGATACTCTCCGACACTCCCTGACACTCTGCGACACTGCTGCGTCATTAACCGAAGCGGGAATGGCATTCCTTAATTCGCTGACTCTCCCTGACACTGTGTGTCCGCAGCCTCTTAATCCCAAGGTTCAGGGCTCGACTCCCTGCGCGAGCACCATCATGTTGTGCGCCGAATTGGCTGTATTGCCAGCCGCGAGTGAGACGTGTGCGCCAACGTTGTACAAACGTAAGCGTCCGCCGACGTTCGCTTCGGTGCGCCGCTGTGGCCGTCACTTTGGCTTTCATCGCCGAAATTTGGCGGGGATGGATGGGAATCGAACCCACCCAGGACGCCTCAACAGCGCCCCGCAAACGGTTTTGAAGACCGCGGGGAGCACCAGCTCCCATACATCCCCAGCGCCGGGCTAGATTAGCGCGGGCGGACGAAGGCGCGGCGCAGGCGTTCCGATTCGCGGCCCGCCTCGCAGCCGCGGATGTGGTCGTTGACCAGACCCATCGCCTGCATAAAGGAATGGACGGTGGTCGGCCCGACAAACGCCCACCCCCGGCGACGCAGGTCCTTGCTCATCGCAACCGCCTCGGCCGGCAACCCGACCTCCGCGAACTCGGCGCTGTCGAGCAGCCGGCGGCGCGGTTTGGGCTCGTACTTCCAGACGTATGCAGCGAAGCTGCCGAACTCCGCGGTCAGTTCCGCGTAGCGACGCGCGTTGTTGATCGTCGCCTCGATCTTGGCGCGATTGCGGACGATCCCCTCGTCGCGCATCAGCCGCGAGACATCGCGCGACGTGAATCGAGCGACTGTGGCCGGCTCGAAGCTACGAAACGCGGCGCGAAAGTTCTCCCTCTTGCGCAGGATGGTCAGCCAACTCAAGCCGGCCATGAACCCTTCAAGGTTCAGCTTTTCGAAGAGGCGCGGATCGTCGGTGACCGGCCTGCCCCATTCGTTGTCGTGATACGAACGGTACGGACCGTCGGTGTCCCCCCACCAGCATCGACTCACACCATCGGAGCCGACGCTGATGCCGGGCGAAGCGGCGATCTGTTAGATCAACGCCTCGAGCTTTGCCTTGAGGTCGCCCTTCATGTTCGGCCGGTAGCCGACCGTCCGCTCGGCGGCCTTGCCGTCCTTGAAGATGATCACGGTCGGGATCGACATGATCCCAAGCTGCATCGGCACCGACGGGTTCTCGTCGATGTCCATCTTCATGACCTTGATCTTGTCGCCAAGCTCGCCATGGATCTGCTCGACGATCGGGGCGATCATGCGGCATGGACCGCACCACGTCGCCCAGAAGTCGACCAGGACCGGCTTATCAGCCTTCAAGACCGCCGTCTCGAACTCGCTGTCTGTGACTTCCTGGATGTTTGCCACGTGCTCTCCCTCTACCTGTAGTTAATCGCTGGATTCCGACTTTGATTCCGGCTTGGAGTCGGGTTTCGACTCCGGCTTCGTCTCCGAGCTAGGGCCGGAACCGTTGCCCGAGGCCTCCTTCCCGGAGCCCCTGTAGTCGGTGCTGTAATACCCGCTGCCCTTGAAGATCACCCCGCTCGGGTAGAGGACCTTGGTCAGCTCTCCCTGGCACTTCGGGCATATCTTGAGCGGTTCGTCGGCCATCCTCTGCTGGATCTCGAACTGGTGTCCGCAACTGCTGCATCGATAACCGTAAATGGGCACTTTATTTGGGTTCCTAACTATAAACGTCGATCTCGTTCCAGCCGATCGAAAACCATCCCCGAGGGTGGCTTCGGATGAAAATAGGTTGCCTTCTGAGGAAGAGTCTTCCCTTCCCTGGCGAGCTTCAAAACCTGGTGCAGATCGGGCGCGTCGAGGAAGAAGGCCGCCGTGCCGACGCCTTCGTCCACCCACCTGACGGCCTGCGCCGCGTCCCGCGTGTAGAGGAGGAAATCCTCGGGATCTCGCTTGCCGAGGATGTTGTCGATCACCTGCTCGTGCAGCTCCACCAGGGCCACTTCCCCTTCCAAAGGCAGGACCTGGAACTGGTGGTTGCAGTACGCCCCGGCCGCCACGCGGCCCCGCAGCGAGTCCAGCGTCTCCTCGAGCGACCCGCTTGGCTCGCCGCCGGTCACCCCGACCCCAGCTTTCAGCACCCGGTGAGTGGGCAGGACGACGAGGCCGGGGTCGGCCAGGTCGGTCAGCAGGGCAAGGGTGAAACGGGACGCTGCGTCCGGGTCCCCGCCCGCCTCCTCGGCGTACGCGAGGGCCGTTTCATAACGGTGGTGGCCGTCAGCGATCAGCACCGGCAGGTGCTCCAGGGTGGCGTGGACGGTGGCGTGGATTGCCGGGTCGGAGATCACCCAGAGGCGGTGGTCGGTGTTTTCGGGCCCGGCGAACGAGATGGCGGGCGCCCGCGAGGCGACCCGCTCGAGCACCTCCGGGATCCCGGTCGCACTCCCCTCGTAGAGGAACCACAGCGGCTCGAGGCTGACCCGCGTCGCGCGGAGCAGCGCCAGACGGTCCTCCTTTGGCCCGCGATGTGTCCGCTCGTGTGGCAGGACGACCTTGTCCGAGTAAGGCTGGAGGCGCAGCCCGGCGATCAGGTCACGCCGCACGCGGCCGTCGAAGCTCACCTCGTGGACGTACATCGAGCGGGGGTCGGGTTCTAGGATTCGCTCGTCCAGCCACCGCTCGAAAGTCCTGCCGGCGCCCTCGTAGTCGGTTCCGGGCCGCGTCAGATGGACCACGTTGTAGGGCGAAAGCGCGCGATAGTGCGGAACGTCCGACTCGGGAATCACGTCATAGGGCGGTGCGACGAGATTGCGCGGGTCGCCTGCCCGAGCCAGGTAGTACCTGACCCCGGGCAGCGCCCGTATGTCAGCCGTCGGAGTTAGCGCCGAGCTCTACATAACGCAGATCGGACATCCCCCCAACCTCTCTCAGACGTGTCAGCACGTCGGGCGATACCCGATCGTCCACGGCCAAAATCATCATTGCGTTGCCGCGCGGCGCGTCGCGTGCGACCTGCATGCTGGCGATGTTGACGTCGTGCTCGCCCAGGATGGTGCCGACCCTGCCGACCACCCCTGGGCGGTCGTCGTGGCGGCTGACCAGGAAGCGGCCATCAGGGACGAGGTCGACCCGAAACGAATCGATCCGAGCCGCGCGCGGCTCGCCCATCAGGACCGTGCCCGCTATCTCGTGTCCCTGCATGCGCACGGTGACGAGGCTCGCGTAGCTGCCGTGCGAGCGGCTGCGCCGTTCGACCAGCTTGATGCCTCGATTGCCGGCGATGAGCCGGGCGTTGACCGCATTGATCCGCTCCTCGGTGAACGGCTGGAGGACTCCTTTGATGGCGGACGCGACGAGCAGGTTGACGTCGTGCTCCGCCAGCTCGCCCTCGAAGTCGAGCTCAATCGCGCTGACGCGCCCGCCGAAAAGTTGGGCGTGAAGCGCCGCGAGGCGTTCGGTCAGCCCGGCAAAGGGACGGAGGAAGGCGAACTCCTCGGGTGGAAGTGCTGGTGCGTTGACGGCGAATCGCGGGAGGTCTCCCGCCAGGACCGCAGCCACTTCTTCTGCAACGTCAAAGGCGACCGAGACCTGCGCTTCGGCAGTCGACGCGCCGATATGTGGCGTGGCGATGAAGTTGGGCAGCGTAAAGAGCCGGTTCTCCCCGGGCGGCTCTTTTTCGAACACGTCAGCGGCAGCGCCGGCGAGCCGCCCGGACTCGAGCGCGGCGAGCAGGGCGGCCTCGTCCACGATCCCGCCGCGTGCGGTGTTGATGAGCCGCGCAGTCGGCTTCATGCGCGCGAGCTCGGCGGCGCCGATCAGGTTTCGGTTGGATTCGACGAGGGGCACGTGGACGGTGACGAAGTCGGCCCGTTCGAGCAGCTCGCCCAGCGTGACCAGCGCGACGTTGAAAAGCTCTGCGCGCTCAACCGAGACGACCGGGTCGTAAGCGATGACGTCCATCTCCAGCCCGTGCGCCCGCTTGGCTACCTCCGAGCCGACGTTGCCCAGGCCGACGACGCCCAGCGTCTTGCCCCGAACCTCAACGCCGACGAACCTGGCGCGTGTCCACTCCCCGCGCCTGACCGACGCGTCGGCCTGGGGCACCCAACGAGCGAGAGCAAACAGCAACGCCATCGTGTGCTCCGCCGCGGCGACGATGTTGCCGCGCGGCGCATTGACGACGAGGATGCCTTTCCGGGTTGCCGCGGTGACGTCGATGTTGTCCACGCCGACCCCCGCCCGCCCAACCACGCGCAGCTTTCGTCCGGCCTCGATGACGGGCGCGGTCACACGCGTTTCGCTCCGCACCACCAGAGCGTCGAAGTCGGGAATCTGCCGGATCAGCTCAGCCTCGGCCAGCTTGCTGACCACAGTGACCTCGCCGGCCTGGCGCAGGCGTTCGAGGCCGTCCTCCGCCAGGGGGTCGGCGACCAGGATTTTCGGCACGCTCGTCCCCCGCGCTTAGCGCGCGGTCGCCGGCACGCCCTGCACCGAGGCGGTGACCGCGGCCACACCGCGCCCGTCAGCCGGCGCGATGTCGAGCTCCTCCAACGCCTGCTCCAGGGCCCAGATCACCTGCACCACGTCGCCCTCGGCGACCGCGCCCAGGTGACCGACCCGGACCATCTTGCCCGTCATCTTGCCCTGGCCCCCTGCGATCACCACGCCGTACTTGGCGTCCAGCAGCTTGCGCAGCGCCGCCACCTCGAGGCCCGGTGGCGGAAGCGCCGAGGTCACCGTGTTCGAGCGGTAACCGTCCTGTGCGTAGAGCTGGAAGCCGAGCGCCTGCAGCCCCGCCTGAGTCGCCCGGGCGAGCCGCGCGTGGCGCTCGTAGACATTGCTCAGGCCCTCCTCCTCCAGCATATGCAAGCCTTCCTGCATGGCGAAGGCGACCTGGATCGCGGGCGTGAACGGCGTCATGCCCTTCTCCGCCCAGGTCTTCGCCTCCTTCCAGTCGAAGTAAAAGCGTGGTGAGCGTGCCTTCGCCTGCTGCGCCCATGCGCGCTCGCTGACGCTGACAAGGGCCATTCCTGGCGGCGACATCCAGCCCTTCTGCGACCCGCTGACAGCGACGTCGATGCCCCAGGCGTCTGTCTCGATGTCGATCGAGCTGATCGAGCTCACCCCGTCGACCACGACGGTCCTGTCGGCGTCGCGCGCCACGCGCGCCAGCTCGCGCAGCGGGTTGGTCAGGCCGGTCGAGGTCTCGTTGTGGGTGAGTAGAACGACCTTCGCTTTCGGGTGCCGCCCGAGCAGGACTCGGAGGTCGTCCGGATCGACGGGCTGGCCCCACTCGAACTCGAGGCGGACCATCTCGGCGCCGTAGGCCGCGGCCAGAGCGGCAAAGCGTTCGCCGAAGTTTCCACACAGCGCGGCGACGACCTCGTCACCGGGTGAGACGAGGTTGGCCACCGCCGACTCCAGGCCTCCAGTCCCCGAGCTGGTGAGCAGGAGGAGGTCGTGCTTGGTCTTGAAGATGCGCTTGGCCCCTGCGGTGATCTCCCCGAGGATGGCCGCGAACTCCGGCCCGCGGTGGTCGATCATCGGCCGGCTCATGCTCCGGACCACTCGCTCGGGGAGCGGCGTCGGGCCGGGGATCCGCAGCTGCGTGTTAAAGGTCATGGGCGCGCTCCATCACTGGGTGTAGGCGGCGCTGTGATTTTGACTTAATGCTGCTCTGTCGTGTACGGCAGCAGAGCGATCGCTCGAGCGCGCTCGAGCGCCGTGGTGAGCGGTCGCTGGTGACGCGCGCACGTTCCGGTCACACGCCGGGGCAGGATCTTGCCGCGGTCGCTGACGAAGCGCCGCAACCGCGAGATCTCCTTGTAGTCGATGTAGCCGATCTTCTCGACGCAGAACGTGCAGACCTTGCGGTGCTGCCGCTTCGGTCCGCGAGGACCGCCCGGACCGGATCCGGTCTGTTCGCGGTGTGGTGGACGGCTGACTGCCATGTGTTAGCTCCTAAAACGGAATTTCGTCCGGGTCGACGTCGCGCGGCGCGTCGTCCGGAGCGGGAATGTCATCGGTTGCCGCGGGACGGCGCGCCGGCGGGGTCCCGTCGGCCGCGCCTGCGCCGCCGCTGCGGCTGTCGAGGAACTGCACGTCGTTGGCGATGATCTCGGTGGTGCGCCGCTTCTGTCCGTCCTGGCCCTCCCACGAACGAGTCTGGATGCGCCCCTCGACGAAGACGAGCGCGCCCTTGCGTGTGTACTGAGCCACGATCTCGGCCAGGTTTCGCTTGCCGGCGTTGTAGGCGACGATGTTGTGGTAATCGGTGAACTCCTTGCGCTCGCCCTCCTGCCCGCTCGACCAGCGGTTGGTGGCGATGCTGAAGTTCGTCACCGCGGTCCCGCTTGGCGTGTAGCGCATCTCCGGGTCCTTGGTCAGCCGACCGATGAGCAGCGCCTTGTTCAAGTTCGACATCTATTTGTTCTCCTCTCCATCCGCCCGCACTCGCCCCGCCGCCTCGTCGGTTTCCACTGCGATCGGCTCCAGCACGACCTCCGGCGGCGGCGGCGCCACGGCGGTCACGGGAGCTGCTTTCTCAGGCTTGCGCACGATGAGATGACGCAAGACCTCCTCGGTGATCTTCAGGCTGGCCTCGAGCTCAGGCACGCGGTTGGGGTCGAGCTGGAAGTCCTGGAGCACATAGGACCCTTCCTTTTGGTGCTTGACCTCGTAAGCGAGCTTGCGCTTGCCCCAGAGGTTGGTCTGCTCGATGGCGCCGCCAGACCGCTCGATCAGCGTGTTGACTCGTTTCACCGCGTCCTGCACCTTGTCGTCTTCAAGGTCGGCGCGAACTATGTAGAGAACTTCGTAATCCCGCAATGCGGAACCTCCTTCCTATGGGTGGAGGCCCCGGTCGAGCGAAGGCCGCCGGGCGCGCGCAGGGTGCCCATTGAAATCCTCCGGCCGAGGCCAGAAAGGTCAGGCCGGTATTCTACCAGTCGGAGTCATGGCACCCAAATCCCGAGCGAAGGCTGCCGCGGGCGCCGGCAAAGGCAAGGCCGGCCGCCGCTCGCCGGTCAGGTCGAAGAGCACCGGCGTACCGCTGCTGCCGATCGTGGTCGGCGGCATTCTCGGCGTGCTCGTCATCGCCATGATCGCCGCGATCTTTTATTTCGGCCGGCCGGCGGCCGCGCCCCAATCGGTGGGTGTGATCAAGTGCGACCAGCTCGAGCACACGCAGGTGCACTACCACGCTGCGGTGCAGATCATGTACCACGGCAACGTGGTCAACATCCCAGACAACGTGGGCATCCAGCTCGATTCGACCGGCACGAACGTGAGCTGCTACTACTGGCTGCACGTGCACGCGGCTAACAAGAATATCATCCACATCGAGTCGCCGGCCAGCGATACGTTCACCCTCGGCCAGTTCTTCGACGTATGGGACACGTGGAGCAGGGCCAACGGCGGTCAGACCCAGAAGCTGGACGCCAAACACGTTTCGACCTTCACCCTGGCACCCGAGGACAAGATCGTGGTGTACATCGACCTGGGGGACGGCAAGGGCGCCCAGCCCTACACCGGCGACCCGCGCGCCATCGTGCTCAAGTCGCATGAGGTGATCACCGTCGAGATCGCGCCGCCGGATGTGAACCCGCCGCCTTCCTTCAGCTTCCCGTCGGGCCTTTAGCCTCTCCGGCGGCTTCGCCGCCACCTCCAGATTTATGGGGAGGATCAACCTCTAAAAGGATCCTGGCCGCCCGGTAGTGCTCGAGCTCGTCGTGCGGGTTGCCGTGGCGCGCCGCTCGGTCCGCCAGGTGGAGGTGGGCCTCGACCGCATCGCCCTCGAAATGGAACTGGTCGCCGCGCTCGACTGCGCGGAGGCGGTCCAGACGGTGCCGGTCATTGTGAAGCTCGATCGTCTTTTTCTCCCGCGCGATGATCTCAGCGGCCTCGTCCTTGCGCCCCATCGCGAGCAGGGCCTGGGCCCGGCAGACCCGCGCGTCTGAGCCTAGCGGCCAGTCATAGGAAGCGACTGCCGGCTTCAGGGCGAGCATCGCCCGGCGTGTCTCACCTCGGGCGAGCAGCACGCGCCCTTTCTCAAGAGCTAGCTCGCGCTCTATGCCGGCCTCCTGGCCCTCGAGGATGTACTCGACCTCCGTGCCAAGCCGGTCGGCGATGATTCGGAGTACCCGGATCGACGGCCTCGCCTTGCCGAGCTCGACCTGGTTGAGAAAGGCGCGGCTGAAATCGTCGCGTACGACCTTGGCCAGGCTCAGTCCGCGCTCGGTGCGAATTCGTTTGATGCGCTGGCCCAGCGTCTCGTCGAACGGCATGGCCGGCGCTAGAGGTAGTCGCGCGGGTCGAGGCTGCGGGTCAGGCTCGTGAAGTTTTCGAAACCGTGCTTCGTCACCATCCCCGTGTCCTCGATTCGAACTCCGCCAAGCCCCAGGAGGTACAGGCCCGGTTCGACCGTGACCACGTCGCCTTCCTGAAGCGGATCGCGGACAGTGTGGCGCAGCGACGGGGCCTCGTGCACGTCCAGGCCGACGCCGTGACCGGTGCTGTGATTCATCTGCGCCACGCCGCCCGGGCCCTCGTAGCCCTTGGTCGTGGTGCCGTACCCGCGGTCGACCAGCACATGGCACACCGCAAGGTGGGGGTCCTCGCCTGGAATCCCAGGCGCGATCGACTCGATTCCGGCATCGATCGCCTGGAGGACGGCCGCGTGCATCTTCCTCACCTCCTCGGTGGCCTCGCCGACCACCACGGTCCGGGTCAGATCTCCGTTGAAGTGCGTGGTGCGGCTGGTCGGAAAGATGTCGATGATCACGGGCGCGTTGGCCTTGATGGCGCCGTCGCCGCGGTAGTGCGGCAACGCGTTGTCCGGCGAGCCGGCGACGATCATATCGGGGCACGTGAAGCCAATCTCGCCGAGCTCGTATTGGGCTCGGGCGTAAAGGTGCTCGGCTGTGAGCGGCGCGCCGTCCGACCACAGAACTCCGTCCTTGATGTTTGCCTGGGCGAGCTCGCGCACAACCGCCACTACCGCAGCCTCGGCTGCCTGCTGCGCCTGACGGATGGCCGCCGCCTCCTCCACCGACTTGCGCCGGCGCTCGGCGACGAAAAGGCCCTGGTCGACCTCGATGTCGAGGCCGCCCGCCCGGAGGTCCTCCAGGTAGACGGCACGCAGTGTCGGCGCGACCCGCGCACGCGCGATTCCCTTCTCGCGCAGCATGGTGACCGCCAGGCGCGCCCAGGCGTTACGAACGTAGGCCTCGCGGTCCTCGACGACCTGGCTCGCGTGAGACTGGACACGCGCCCGATCGACCTCGAGCGGGCTGGCGACCAGCACGTCGTCCTTCGCCCCGTAGCGGATGTAGAGGCCGGACTCGAGGCCCATCCCGGTGGCGTATCTGAAATCGGTGTCGTGCTCGCCGCTCGGGATCATGACCAACGCAGCGGGGCCGAAGCCTCGTGTCTTGCTGCGGCGAGGAGCGATCACCTCGGAGTGCTCGGTGTCCCGCCACAGGCCGGCCGTCTCGACCGCCTGGGCCACCGCCTGCAGCAGCGCGTCGTCGCCTCGGCCCCGCGGCCTGCGTTTGGCGCGCCCATCGAGGTTTAGCTTTTCCTGGACTTCGTAGCCGCTGGTGTAGGCGACCTCGTAACCGAGCTCGCGGAGCTGGGCCAGGTCTCGGCGGAGGGTGCGCTCGGAGACGCCTGCGCGGTCAGCCAGCTCCAATGGGTTCAGCCCGGGCTCCGCAATGATCGCGGCCAGGACCCTGAGGAGCCTGGCCAGCCGCTCAGCGCGGTTCATTGATAAGCGGTTCTAGCTGATCTCTTCCCAGGAGGTGGCGTTCCCCTCGAACGGGTCTGGCTCGGCCTCCTCCTGGTTCCCCACCTTCTGGTGGAACCTGCTGGCGATCATCTGGTAGGCCATCGCCTTGGGGATGCCGAGCTTGGTGAGCGACTTCACCTCGTCGGCCATCACCTTGTCGCGCGCCGCGTCGATTGAGGCGAGCACCTCTTCGATCGTTGCCGTCTTCTTGACCATGCGCAAGTGATTCTACCGGGTCGGATTTGACCCGGCCTTAGACTTGTTGCACACAACCAAAGCGGCCGCTTCTGGTGGGGGTTTGGATGGCGACTGAGTACGCTCCGGACAAGATCAGAAACGTGGTCCTGCTGGGCCACTCGCATGACGGCAAGACCACGCTCGCCGAGGCGATGCTCTTCGCCTCCGGCGCCATCGCCCGGCTGGGCTCGACCGACCAGGCGACCGCGACCATGGACTACGAACCCGAGGAGCAGAAGAAGAAGATCTCGATCAACCTCGGCGTCGGTTCAGTCGAGCACAACGGCTACAAGATCAACATCCTGGACGCGCCCGGCTTCTTCGATTTTGCGGGCCAGGTCCTGAGCGGACTGCGCGTGGCGGAAGGCGCTGTGGTGGTCGTAGGCCCCAGCCCTCAGCTCGCGGTGGGGACGGAGATCGCGTGGGAGCACTGCAACCGAACCAGCAAGCCGCGCATCGTCGTGGTCAACAAGCTCGACAAGGAAAATTCGGACTTCTACGGAGCGGTGGCCGCGATGCGCGATCACCTCTCGCCGCGCCCCTTTCCCCTGCATCTGCCCATCGGTTCGGAGCAGGACTTCCGCGGCATCGTCGACCTGCTTCACCTGAAAGCTTTCGTGACCACGCCCGACGGGAAGGGCAGCGAGGTTCCGATCCCTGACGATTTGCAGAAGCTGGTTGACGAGTATCGCGGACAGCTGATCGAGGCCGCCGCCGAGAGCGACGACTCGCTGCTCGAGAAGTACCTCGACGCGGGCACTCTGAGCGAGGAAGAGATCCAGCGGGGTCTGCGGGAGGGGATTCTCGAGGGCAAGGTCGCGCCCGTCGTCTGCTGCTCGTCGACCAAGCTCCTTGGCGTGCGCACGCTGATGTCGACCATCGCGGAGCTCATGCCACCTCCCGAGGTGGAACCGGAGAAGCCCGTCAAGGCGTTCGTGTTCAGCACTGGCGGCGATCAGTTCGGTCGCGTTAGCTACTTCAAGGTGGTCGCCGGCGCCGTCACGGCCGACGCCCATCTCCCAAACCTCACCCGGGGCGGCGAAGAGCGCCTTGCCCAGATCTTCTACCCGCGCGGAAAGGAGCACGTCGCGACTTCTGAGATACGGGCAGGTGACATCGGGGCCGCGACCAAGCTCGCTCACACGCTTACGGGTGACACGCTTGGGATCAAGGACGGAGGACCCCTCCCACCACTCGATCTGCCCGGGCCCGCCTACAGCGTGGCCATCACGCCCAAGGCCCGCGGCGACGAGGAGAAGATCTCCAACGGCCTGGCACGGCTCAGCGAAGAGGATCCGACATTGCACGTGGAGCGAGTCGAAGAGACCAAGCAGCTGGTCATCGCTGGGCTCGGCGATGTACATCTGGACGTCACGCTCGAGAAGCTCAAGCGCAAGTACGGTGTGGAGGCTTCGACCCAGGTCCCACGCGTCGCGTATCGCGAGACCGTCTCGGGCCACAGTCGCGCCGAGGGCCGGCATGTCAAGCAGTCCGGCGGCCACGGCCAGTACGGAATCTGCGTCATCGAGGTGTCACCAACCAAGCGCGGTGAGGGTTTCGTCTGGGAGGACAAGATCTTCGGGGGCGCGATCCCCCAAAACTTCCGCGCTTCGGTGCAGAAGGGCATCGTCGACAACATGGCCAAGGGCGTGGTCGCCGGTTATCCCATGGTCGATGTCAAGGTGACGCTAGTCGACGGCAAGTACCACGCGGTCGATTCGAATGACATGGCGTTCCAGATCGCCGGATCGATGGCGATCCGAAAGGGAGCCCTGGACGCGGGCCCGGTGCTCTTGGAGCCCGTCGTCGAAGCCGACATCCGCGTCCCAGAGAAGAATTTGGGCGACATCATGTCGGACGTCAACGGCCGGCGGGGCAAGATCCTCGGCACCGAGCCCGACGACGGTTACCAGAAGGTGCACGCGACGGTGCCGGCGCACGAGATGCTGCGATTTGCCCTCGACCTCCGTTCGATCACCCAGGGCCGAGGCTCATTCCAGCAGCGGTTCTCTCACTACGACGAGATGCCCGCGCACCTGGCCAAGGCGATCATCGAAGAGTTCCAGAAAGAGCACGAGGCGGCCAGCGCGGCGCACTAGTATCCCGAACGTGACCGCGCCGAGCGCGTACGACGTGGTGGTTATCGGCGGCGGTGTGACCGGCGCCGGCATCGCACGCGACCTCGCGCTGCGCGGCCTGTCTGTCCTCTTGCTCGAGAAGGGCGATTGGGGCGCGGGCACGAGCGGTGCTTCGAGCTGGATGATCCACGGCGGTCCGCGCTACCTCGAATACGACTGGGACACGACGCGCCGGTCGTGCATCGACGCCGGGCACATCGTGACGATCGCGCGGAATCTCGTCTACCGGGTCGTCTTCATCATCCCGGTCCTGCCCCACGACCGGAACAACATCGAGCGGATGGAAACAGCGATGGAGGTTTACGACCGGTTCCAACCGCTGAAGAAGGCGCACCCGCACCGGCGCCTCACCGCAGCCGAGGCACGCCAGGCCGAGCCCGGGCTGTCGCCAGACGTGATCGCGGCCGTGACGATGGAGGAGTGGGGCGTCGACCCCCACCGGCTCGTCTACGCAAACGTCCAGGACGCGATGGCGCACGGCGCCCGCGCGCTCAACCATACCCGCGTGACCGACCTTATCCGAGACGGCGGAAAGGTGATCGGGGTGCGCTATCGCGGACCGGACGGCGCAACTTCAGAGGCGCGCGCCCGTGTGGTGGTCAATGCAACCGGCCCTTGGTCGCCCGAGGTCGGCACGATGGCCGGCGTCAAGGTCGACCTCAGACCCGCCAAAGGCATTCACATCGTCTACCCGCATCGCATCTCGAACTTCTCGATCAGCGCCGAGTCGATCGACGGACGTGACCTGTTGATGGTGGCCCACGCCGGGTTCACACTGCTCGGTACGACCGACGACGACTTCTACGGCGACCTCGATTCGGTCGACGTGCAGGAGGACGAGGTCGAGTATCTGCTGCAGGGTTTCGAACGTGTTTTTCCGGCGATCCGCGACTACCGGCCGGTGCGGACCACGACCGGGGTACGGCCCACGCTGTTCAAGTGGCGGCGGTATGAGGACGAGCTCTCGCGGCGGTACGAGGTGATCGACCACTCGGCGTCGGGCGCGGAAGGGTTCATCACGATCGCCGGCGGCAAGCTCTCGATGTACCGGCTGATGGCCGAGGAGACATCCGACGCGGTGTGCCGCAAGCTCGGCCACGAGGCGCCGTGCACGACCGCGACTCGGCCTCTGCCCGGTAACGAATCCGACCCTGAGCCTGCCTCCGATCTGGCGTCGCGCTGCGGCATTCCGGCGCTTGCCGTCGTCAGGCTGCAGGGCCGGCATGGCTCGAACGCGGAGAAGGTGCTCGACGAAGGCAATACAGCACGAATCTTGTGCCGGTGCGAACCCGTCACCGAATCCGAGCTGGTGTATGCGGCGCGGCACGAGCAGGTGGGCACCTTGGCGGACGCCTTCCGGCGCGTGGGAGTTGCGGCAGGACCATGCGCGGGCGCGGCGTGCATCTTGCGCGCAGCCGAGGTCGTCGGACGGGAGCTCGGCTGGAGCACGACGCAGAGGTTCGACGCAGCGCGCGAATTCGTACGCGGAGCATGGCTGGGGCGGGCTCCGGTGCTGCCCCATGCAGGGTGGGCACAGGAAGAGCTGGCACAAGGCGCGATGCGCGGCTTGATGCGGAACGACAGCTGATATGGCGCGCTCCGACTCGCTGGCCAAGCTCGCCTGGGCCTACGGAGTTCACCTCGCGCGCCGGCGCCTGCGACGACCGCGGCCACAGCTCGGTGAGCTGCTCGAGACGTACTCACCCGATGGCATGCGAACCATGTCTCCAGCAGAACGCGAACGCCACCCCCGCCTCGTCACATGCATCAACTGCGGCCTGTGCGCTCTCGCAGCCGGCCGCATCGGCAAGACGCGGCTGCCCGATCTCGCTTCCTCTTATATGCGTCTGTACGCGCGACTTGGCGATGCGTCCTCTGACGTCGCAGGCGACTCGCCGGACCTGGCGGGCGCGTCCGCCGTCTGTCCGGTGGGACTTCCGCTCGAGGAAGTCGCGGCGGTGGTCCGGCGCATGACCATCCGCTGAGGGCGCGGGCTCACCCGCCAGGCGGCGATCGCGATCCGGATCACCCGCTGGACCTGGTTCGCACGGGGATGATCCAGGTCCCTGACCAGCGGCGCGGCCGGCCGCAGCCCTGGCTGGCATCGGCGGAGCGAGCTCGCGGCTGACTCGAGCGAGCCCTTTGGCCGCATTGTCGACTGCGCCAGGACTTGCGGGTTATCCACATTCTGTATACAGTCTGTGGAGATCACACAACATCTAGCCCCAATGGTCAAGAAGATTTTTCAACCCCTCAGGCGCTGGCCGGTCGTGGAAAGCTTCTTTTTGCGCCTCGCGGGCCAGTTCACGACCTGGCCGGCCGACGACTTCGGCCGCTTCGTCAGAGCTTCGGTAGGCACTGGAATGGCCGGGGCATTCGCCGCCATGCCACCTACCTTCGAACACTTTCGACCGCCGCCCCAGGCGCCGGCGACTCCCGCCACAATCGAGATGCTGTTCATGAGGCTGCATGCGGAGGGACGCTTCGACGAGATGTGGGACATGCTCGCCGAAGACGCACAAAGGGCATGGGGCGGGCTGCAGAACTTCATTCGGGAGATGCCGCGACTCGACGAGTGGCTGGAGATACTCGACATGCAGGTGGCAAGCGTCACCGTGCTCGAGAGCTGGACCGACCAATTGCATCAGCGCACCTACAACAATGTGGCGCGTTTGGTCATGCGCTACCGAGTCCGCCAGCAGTGGAAAGAGTGGACTTTCGACCGCCAGGTCCACCTCGTTCCGGCGGTCGGCGGGTGGCGAACTCTTTGCTATCCATCAAGAGCAAGGACTGCGGTAGGTCACTGATATAGTGGGTTGGAGCCCATGCTTCAGCAGACTATCGAGGAGCAGGAGCGGTATCGGCGATGGCATCGACGCCGCACGCGCGCGATGACACCTCGACGCTTACTGCAGGAATCGGATGAGCTGCTCTTCTGGGTTGAAGAGTGCCTGGTGCAGCAAGTCAGGATCGTGCCCGGCTGGTTGGTCCCGAGATTGATGACGGTCCTTCGTCAAGCGCACCCCCAATTGCCGGCGCGACTTGGTCGCGAACGCCGGCCCGAGCAGGTGATGGAGATCATCTACGACGCGCAAGCGGCGCTAATGGAGCAGGCGTGCATCAGTCGCGGCCCTGCGCAAGTGATTCCGCTGTTCGCGCGCTCTCGCGAGCGAATGCTGAAAGAAGCCGCGCTCTAAAGCGCGGATGCTCCGCGTCGATCTTCATCTCCACTCCAACTTTTCGCACGATGGGCGCAGCTCTCTCCAGCAGCTGCTCGACCGAGCGCGCGAATGCGGTCTCGATCGCCTGGCGCTGACTGATCACAACACGGTCGAAGGAGCGCTCAACTTCGTGCGCATGGCGCCAGAGCTCGCCATCGCCGGTGAGGAGATCAAGACTTTGGAGGGCGAGGTCATCGGCCTGTTCATCACCCGCCGGGTGCCGCCTTATCTCGCGCCGGAGGAGGCGATGGACCTCGTTCACGAGATGGGGGGACTGACGTATGTGCCTCATCCGCTCGACCGGCATCGCTCAAATTTCCGACTCGAGCGAATCGAGGAGCTGGCGGGGCGGATTGACATCATCGAGACCTACAACCCGTGGTGCGATGCCGCAGCGA